>Ga0055584_100001273_pt1 | contig 24724 bp, 23 predicted proteins | sample OSDHelmetaG_FD_58716 | JGI IMG/M metagenome (GOLD analysis project Ga0055584, IMG submission 58716) | Pelagic marine sediment microbial communities from the LTER site Helgoland, North Sea, for post-phytoplankton bloom and carbon turnover... | ecosystem: Environmental > Aquatic > Marine >...
TCTGCGCGATCTGATCACAGTTTCCCGTCTTCATGATCTCCACGAATCGATCATCGAAATCCTGTGCCCGCGGATTGTATCCGGCCGGAGCACCGGGTTTGAGGGCGTGGCTCATATCACCACTCGCAATGAAAACTGAACGACCTTCTATCTTCGTGGCAATTTCGCCGAGTTGCCGGCCAAACTCAGCCGGGGCCCCCCTGCCCGGGTAGGCCACGCTAATCAAGGTGGTGGGTCCGCTCCAGCCAGCTTCACACAGAAAATACAGCGGCACGGAAGCCCCATGGTCCAAATCTTGTCCAGCGATTGGCTTGGTAATCTCCCCCAACCGTCGCCCCAACTCCAAATCGTTGGGCAGATCGATCACGACCTGGGGAGTTCCAAACCGCCCCAAGTCCCCGCGAATCCGTCCCTCACTCCAAAGCCCAAATCCGTTTGCAGGTCTGGGTGTATGAGGGGAAACGATGACCAATCGGGCCGGATCAACAGCCACCGCCCTGCGGCTCAGTTCCCTCATTCCCTCAGCCACGGCACCGGCCTCCCGCTCTCGTCCCCGGCCCACCTCCGGAATCAACACCGGCGCATGCGGCATCAATCCCGCGAACACAATTCCTGATTCATTGTCCATCAGCCCCCTCCAAACTAGCGCAGATCGCCCGCCCGATCCAGCCGACAGCCACTTTCGGGACTTGCGCCAAAGGGATCTACAGCTAGACTCCGCCGCTTTCTGAAACCGAATATTTATTGATATGGCAACTGGCAACGATCTCCGCAGAGGTATGGCAATCGAATTCAACGGCGACATCGCCATCGTATTGAGTTCTGAACACCGTACGCCGGGCAACAAACGCGCCTTCGTACAGGCACAATTGCGCAGCCTCCGCACTGGAAAATCCTTTGACAACCGCTTCAGCTCCACCGAGAAGGTCGAAGTTGTCCCCATGATGGACAAGAAAATGGAGTTCAGCTACCGGGATGGCGAAGACTGGGTTTTCAGCGATCCCCAAACCTACGAGACCGTAAACATCACTCCCGAGATCGTGGGCGACGCCAAGGATTTCCTCGTCGAAAACGGCGAAGCCAACATCACCTTCATTCAGGAAAAGGCAGTCTTGCTCGAGATGCCCTCCTCCGTGATCCTGACCGTCACCAACGCACCGGAAGGCATCGCCGGAGATTCCGCGACCAATGTTCAGAAACCCATCGAACTGGAAACCGGCATCACGATTCAGGCCCCGCTCTTCATCAAGACCGGTGAAAAACTGAAAATCGATACGCGGAACGGCAAATACATGGAACGAGCCTGAGCTCGTCTTTCCAATTTGGGACATTTCAAGGCCCGCCCTGTGCGGGCCTTTTCTTTGCTGCTCTCCAAAACATTTTTCTCGTCCCCTCGCCCTCCAGACGATATTGCTCCGCCATGGAAGTTCAGGTAGCCAGCCTCTGCGACGCCGCCGCCGATTACAACGGGAAGCTCAGCCTCCTCGGTGCCTTCGATACCGTACTCGTGCAACAGTTTCCCGCCGTGCATCCGCATTGCTCAGTCGCACTGCGCATCGTGTTCCGCGACGAGGATGCGGGAAACCATGTGCTGCGTCTGGCCATGATCGATGAAGACGGCAAGAACCTGCTCCCCAAGATCGAAGCTCAATTGAACATCCAACTGGCAGACAACATGTTCTTTTCCTCCAACAATCTTGTATTCAATCTGCAAGGACTGCAATTCCCCGCCGCCGGCCAATACTCGATCGACATCACCATGGACAACAACATGATCGCCCGCATCCCGCTGCAGGTGCTCAAGGTCGACGCCAACCAACAGCCACCGCAGGCATCGCCGCCACCTCCTCCTCCAGAGCCGGAGTTCTAAGATGCGATGCCTGGGCCTTCACGCTGATGCCGCACTTCAGCGAATCTCGAAATCCGGAGAGAACCCCATCCCTCCGACACTCGGCAAATCGCTGCTCATCGGTGGCCTCGGATTTACCGGCGTCAGTCTGCTGGTATTCGGAATCTGGGCGTTCGCTGGACGCGCGCTCTCGAAGAACTTCGGAGAAGGTGGCTTTTACGCAGTTTGCGCAATCGCCTTCATCGGACTCAGCGGCGCGCTTTTCAACCAGCTCATCATCGGCAAAGGTGCGCTCGCCAGATTCTACGCACTATTCACATTCAGCTTCGTTGCGTATTCCATGGTTCATCCTCCGACAAAAGACTGACCTCTGGTACAGCTTTGCCACCGGCGCACGTCCCGCCGGCGTCGTCGGAGCACTTATCGGCACAGCCGCGATGTCAGCCTGTTTCTCCGCCGGCTTCGCCGATTGGAAACCCTTCTGCAAAAACGCGGGGATCCTTTTCTTCGCCAATACGGTTGGCTATTTTTTGGGCGACCTCGCGTTCACCTGGCTGCTCAGCGATGCCGGCGCGGCAGCGTTGGACGGCACCGTCAGCAAGTTCACCCGCGTGATCGCCGCCAAGCTGTCGTGGGGACTCGGCTATGGCTTGGGATTTGGCTTGGGCATCGCCCAGAATTTGCACGCGCTGCAGGAACCCATCCGAAACCGGCAATTCGAAGCCGCCGATACGTCTTCGCTGGGAGCAGATTGAAGACGCCCCGAACCACCAAGCAGACAGCCAGAGTCTGAGGGATCCACTGGCAATTACCTGCTCCGACTGTTTCATCGTGCGTCCGACCGGATTGAGGCATAGATTCGCCTGACTGCCATGAGATCATTTGTCGCAATTCTGGTGCTTTCCAGCGCTCTCCGATCGTTCGCCGCAACTCAGTTGCCCACATTTACGCCGCTGTTCAACGGCAGGGATCTGACTGGTTGGGTGGATGTGAACACAAGTCCGGATACGTGGTCCGTGAAAGATGGATTGCTGGTTTGCTCCGGGCTTCCAATCGGCATTATGCGGAGTGCGAAACAGTATGAGAATTTCATCCTGCATATCGAGTGGCGGCACATGGAGTCGGGTGGAAACTCGGGAGTGTTTGCCTGGAGCGAAGGTAAGGCAGCGGAAGGAAGAAATCTGCCCAAGGGTATGGAAATTCAGATGTTGGAACTGGAGTGGCCTTTTCTGAATCCCAACAAAGATGGCACGCCACGACCGATTGCGTATGTACATGGGGAATTGTTCGGTGCAAACGGATTGAAGACGGTACCGGATAACCCGCGTGGGAGTCGGAGCAAGTCGATCGAAAATCGCTGTAAACCGAAAGGTGAATGGAACTACTACGACGTTGTGTGTGTCGACGGCGTGGTGAAGCTCTCGGTAAATGGGAAGTTTGTGAACGGGGTGAGTAAGGCGTCGGTGAAGAAAGGTTATCTGTGTTTGGAATCCGAAGGAGCTGAAATCCATTTCCGCAATATTCAAATCATGGAACTCCCACCCGGAGTCACGTCAAAGGTACAAACCGCACCGCTTGCCGCTGATCACAAGTAGCCCACAACCAATTCGATTGTTGGTTGGCCAGTTTTTTGATCAACGCGGTTCCCGTCAGTGGCCAACAGAAGTATGAAGAGATATCTGCTGATTAACTTCGTCCAAAAAGCGATTGCCAGCATTTGCCGTCCTGCCATACTCCGCGCCCCTTATTTGAAATATCGAATTATATGAGCGCAAAACCCATTCGTGTCGCCGTTACAGGTGCCGCCGGTCAAATCGGTTATTCACTCCTCTTCCGCATCGCTTCGGGGGCCATGTTTGGCCCGAACCAGCCCGTCATTCTCCATCTCATCGAGATCGAGCCCGCCCTGCCCGCCTTGGAAGGCGTATGCATGGAACTGGATGACTGCGCTTTTCCGCTGCTCAAGGGCACGGTCCCGACCGCCAGCCTCGACGAAGGCTTCAGCGGAGTGAATTGGGCGCTCCTCGTCGGCAGTGTCCCCCGCAAGGACGGGATGGAACGCAAGGACTTGTTGAGCATCAACGGCAAGATTTTCACCGGCCAAGGTCAGGCCATCCAAAACAACGGCGCCAGCGACGTGCGCACGTTGGTGGTCGGCAATCCCTGCAACACGAACTGCCTCATCGCCATGAACAACGCGCCGGACATTCCGAAGAATCAATTCTTCGCGATGACCCGACTCGATGAGAACCGCGCCAAGACACAACTCGCACAGAAAGCCGGAGTCGACGTCAACGCCGTCACCAACATGACCATCTGGGGCAATCACTCCGCCACCCAGTATCCTGATTTTTACAGCGCCAAGATCAATGATCAGCCCGCCGCCGAAGTCATCGATGACGAAGGCTGGTTGCAAGGCGAATTCATCAAGACCGTTCAGCAACGCGGCGCGGCCATCATCAAGGCCCGCAAGCTCTCCAGCGCCGCGAGTGCTGCCAACGCCGTGGTCGACACCGTCCGCTCGCTCGTCGAACCGACTCCCGCGAGTGACTGGAACAGCGTCGCCGTCTGCTCCGATGGCAGCTACGACGTCCCAGAAGGCCTCATGACCTCCTACCCCGTCCGCGCCGATGGCGAAGGCGGCTGGAAGATCGTTCAGGGCGTACCGGTAAATGAATTCAGCCGCGAAAAGATCGACGCATCCGTCGCCGAGCTTGCCAAGGAACGGGAGATGGTTTCCGACCTGCTCCCGGGCTGATCCGATCCGGCCCAACATGGCCGACGCTCCTCCCAAACCCAACGCGCCCCCCGATCTGCGGACGAGGCTCGCGTTGGGTTTGTTGCTGCTGCTGGGCACCCTCCTCCTCTACGCGCCGGTAAAGGACTTCGAGTTCATCAACTACGACGACGGCCGCTTCGTCTATAACAACCCCCACGTCTCCTCCGGCTTCACCGCCGAAGGCATCAAGTGGGCGTTCACTTCGGCGGACATCGACTACTGGCGACCATTGTCTTGGCTGTCGCACATGTTGGATGTCGAGCTGTTCGGACTGAAAGCGGGTGGGCACCATGTCACCAGCGTCATTTGGCATACCGCAAACGTTTTGCTGCTGTACTGGTTTGTCCTACTCGCCACAAAACGCATGTGGCCTGCATTCTTGGTTGCTGCCCTCTTCGGCTGGCATCCCGTCCATGTTGAAAGTGTGGCCTGGGTGGCGGAACGAAAGGACGTCCTCAGCATGTTCTTCTGGCTGGGGGCACTTGTCTGCCATGTGAAACAACACCAAACCAACGATCGACGCTTCGCTCTCGGCACCGCAGCATGCTTTCTGCTCGGTTTGATGACCAAGCCGATGCTGGTCACGCTGCCATTCCAATTGGTGCTTCTGGACATCTGGCCCCTCAACCGCATCCGTATTTCCGAGCCGATCAATCTGAAACAGTTCGCCTCTGATTTGCTGAACAGTCTCAAGGAAAAGCTCCCTCTCATCGTCATCACCCTCTTCATCTGCGTCTGGACCGTGATCGCCCAGAAAGAGGCCGGAGCAATGACCATCTCCGAGCACTTGGGCCTAACCAGCCGGATTGAAAACAGCCTCGTATCTTACGCTCGGTATTTGGGCAGCATCATCTGGCCCACCAATCTGACCATTCTGTATCCTTACGAGGCGAGCCTCCCGATGATCTGGATCCTCGGATCGATCGTTCTCCTGCTGGCGATCTCAATTTCCGCAATTCGCGAACTGCCGCGCCGTCCCGTCCTGTTCACCGGCTGGTTCTGGTTCATTGGCACGCTCGTCCCGGTCATCGGCCTCATTCACGTCGGCAGCCAGGCCCTGGCCGACCGCTACCTCTACATGCCGGCGATCGGAATCTATCTCGCCCTCGTATTTGCCTGGCAACCTGAAGCAACAAATCGTTGGAATTCTGTGGCCAGCGTGCTTGTTGCAATAGCCCTGACAGCCTGCGTGACCACCACCCGAAGCCAAATCATGACCTGGCGAAACGGAATCACCGTTTTCGAACGCGCGATCGCGGTCACCGACAGCAATTGGATTGCGATGAACAATCTCGCGAACAACTACGCGCGTGAAGACCGTTGGCAGGAGGCTTCTCAGTTTTTCGAGAAGGTAGTGGAACTCAGTGATCCGCGAGCCGACGCTTACTACAACGCCGGACTGGCCCGCGAGCGGTTGCGATCACCACGAGAAGCAGCGGCCTTCTACCAGGCCGCCATCGACCTCGACCCAACTCACTACAAGTCCCTGATCAATCTGGCCAATCTCCTGAATGAGGTAAAACGCGATCCGGCCGCCGCCATTCCGCTGTTCCAACGTGCCCATAAAATTGAACCCGGAGAGGCTCAACCCGCAATCACCCTCGCCAGTCTCCTTTCGCGAGCTGGCGATGATCGGGCAGCATTGCTCGTCATCCTGAAGAGCCTCCAACAGACTCCGGACTCCGGCTACCTTCACTACAATGCCGGCAGTCTCTCCACTACAACCGGCGATCCGGCCGGTGCCAGAAACCACTTCCAGAGAGCCATCCGAATCGCCGAAAGCACTGAAGACCGTCAACTCTACGACGCCGCTCAGGCCCAACTGAACGGCATCACGCCGTAGCCAGATTCGAAAGAAACTCGACCGAACCAATCGGGGGAGTCGATTTGCTTTAATCCTTTCCACAAAACACGCTAAACAAAGTCAATGGAATCGGACAATGAACAACGCCTCCACAAGCTGGAAGCAGACGTGGCCCATCTGGAACACCAGTACGACCAACTGAACAAGATCGTGATTCAGCAGGAGAAGCAGATCGGCCGTCTCCAAGCCGTCGTCGAGCGCGTTGACTCCACCATGCGCGACCAGGAAATGAACCAGGCTCGCGACAACAACACCAAGCCTCCCCACTACGGCAACTCCGCCCTGTAGCAGCCGACGTGAGCCGGCTCAGTTTCGATTGCACCGCGAATCCACTCGCTCACGCTCGCCGCCACATTTACGTCGTCGCCAAACGCCAGCCGTTCTTCTTGAGTTTGTCCAGAATCACCGCTCCCAAGATCACGAATCCGAGTACGACTTTCTGGGTGTAAGGCTCGATCCCCTGCAGATTCATTCCGTTCTGAATCACTCCGATGATGAAAGCACCGATCAAGGTGCCGAACATCTTTCCTTCCCCCCCCATCAGGCTGGTGCCTCCAACCACGACGGCGGCGATGGTGTAGAGCTCAGCCATGTTCCCATAGGTGGGAGAACCGCTTTTCAACTGAGAAGCCAGAATCACCCCACCCAACCCCGCCAGCAGGCCACACACAGAGTAGACCCAAAGCAACACCCGGTTCACGCGTATCCCAGACAGACGGGCCGCTTCCACATTGCCGCCGACCGCGTAGATACAACGCCCCAGTGAAGATTTGGACATCACCACGTGCGCGGTCAAATACAACACGAGCATCAGAATCACGGCGATAGGAATTCCACCAAGGGTATCGCGCCCCAACCACACGAAGGAATCAGGCACCTTGTAGATCGAAGTACCGCCCGCAATGATGTAAGCGAAACCACTCCCCACGAGCATCATCGCCAGGGTCACGATGAACGGCGGAACTCGAAAGATAACCACCATACTCCCCGAAAACAGCCCGACCAATCCGCATATGAGAATGGCAGCCAGACATGAAAGCACCATCCCCCCAGCAGAGGCATCGACTCCCCCCGCCACGTTGGCAATAAACCAAGCCGCGATGACCGAAGAAAGTGCGACCAGACTGCCCACAGACAGATCGATACCAGCGGTAATGATCACCATCGTCATACCGATCGCCAGCACCGCTATCACGGCGATCTGATTCGACACATTCAGCAGATTGTCCGTCTTCAGAAAGGTCGGCCACTTGTAGGTCGTCGGCCCCATCACAACCGGTGTGCCCAACTCGGGAAAGTCTCCGTGCAAGCCATCAAAGACGAGCCACTTGGAGGTCACCGGAGTTCCGGCAATAATATCGATCTTCGTGTCTGTTGCCGCGAGATCCCCCAGTCCTCCGCGGGCATCTCGGGTTTCACCATTGATCACCTTCACCACGGCAAAACCCTTTTCCTCAAGCTGCGTCTTCAGCTCCGCCGAGTATTCCTGATCCTCGGCATGGGATCCGGTGACGATCAGAACCGAGCCTCCTGCTGGGAACTCGGCCTGCACCTCTCCCATCAATCTCCGAGCTCCGCTCTTACCCGCCGGTTGTTGTTCCGACCAGGTGAGCAGGCTTAGAATCCCAGCGATCACAAAGAGCACCAAGATCATCCCGTAATCGTTCAGCAGTCTTTTCATTCCATAAACTCCGTAGCAGCGAGCGTGAGCTCGCTCATTCCATAATCCAATTGCACGAGATTTGGGCGGACTCACGTCCGCTACTACGCAATTGACGGATCACGCTCACTTCACCGCCAGATCCATGATCTGTTCCTGCGTGGCGTTTTTGACATCGTCGATCTCCCCGGTCACCCGCCCCTCATGCAATACCAGAATGCGATCAGACATGCCCAGGATCTCCGGCAACTCCGAACTGATCATGATGATCGACTTGCCCTTGGCTGCCAGTTCGTTCATCAGGCAGTAGATTTCGTATTTGGCACCGACATCGATACCGCGGGTTGGTTCGTCAAAGATCAAAACCTCACAGTTCCGGGCAAGCCACTTGGCCAAGACGACTTTCTGTTGATTGCCGCCGGACAAGTTCTTCGCGGCCTGTTCCTGATGTGGAATCTTGATTTTCAAGCTGTCCACATAGCCGCCGAAAGATTCCCGTTCCTCCTTTCGCTTCACGAATCCGAGACGCGAAAGCCAATCAAGATTTGGCAGCGCGAAATTGTCGCGCACCGAATGCGGCAACACCAAGCCTTGGAGTTTACGATCCTCCGTCAGCAAACCAATACGCGCCCGGATCGCGTCACTCGGACTGCCAATCTTCAGTTCCTTGCCGTCCAATTTCACTTCTCCTGAGTCGCGTTTGTCGGCACCGAATATCAGCCGCACGGTTTCAGTACGCCCCGCCCCGACCAATCCCGTGAGTCCCAGTATCTCGCCGGCACGAACATTGAAAGTCACATCCTGCACCGCTTTTCCACGGCTCAATCCGTTCACCTCAAGTTTCGGTTCTCCGATATGGCTGTCGCGCGCCGGAAATTCGTCTTTCAGCTCACGGCCTACCATCATCTCGATCAGCGACCTCCGGGTTACCTCGACAACCGGTTTCTCCCCCACGTTCTTGCCGTCGCGCAGAACACTCACGCGATCACAGACTTCAAAAATCTCGTCCAACCGATGGCTGATGTAGACGACCCCGATCCCCTGCGCCTTGAGCTCGCGAATTACCGCGTACAGGCGATCCACTTCACGTGTCGTCAAGGCAGCGCTGGGTTCATCCATCACGAGAATGCGGGCATCCAAGGACAGCGCCTTGGCGATCTCCACAATCTGCTGTTGGGCGACGGTCAGATTGCGACAAAGCTCATCGGGATCGATGTCGATCTCGAGTCGCTCGAACAACTCAGCGGCCTTTCGTCGCTCCTCGCCACGACGAACAAATCCCGCCCGGGTCTTCTCTTGACCGAGGAAGATGTTGTCCGCCGCCGTCAGTCCCGGAACGAGATTGAACTCCTGGTAAATGATCGCGATCCCGGCAGCCTGTGATTCGTGCGGGGAATGAATCTCAATCGGTTTGCCCTCGATTCGTATTTCGCCAAGGTCCGGCTTGTGAGCCCCTCCCAGGACTTTCATCAAGGTGCTCTTGCCCGCACCGTTTTCACCGAGCAACGCCAACACTTCCCCGCGTCCCAGAGTCAGTGATACATCCTGCAAAGCCTTGACGCCGGGAAACGTCTTGGAGACGTTCCCCATTTCCAGCAATGGAGTTTCGGGATCAGACATCGGCTATTATCCGCTACGAAAGCCGCAGATCTCAAAGTTCGCCAGTCTTCAGGAACTCGTGGCGAACGGGCGTGGCAACCCGTTGCCCTTTCGACGATACGAATGTGACAACTCCACCGGCGAATTCCACATCTGCCACCTCCGTGAAACCTTCCGGAATCTTCACCACGCCTTGGATGTAATTCACCGTAAACTCGCCATCAATGTTCTGCGCAGTCTTGATCCCCTGCTTCGTCAAAATGTTGTCCGTCGCCGAAGGATTCAGACCATCCGCAAAGAACGCGGTGACATCTTCCAACCCGACGCAGTTGTTGCGACCATACCAAGGCATCATGTGGCGTCCTCGATTCTCAAGCCAGAAGACGGTCGATGTGAGCGTGCGCGGATCCTTGAGTGAAAACCACATCCAACCTTCGTCTGCACGGGTGGCAGTCAGCCAAGCCGGCTTGCCACCAGTGCCTTGCGGGAAAATCATGAGCAGGTCGGCATAGCCCTTCGCCTCCGGCAGCGTCGAACAGTCAACGTTGGCAGCTCCTTTGAAGAGGGACGGAACGGAATTCAGCCCGGTAAAACGCTGATTGATTCCCAGTTGCTGATATTCGCCATTGGCCGGATTGCTGAACTGATTGGGATTCGTGAGTCCAAACTTGATCGGGCTGTGGTTGATCTTGAACGAGCCTTCTTTTTCCGGCATTTGCAGCGTGGCGTGATGGCCGAGCGAGGTCTTGCCCTCAAAGCCTTCAATCGCGTGGCTTGAATAGACGACGTTCTGCCCTTCCAGCAGATGCAGTTTCTTGGTCACCCGCCCCGCGCGCGCCGTGGTGTTCATCTGCAACGTGAGGGTGGTGCGCGAACCCTCTTTTTCACTGCCAACGAAACTCCATGCACTGCCGGAAGTCTCGCCGTGCGGTGGATGTTTTTCACCCTGGTAGGCATCGCCGTTGCCACCGAAAGGCAGGCAGAAAAAATCGCCACGCAAAGGAACCAGCACAGGAACGGGATAGTCATGCTTTTCACCCTGCCACGGACTGATGTAATACGGCGCCACCGGCGAACCACTGGACCGGTAGAAAGTAACCGGTGCCATGTGTCCGCCCTGTTTGGTGATGGCCAGTTCGATCTGGTCTGACTTGACCACCCAGCAGGAATGCCCGGAACGGGTCTGGGTGCTGGCAGCCTCCAAGGAAAGCATGCCACCGAAAAGGGCTGCACCGACGGCGAGAGTGATTCGATTTTTCATGGGGATAATTTCTAGCAATTGAACAGTTCCTCGAGTTTCCGGCGCATCACTGACGCATCCGGATCAATTCCAGTCCAAAACTTGATTCCGATGACTCCTTGATTGACGAGCATTCCCAACCCATCAAGCGGCTTGCAGCCACGCTCCGTAGCATCACGTATCAGCTTCGTTTGAGAGGGATTGAAAACAACGTCGGCAACCACGGTTCCGGCGCGTAGCGTGTCATTCTTGACAGCCAAGCCGGCATCAACATCATAGAGACCGATGGAAGTGGCGTTGATGACTATTTCTGCATCTTCGGGAATCTCGTAGTCACCGTTCCACACAACGAGCCGGGCATCCATCTCCAGCTTCTCGTGCAACAGACTGACCAGGCTGGCTCCCCGTTCTTCGGATCGATTGACGACGGTGATCTGCTCCACCCCGACTAAACCCAGCTCGACCGCCACCGCACGGGCCGCTCCACCGGCCCCAAACAGAACCACGTGTTTGCCCGCTGGGTCGACGAGATCCTGCAACGATTTCAGAAAACCTTTGCCGTCCGTGTTTTCACCGATCAGTCGGCCGTCTCGAACCACAACGCAGTTCACGGCGCCCATGATGGCAGCGGACTCGCCCATGCCATCGAGGTGTTCAATCACCGAAACCTTGTGCGGCATGGAACAGTTAAAACCGCGATACCCCATCGCCTTGGCACCTGCCACCGCAGTCGCCAAATTGCCCGGCGTAACCTCCATGTTCACATAACGCCAATCCAGGCCGTGGTGCGCGAAGGCGGCTTCCACCATGGCAACGGTAGGGTTCCCCGCCGCGCCTTCTGACATCGAGCCGACAAGTTCGGGACAAAAATTCTGCTCGCTCATGGCAAATGCTGATCTCCGATCGTGAATTCTTACTTCAGATCGGGATCCTTCAACGCGTCTTCCTGCTTGTACAGCTTGGTCGAAATCAGCGTCTGAGCCGGAAGTTCCTCCCCCTTGGAATAAGAGATCAGGGCCTCAACCATCTTGATCCCCATCAGGTCAGGGAATTGAATCGGATCGGCGTAAATCTTACCTTCCTTGATCGCTTGCTTGCCCTCGGGCTGACCATCGAAACCAACGATCTTCACCTGGTCCGCTTTCTTGGCTTTCTCCAACGCAGCCCGTGCTCCCAAGGCTGCCGGATCATTGATCGCAAAAATTCCGCGCAGATCAGGATGCGCTTGGATCAAATCCTCGGCAGCTTTGTAGCCGACGTCTTTCGCGCCACCACTTTCAAGCTCCGACACGATCTGAATGATTCCTTTGCCACCCTGGTTGTGTTCGAGAATGACTTCCTTGAACCCCTTCACCCGCAGAATGCAGGACTCCGCCTGCGGAAAATGGAGAATGCCCACTTTGCCGCCGGCTTCACCCAACGCTTCGATCATCGCGTGACCGGCTTCCTTACCGCCCCCGAAATTGTCGGTGGCGATCTGGGTGGCGATCTTCACGCCTGGTTCGTTGCAGGGAATGTCCACGGTGAACACCGGAATGCCGGCCTTGTTTGCTTCCTGAATCACGGGAACGATGGCCTTGGATTCGCAGGGGCTCAGCACGATTGCGGCGACCTTCTTCACGATGAAATCCTTCACCTGGTTGCCTTGTTTGGCGACATCCTTGTCCGCGCTGACCACGATTGTCTCGTAGCCGTGCTTCGCGCCTTCCGAGGTGATGTTGTCACCTATCACCTTGAAAAACGGGTTGTCCAGAGTCAGCAGCGAAACCCCTATCGTACCGCGTGGCTCCGGCACGGGCGCCTCAGGTTCGGGGGCTTTCGCAGCCGGTTCACCAGCGGTGGATTGCGGCGCCGGTTGTTCCTTCGGGCCGCATCCGGAAAAGGTCAAAGCGGCCGCGATTCCAAACAGTACAGATAGTTTCTTCATGTGGAGTGGGTTGTTTGTAGAGATCCGAGTCCGGCAGGTAAATCGTAAACTCGGTAAGTTTCAAATTCAGGCAATGATGTCCTTCACAACATGTCCGTGGACATCGGTCAGGCGGTAGTCGCGCCCGGAATATCGATAGGTCAATTGTTCGTGATCCAGCCCCATCAGGTGAAGAATGGTGGCGTGCAAGTCGTGCACGTGAACGCGATTCTCAACCGCGCTGCAACCGAACTGATCGGTGGCGCCATAGCTGTATCCGCCCTTCACTCCCCCGCCCGCCAACCAGGTGGTGAAGCCGTAGTGATCGTGATCACGTCCAATGGCTCCTTCCGAAGTGGGAGCGCGCCCGAATTCGCCGCCCCAAACAATCAGGGTATCGTCAAACAGCCCATGTTGTTTGAGATCGCGAATCAACGCGGCGATCCCCTGATCGCAGGCGACCGCCAGATCCCGATGACCATCCTTGATGTTCCCGTGCCCGGTGTCCCAGGCGATATCGTAGCCGCTGATGGAATGCGACAATTGAACACAGCGAACACCTCGTTCCACCAACCGTCTCGCGAGCAGACACCCCTTGGCAAACTCACTGTCGCCATACAGATCTTTCACGTGTTGCGGCTCTTTGCTCGTGTCAAAAACATCCGGGACCGAAAACTGCATGCGGAACGCCATTTCCATCGCCTCGATCCCGGCCTCGACCTTTTGATCCCGAACCCGACGCTCGAGATAATGTTTGTTCATCATCGCCAACAGATCCGCCTGTTTGCGCTGTTCTTCGCGAGACAGCTTGGCGTTCTTCAGATCCGGCATGACCGCGTCCGGTGTCATGTTCGCGATGTTCACATACGTCCCGGCATACGCGCCGGGCAGAAAGGAATTCCCCCAGTTCGCCAACTTGCAACGCGGTTGTGCCCGGGGCGACATCGCGACGAAGCCAGGCAGGTCTTTGTTGTCCGAACCAAGGCCATATGTCAGCCAGGCCCCCATGCTCGGACGGTTCGGCTGCAGGTGCCCGACATTGTACATCATCATCGCCCCGGCATGTTCCGGGATATCCGTGTACATCGAATTTATGAAACTGATGTCGTCCACGCACTCCGCCGTATGCGGAAAAATATCGCTCACCCATTTCCCGCTCTGGCCATATTGCTGAAAACCGAACGGTGACGGCATCAATCCGTTTTTGGTGTTCCGCAACGATTTGCGATCCACAATCGAGGGACGTTGCCCCGCGTATTTCGTCAACAACGGCTTGTGATCGAACGTATCCACCTGCGAGGGACCACCTGGCATGAAGAGTTGAATCACGTGCTTCGCCTTCGGCGCAAAGTGTGGCTTCTTGGGGGCCAACGGATTCACGTCGGCGACGCCCGCCAATGTCTCGGCCGTTCCCGCCATGCCGATCAGACCGAATCCCGCTCCCAACTTGTGGAGCGCCTCCCGACGGCTCTGCGGTTGCGCCATTGCTTCGCGCACCGCCGCTTCATGTTCTGCAAACTTCATCGGATTGATTGAGTATGTATCAATGGTTTCAATTCCCGTCAGGCCCAAAACTTACTCCGCATACCGGAACTCTTCCGAACTCAAGAGATTCTGGGCAAACTGCCGCAACTCCCCGCCGCTGGTCAGGAATCGCAATGCCAGCTTCGCTTCGAACTCATCCGGTTCCCGCTGAAACACCATTTGGTAAGCCACGCGAATCTGGTTGTGCGGTCCCGGCTTGCTTTGCCGCAACTGGTTCGCCAACGCATCCGCGCATTCCGTCAGAAACCTGCTGTTCATCATGAACAGATATTGTTGCGGAACCGTGCTCGCCGTCCGCCCCGCGCTGGTGCTGCGAGCAGCCGGAAAATCAAAGGTTCTCAGGAATTTCTCGGAGGCAAAACGATCCCCATTCCGACTGACCGTGCCGTAGATCGTTCGGCGCGTGCTGTTTAGAATTTCGTTCACGGGCTTGCCACCGAGTGCCCGGTCCAATCGACCGCTCACCGCCAACAAACTGTCGCGCCACGTCTCCACTTCCAAGCGTCGAGGGTTCATCCGCCACAACAAACGATTGTCGCCATCCCGTTCGAAGTTCACCTCATCAAACCGGCTGCTCATCTGATACGTAGCCGAGTGCATGATCAGCCGATGGAGCTGTTTGAGCGACCAATTCTGTTCCACGAAATAGGAGGACAACCAGTCCAACAATTCCGGATGCGATGGCTTTTCACCCAATACACCAAAATTGCTGGGCGTCCGGACCAACGCTTCGCCGAAATGCCACTGCCAGACTCGATTTACGAAAACCCGAGTGGTCAGCGGATTGTCCGCCTGCGAGACGGATGCCGCCAGATCGATGCGCCCGCTGCCGTTCGAGTAGGGCTGATCAGTGCCCTCGATCAGTTCCAGAAATCGCCGATGGACCAACTCACCCTTTTTTCGAAGGTCACCGCGAATGGCCACATTCATGTTAGCCCGACCAGAATCGCCCAGAGAGTGTACGAACTCATACTTTTTCGGCGTCGCCTTTTTGAGCTCAGCCAATTCCTGTTTCCACGTCGCCAGATCTTCGTTTTCCTGCTTGGTCAAAGATCGGTTCGCTTTTTTCGCTGTCCGTGGCAGCGCCTTGATCCGCCTGTCGAGGTCGCCCGTTCTCTTTTGCCAGTTCTCGTAATCCTTCACTTCCCCAGCTTCCGCCAATGGAAACTCACGCACGTTGGAATTGTTGAAAACACCTGCCAACGCGTAGTAGTCCCGAGCCGTGATCGGATCAAACTTGTGATCATGGCAGCGAGCACACGCGGCAGTGAGTCCGAGAAAGGCACGGGAAAAGGTATCGACCCTATCACTAAGCGTTTCCGCCTGCGCCTGGGCTTTGGATTCCGGATCGCCACCATCAGATCGATAGGTCGGCCCCACCGCAAAGAAGCCCGTCGCGGCCGCCGTCTTTCGCGGCTCCGCCAAGAGATCACCCGCGATCTGTTGCCGCACAAATTCGTTGTAAGGCAGATCATGATTCAGTGCCGCGACCACCCAATCGCGATAGCGCCACGCTTGCGGCAACGCCCCGTTGTCGAGAAACCCACCCAAACCGTCACTGTACCGAGCCACGTCCAACCAATGACGTCCCCACCGTTCACCATAGTGTGGAGATTTCAGAAGTTCTTCGATGATTCCAGCCCAAGTCTTCTTCCCCGAAACAAACTCACGAACCTGTTCCCCCGTCGGCGGCATCCCAATCAGGTCGAAGTAGGCACGACGAATCAAGGTGCGACGATCCGCTCTCGTCGCCGGTTTCATTCCAGCCTGATCCAGTTTTGACAGGACAAAGACATCCAACGGACGCTTCACCCATTCGGCATCCGATGCGGCAGGAAGTTCCGGTTTCTTCACCGGTCGAAACGACCAATGTTCCCGTCGAAATTTGGCGAAATCGAACCCGCCCTTCGTGTCGGCAATGAAAGCGTCCCCCGTCTCTGGCCACGGCGCCCCCATCGCGATCCACTTCTCGAAATCTCCAATTACCTTCGCAGGCAACTTCGCCTTGGGCGGCATCTCCAACGATTCCTCCGTGTAACGGATCGCCCGCATCAGCAGACTTCCATCTGCCGCTCCCGGCTTAATGGCCACGCCGCTTTCACCACCCGCAAAGGCCGCGTCACGATTGTCCAGATAGAGTCCCGCTTTCAGACGTTTCGCCTGCGTGCTGTGGCAGGAATAACAATGTTCCGCCAGGACCGGCCGAATTCGATTCTCAAAAAACTCCGCCTGCTCCACCGGGCTTGCCGACGTTCCGTTCATCACTCCCAGATGAAGCAAAAACAGGCAGCTCAAGAACCTCAGATTGACAGATCGATTCTTCATCTATTGGTCAAATGCCGCCGCCGTTCGATCCGCCGCGGCTTGGAGCAGAGTTGCGAACGCTTCGAATTTGTCCTCCATCACTCTCGAAGAAGGTCCCGCAATCGTGATCCCCCCGACCGGATAGCCATACCGATCCAGCACCGGCACTCCGACACAGTTGATACCGACAAAGTTTTCGCCGCGATCCACGGCGTAGCCCTCTTCTCGAATCACCTTCAGTTCTGCCATCAAGGCCTTGCGATTTGTCAGCGTGTTTTCAGTGAACCTCTCGAACTTGAATCCGTCCACGATCTTCGCGCATTCATCCTCCGGCAGAAACGCCAGAATCGCCTTGCCGGGCGCGCAAGAGTAGGCCGGACACCGTGCGCCCAGATCCACAAAATATTTGAAAGCATGGAGAGACGGTAACTGCTCCACCACCACCGTCTCGCGATCCACCATGCAACAAAGCTGGGTGGTTTCCTCAGTCTCGAAGCGCACCTGCCGAAGGGCCTCAATCGCGCACTCAGACAAGGTTTTCTGAGCCAATTGCGATGTTCCCAACAGCAAGAATTTCCGTGTCAGGGTGAAGCGGCGGCTCTTCTCGTCCCGTTGCAGGTAGCCCAGATCCACCAACACATTGGTGAGCCGGAAGACAGATGCACCCGACACCTCCAAAGCCTGGCTCAGTTCGGCCGCAGTACATCCTTCCGGATGTTCCGAGAGAAATTCCAGAACGGCCAATCCGCGTTGCAAAGCCGGCGCCTGTTGATCAATGGCAGCAGATGACATGGTAAACGTTCATACAGAGACTTGGTTCCAGATATGAAATTCATTTCATTTATGAAATCAACCTCATTTCCCCAAAATCTCATCTTATCTGGCACCCCGCCAGATCAGGTGAACCAACCTAACCATTGTGCATCGCCTGGTTCGCGCCCTACCCTCCCCCTCATGAATCGCCGTCAGTTCGTTGCTACGACCGGTCTCGCCACCGCCTGCCTGCCTTCCTCCCTTCGAGCCAGGGAAATCGAAGCCACCGATATCGGTAAGCGCCGCGAACTTTTCATTGATCGCCAACTTATCCAGAAACTTCGCGGGAGCGCCAACCAGCGTCTGCATCATCCCGTTCCTCAAAATATCGCAATCGAACACGATGAGGACTGGGAGGGCACGGGTTCCGGCTACCACAGCATTTTCCACGATGGTGAAAAGTATCGGATGTATTACAAGGCTTGGCACATCGCGGTTTCGCAAGGCCGGGTAAACACGGGCCGACATCCTCTCTTTTGCTGCTATGCCGAAAGCGACGACGGCATCACTTGGAGAAAACCCAACCTCGGCATCTACGAATTCAAGGGGTCGAAGAATAACAACATCACGATGATCACCTCAACCTTGAATGGTCTGAAGGTGGATCCCGGCCACCCGGCGGTATTCATGGATGAGAACCCGAACGCTAGATCTGACGCGCGATTCAAAGCGATCTTTCGATCCAGCGGCAAGCGGGGACTCATTCCGTTCAAGTCGCCGGACGGCCTGCATTGGACTCCAATTTCCGACGACGTGATTCTCAACGGCCTCGGTGCCTTTGATTCCCAAAACCTCGCATTTTGGGATCCGACCCTCAAAAAATATCGCGCCTACTGGCGCACGTTCAGCGGCGGCGGCATTACGGAAACCGCATGGAAGCCCAAAGGCGACCGGTCCATACGCACGGCAATTTCCGATGACATGGTTGCGTGGCAGAACGTAAGCGATCTGACCTATGTCGATTCACCCTCGGAACAACTCTATACCAACCAGGTGAAGCACTATCATCGTGCGCCCCATATTCTCATCGGGTTTCCGAACCGCTATTTCGATCGAGGTCCGTCGGTATCGATGAGCTCACTTCCCGACGCCGCGCAACGTGAGATGCGCGCCTCGGCCAGCAAACGTTACGGCTACGCCTTGTCTGAGACGCTGCTGATGTCGAGCCGCGACGGCACTCATTTCAAGCGCTGGAACGAGGCATTCCTCCGTCCCGGAATCGAACGCCCCGGCACGTGGCACTACGGCGCGCAATACATGGGCTGGCACGCCGTGGAAACCAAGTCCGCCCTGCCCGGTGCACCCGACGAGCTCTCTCTGTATGCAACAGAAGCCTATTGGCACGGCAAAGGCAGTGCCCTGCGACGATACACGCTGCGCCTCGATGGATTCGTATCGGTCAACGCCGACATGAAAGGTGGCGAACTGATCACCAAACCTGTCGTATTCCAAGGAGCAGAACTCGAGCTGAACTTTGCAAGTTCGGCAGCTGGCGGCATTCGCGTGGAAGTTCAGAATGCAGACGGCAAACCTGTGAAAGGATTCTCAATGGCCGAAAGCGAAATCTATTTCGGCGACACCATCGCACGCAAGATCAGGTGGAAGAACGGCGCAGATCTCAAAAAACTGTCCGGCACCCCCATCCGGCTGCGGTTCGAGCTCAAAGACGCGGACCTCTACAGCTACCGCTTTTACTGATCGCCACCCTCGGCCTCGTCATCCAGCTCTTTAAGCAATTTCTTCACATCCTTTGCGCCATTGATCGTGGTCAGCACGGCCATGACCGCAAAGAGCGTCAGGACGGCGATGAAGATGATTTTCCAAAACAGCATCCAGCTCATGACGTAACCTTCACTCTCTGTTTGTCGGGCATCATCAGCGAGAACGCGAACATCGCTATCAGAGCGGCGGCCACCGATGCCAAACCGACCTGCGCCCCCGACATCAATTGAATCCATTCTCCCGTAACCGGATCCTGCCGCTGCAATCCGACCATCTGTTGCACCGGCCCCAGACCAAGTATCGCGGTAAATCCAGCCAGCAACGCCGCCATGGCACCAGCGCAACTCGCGCGCTTCCAGTAGATACCACCCACGAGCACGCCGATGGCTCCATTGAAATAAATTGCCCCACTTACTGCCATGTAATCCCAGATGTCATCCTTCCCTTCGTAGAACAGCCCCCAATACAATACGTAGCCGCCGATCAAGACCACAACGATTCGCGTCAACCGAATCCGTGCCGCTTCGGTCAGTCCGTTCTTCCGCAATGGTGCCACGACGTCCTGGGTAATCACAGAACTCCAACAGAGGAAGTAACTGTCATGGGTCGACATGAACGCGGCGATCATGGCCGCCGTGATGATTCCCAGCAGCACCGTCGGCACCAATCGGCCGAGAAACACCGGCAAGGCATACAGATTGTTGAACGGTTCTGTCTCACTTCCTTCCGGTGGGAAAAACAGCGCCTTCAGATCCGCGCCTTCCGGAGACGCCATAATGTAGACGTAGGCACTGATCCCGAGGAAATACGGAATCATGAAGCGCACCGTGAAGGACACGGAGGACCACAGGTATTGCCGCTTCACCGCCGCGGTGCTTTCCATCGTCAACGCCCGTGAAACGGCAGTAGGCCAAATCGCACTACCGATCAGGCCTGCGCTCACGAACATCCACAGCACATACCAGGTCCCAAAGTCTGAACCCTCCGCCAAGGGATTGAACCCCGCTTCTCCCATCGTGGATTGAACGGTTGTAAAAATGTGCTCCCAGCCGAGTTTACTGATCGCAATCGCCGTCACCAGCAGAGTTCCGAAAGACAAGACGACGAACTGGACATAGTCCGTCAGAATCACCGAGATCATCCCCCCGAAAGTGGTGTAAACCAGAACGAGCGTCAGCAACGCCACCATGACCGCCGGCAAAGCCCATCCTTGATCTGACAATCCGGTCGCTCCGACAATGAACATTGATCCCACCTTCAGGAACAGTCCCATGTTCAGTATGCCGGCGAACGACAGCAACACGCCGCCGACCACGCGCGTCTTCCGATCAAATCGTTTTTCGTAGTATTCCGGAATGGTGAGAACCTTTGCCTCCCGCAAGGGCACAACGATGAATCCCGTCAACGCGACGAGCAAAGTTCCCACGCCGGCAATCAGCGCAATATGGAACGCGGCAAATCCTCCGGTAAAACCTTTCTGCGCCGAATACATCACCGTGATCAACCCCATCTCTGTCCCCAACATGGTGGCGACTCCCAGCCACGTGCCAACCTTGCGCCCGGCTCCGATGTAGGCCGTCATGTTCGTCGCATACTTCCGGACGAACACCCCGATCAGGACCGACACGCTGAGATACGCCACCACGATGACGCTATCAATCCACGTGAAGTTCGTACGGCCCAACGCCTCTGCCACCTGCGGGTCCATGAATGCGATGGGTGTAAGCGATGCTGCGGAAAAGTCCAATCCCGAATCCCCCCCCAGCGCCAGCGGTCAACAACTCCGGTGGGGAGAGCGTCCCCGCGAGCCCACTTCAGAGCCCCGCAGGGACGATAGATGCAAAGGGTGTATTCCCTCTGGGACATTGATCAAGACTCACGGGGACTGTCGCCCCACCAACCTCAGATCACTCGTACAAGGAATTCAGACTTGGCGTTTTGGCATCCCATGAAATGATCCCGCCAATCCCCACTACGATTATGAAGACAGTCAAATACGGAGTCATCGGTCTCGGCTGGTTCGGTGAACGGCATCTTGAAGCGCTGGCCGCCATCCCCAACGTTGAACTGCACGCCTTGTGCACCCGCACTGAATCGCGTCTGACCGAGCTGCAGGAAAAATTTGGTGCCACCAAGACCTACACCGACTACCACGAAATGCTGGCCGACCCGGAACTCGAGGCTGTCAGCATCGTCACCATGTGGGACCAACACGTCGCACCGACCGTCGCCGCCCTCGAAGCCGGCAAACACGTCTTCCTCGAAAAACCGATGGCCTCCACCGTCGAAGACTGCAACACGATCGTCGATGCCGCCAACGCCGCTACCGGCTCCTTCATGGTCGGACACATCTGTCGCTTCAACCCCCGCTATGCCGCTGCCAAGCAGGCCATCAAGGAAGGCAAGATCGGCAAGATCATTTCCATGTATGCCCGCCGGAACCTCCCGCAATGGGTCGGCGCGTCCGTCCTCGACAAGATCGGCCCCATCATCGGCGACTGCGTGCACGACACCGATCTCATGTTTTGGTTCAGCGAATCCAAGGCCGTAACCGCGTATGCCCAAACCGTCCAATTCCGCGACCACGCCAACCCCGATCTCGGCCAAGTGATGTATCGCCTTGAAAACGGTGCCTCCTGCATTCTTGAATCCGTCTGGTGCCTTCCCGACACCACCCCGTTCCAAATCGACGAACGCCTCGAGGTCGTCGGCACCGAAGGTTCAGTTTCGATCCATGATACCCACCCCAACCTGATGATCGTGGACAAGAGCGGATCGAGTTGTCCCGACACCACCTATTGGCCGGAGATACACGGCAAACTCAGTGGTGCCCTCCGCGAAGAACTCGCCTACTTCGCCAATTGCGTGATCAACGGCGAAACACCTGACATCATCACCGCCGAGGAATCCCGTGAAGCCGTCCGCGCCTGCCTCGCCGCCGAGGAAAGCGCCCGCACCGGAGCAGTGGTCAAGATTTGATCCTGGCGGGTCGATTGAACCCCACCCTTCAGCCGCTTCAAACCTTGGATACCGGGCCATCAAAACCGGAGAATCGCTTCAACTGGTCTCGGCCGGAGTGGACGCGCAGTGTCAGCCGATACTTGCGGGACTTGCCGGGCGCCAATGACGTTTCCGTCATCTTTGATTTGTCATGAGGTCTGCCCAGCAGCGAACCATAGAACGGTTCCAAGGCGGTGACGTAGCAGCCGTTCGCGTAATGCTGCCAGTTGGCCAACCTCGGCAGATCCTTGGCCGGGTATTCAATCTCCAGGCCGACGCCGATCTTGGGATTGACCAGGCCGATGTGACAAAGCCCCTGCTTGTCGGGCTCAACGTTCACCAACAGCCCCCGCTCCGCTGAACCGGAGTGCTCCGGCAGTACTCCCGGCACGCGTTTGATCTGATTCATTCGCCGCTCGGTGATGGCCGGTAGAATCGATCCGTCTGCCGCCGGCGGCAGTTCCCAATAATGTGCCGCGCCGCGATAGACAAGCTTGGCGCCCTCTTCGAGCAAAGGATAACCGAGATTGCAGTGATACAGCCAATGATGGCCGGCCTTGGTATCGCCTCGATTGGTCACCGTGTCCTCAACCCGAATCTCCGGCTTGCCGAGAACGCAAGAAAGCTTTCGGCGAATCTCGTAGGTGGGTCCGAACATCCGACTGTCTCTGATGATCAGGTGCAACGACATTTCGTCGCGGCCGGAAAACGGATCGGGATTGATGACCGATTCAACTTCCACCGGCGTATTGGAATACCGTCCATGGAGTCCGCTCGTGCCCCCTGTCTGTGGCCGGGGACCACCGATCGTTTCCGGTCCGCACGTGGTTACCAAACCTCCCGGCCAACCTCTCAACCACTCAAACTCGGAGTTGTAGTTCGGACTCGGCGGCTTGATCCCGTTCGGCGTCAGATACGCCAAGCCATGCTGGTTGAACTGCGCATCCACGATATCGCCACCGCGGTCAAGCGCGACCAGGAATCGCAACCCCGATCCGGTATCCACCCAGGCCACCCGCACACCGTTGTCAAGACGGCCCGTGCGGATCCCTCCCATTTGATGACTGTTTTCGAATTTCATTTTGCTACTCACCAGGGCGGCAGGCCCATGGTGCCGCCGTCGAGGACGAGCGAGGTGCCGTTGATGTAGGCGGCGTCATCGCTCAAAAGAAATGCGGCTGCCTTGGCGATATCCAGCGGCTGCCCCAGTCGGCGCACAGGAATCTTTTTCTCCACTTCGGCATAGAGCTCCGCCACCGGCTTGTCCCAACCCTGGCAACTGGCGGCCAACATGGGTGTGTCGATCGTGCCCGGACTCACGGACACCACCCGCACCTTGCCGGCATGATCGGTGGCGAGGCAACGCACGGTGGCCTCCAGCGCCGCCTTGGACGCGCAATATAGAGCATGGGCAGGAAAGCCTATTTCTGAAGCCACCGAGGTCGTGATCAACAACACTCCTGAGCCCGATTTTTCCAACTCGGGAATCGCGTGTTTTGCCGTGAGGAAAACGCCCTTCACGTTCACCCCCATGACCTTGTTCCAATCAGCCTCGTTGAACTCGGTCACCAGGCCACGCGCCCAGACACCCGCGTTGCAATGAACGGCGTCGAGCCGGCCATGCAATTCAAGCGTCCGCGCCACGAGACCTTTCACCGAGTCCTCGTCAGAAACATCAGTGCACACGAAATCCACCGCGTCCAACTCGGCAGCCAAGGCTTCCCCTTCCGTTTCCTGAATCGAGGCACACACCACCTTGGCTCCGAGCCCGGCGAAATGCCGAGTGCAGGCTTCGCCAATACCGGAGGTTCCACCGGTGACTATGATCACCTTGTCTTTGAGGCTCATGGCAGATTACCAGGGAAGAAATTCTTCTTTCTCAAATTGCATGTATTCGATCACCGCACCGTCCTTCATCACGAAGGCGACGGTGAAATTCGGCGAAGGCTCAAAGGGTTCGAGAATGACATCCTCACCCTGAATCGCCGCGTTCACATCCTCCACCCGGTAGGCCACGTGGGGCAGATCGCGCACCGGACCGGTCACCGGGCTGTCCTTCTCGAAACGCAGGAATTCCACCTTGTAGGGATGCTTGCGCGGGTCGGTAACCCAGACCTTGGTGTCCTCGACGAAAAACTCCCCCGGCTGACTCTCGTCGGTCGGCAGGCCGATGTGATGAAACTCTCTCTTCATTGCTGTTTTCTGAATTCAAGGGCGCGGTCGATCATGCGGAAAATGTCATTCTCCGGCGCATATCCCAATTCACGCTGCGCTTTCCCGATATCAATCTCAAAAGAATGGTAGTCCGGGCAACTGATGTCGTGGGTGGGAAGCCCGGTCCGCGCGGACAGATGGTTGGCCGCCGCCCGATAGTCGAAAGCGGCCGGTCCGGCGATGTTGAAAGACGTCCCGAAGGCTTTCGGCTCATCCAACATCTTCCCGA
>Ga0055584_100001274_pt1 | contig 24720 bp, 21 predicted proteins | sample OSDHelmetaG_FD_58716 | JGI IMG/M metagenome (GOLD analysis project Ga0055584, IMG submission 58716) | Pelagic marine sediment microbial communities from the LTER site Helgoland, North Sea, for post-phytoplankton bloom and carbon turnover... | ecosystem: Environmental > Aquatic > Marine >...
GTGGTCACATCCGATCACGGCGAACTCTTTGGCGAGCACGACCTTGCCTATCATTTCAAGGCCCTGACCGAGGAGGAAACGCACGTCCCCTTGATCATCCGCTATCCTTCGGGGATGCCTGCGGGGGCCCGCGTGCCGGGTGCGGTAGAGTTGAACGATATCTTGCCGACGGTACTCGAACTCGCCGAGATCGAGTCGGATGCGCCCATGGATGGCAGCAGCCTGGTGGCCGCTGCCCGCACAGGCAACGCAGATACAGGTCCGGTCTTCACCTACCTCTTGCGGGATCCGAGGGCCAAATTCCCTCACACGCTGGCAGGACACCTTTTAGGTGTGCGCAAAGATGGTCAGAAATATGTTTGGTCGTCGGGCGGCGAGCATGAATTCTATGTTCTCGAGAACGACCCGAAGGCCCATGACAATCTTTATATCAGCCGGGGCGGGGCTCCTATGGAGCTTGAAGAGGAACTGGCTCGTTGGCGCGACTCGGTTGGTTTGAACGAGATCTCCAAAGAGAAGCTCGACCCGATTACCCGCGATCGCCTTCGCGCTCTTGGCTATATCGACTGACAGAGAAAGGCGCACCGGCGGTACTCCCGTTAAACGGGGTGCGGCCGGGGCGCTCTGTCAGGGCTTCTCGGCGGAATCCGAGGTTTCTGGAGCGAGCAATTGAAGGTTGGCGGCAGGCCTCGTAAAGAACCTGTGTGGAATTCTCGAGCCTGACAGCAATTTCCCCGGTCGACGGCCGGTACGCCAACAAGGTCGAGGGGCTTCGGCGCCTCGTTAGCGAGTTCGGTCTCATTCGCCATCGGGTGGAGGTCGAAGTGCGCTGGCTGGAGGCTCTCGCGGCCCATCCCGGCATACCCGAGGTCCCGCGCTTTGGTGAGGCCGAGAAGCAAATTCTCGAGTCGCTGATTCGCGATTTTGGCCTGGAACAAGCGTCTCGGGTGAAGGAGATCGAATCGACGACCAACCACGATGTCAAGGCTGTCGAATATTTCCTCAAGGAGGAAATCAACGGCGTCCCGGAACTCGATGCTGTTTCGGAGTTCATTCATTTCGCGTGCACATCAGAAGATATCAACAACCTTTCGTACGGACTGATGTTGCTCCGTGCTCGGGATGAGATCCTGATGCCGGCGATGGACGAGGTGATTGGTGACCTTCGACGTCTGGCAGAGGAGCATGCTGATCGTCCGATGCTCTCGCGCACCCATGGTCAACCCGCGACGCCGACGACGGTGGGCAAGGAGTTTGCCAATGTGGTTGCCCGACTGCAGCGCCAGAGAGAACAAGTCGCCGCAGTCGAATTGCTTGGTAAAATCAACGGGGCGGTTGGCAATTATAATGCGCATTTGATCGCCTACCCGGAAGTGGACTGGGAGGCTTTGGCGAAAAATTTGGTGGAGTCGCTCGGTTTGGTCTGGAATCCCTTCACGACGCAGATCGAACCCCATGATTGTATTGCGGAGCTTTTCGATGCCGTGCGCCGATTCAATATTGTCCTGCTCGACCTTGATCGGGATCTGTGGAGCTATATTTCGATAGGCTATTTCAAACAGAGAACGGTTGCGGGGGAGGTCGGCTCATCGACGATGCCCCATAAGGTCAACCCGATCGATTTTGAGAACTCCGAAGGGAACCTCGGGATTGCAAACGCGTTGCTGGGGCATCTCGCCGAAAAGCTGCCGCTATCGCGTTGGCAACGTGATTTGACCGACTCGACGGTTTTGCGGAATCTGGGGACGGGTCTTGCACATTCGCTCATCGCCTATGGGGCGACCCGCAAGGGACTCGCCAAACTCGAAGCTGACGATGCTCGATTGGCGGCAGATCTGGACCGCAGCTGGGAGGTTCTCGCGGAGCCTATCCAGACCGTGATGCGGCGCTATGGTGTTGACCAGCCGTACGAGAAGCTGAAGGCGCTCACGCGGGGCAAGGCCATTGACGCGGCGACTTTGGCCGAGTTTATCGACGGCCTCGACGTTCCGGAAGAAGCGAAGGTGGAACTGCGCCAGCTCACACCGGCGACGTATTTGGGAAATGCTCGCGAGCAGGCGCGGCGACTCTAGCTACCGGTTTTGGGAGCCAGAAAAAGAATATCGACAGGTGGCAACCCCGTCGATATCGGCGGATTCTCAATGCCGCTTCCATCGGTCGCCGAGAAAATCCGCAATCCGGAATCCTGAAAGCTGCGGTCGCTCAGCCAGATCGAATTATCTCTTGCCGAAAATTCGATATCGGTCAGAAAGGCATCGCTCTCGAAGATCGCTCGGCGCTCTTCACGCAGAGTCGTATCGATCTGCAGGACGAAATTGCGAAAATCTTCGTCCGTCGCAAGGGCCCACGCATTTCGACCATCGACGAGCACGAAGTCGGTGATATTTCGTTGGATATCATCTTCCGTGATCAGGATTCGGCTGCGGGCGAAGGTGTAGGGGTTGATGGTCTCGACACCCCCATCGCCAATGACCGAAAAACTACCGACCTGAGCGACGATAATATCTCCGGTGGATGGATCGAGAGGAAGTCCCCGGCTGGCGCCCAGGGGGTTTGTCCAAGTCAACCGAATCGGATCGATCCCGGGCGTCTCGGGGCGAGTGTCCACGGGCTGATCGGTTCGAGTATCGAAAACCACCAGAAGGCTTTCGTCGGTCGGTTCGAAGAAACGGTTTCTGTCCAGAAGCTGCAGGCTGACAAATAGCCGATCGTCGACCAGCGCCATCTGGTCCATTTCGGGTATGCCGTCGGCATCGGCGAACGAGGCGAGATCAATTTCACCAATCAGAAAGCCTTCGCAGTCGGGTCCGACCGAGGGGTTCACGATAGCGATCGAGGTCTCTTCGTATCGCGTCACATAGGCCTTGGTGGGCGAAACAAAAGCCATATCGTGGGGGTTGCTGCCGTTGCCCACGGAGCATTGAAAGGTCGTGGTCCAGCCCAGTGCAGGGTCGATCTTCTGGATATTGTCCGCACCGAAGCGATTGATCACAAACACTTCGCCCTGATAGGAGCGCGCAACCGCATCGCCATGGACCGGGCCGAGATCCGGCGCCACCTCGTTGGGGTTCTCGTTGGAGACGACTGCATAGGAGCCGGTCTCGAAGTCCCCCGTGATGATGAAAGCAGACGGAGCACCCGAGGGAAGCACAGGCCCGGGTGCGATGCTGTCGTTGGCACCGCAACCTGCCCAAAGGCCGGAGACAAGCAGCATCCAGCAGGAGGCTCGATGCCACCAGAGGCCTCGTCTTGATTTCAATCCGAAGATTCCCATGACCAGTTTACTGTACCGAGAAAGGTGCGGCCGGGTAGGGGAAAACCGGAAACATCTTCGGTTTGGTTGTCGCTCAAATTACGCACCTCGAAGGTCGCTGTGAGCGGAGTCCATGGCAGAGTCCATGCGATCCCCAAGGAGTGGAGGAGGCGAGAAGCGACAAGGTCCTCGGGGCGATTGGCTCGCTTCAAATAGTTGCTGCCGATGAAGTTGAGCTCATAGAAAGGTTCCCAGTCTCGCCACCGGTAGCTGCTCCGAAAATATAGATCATCCCGGGGACGCCCCGGTAATTGATTGCCATCGATCCCCGTCGCGCCGCTGCGGTCGCGTGCATCCTGATAGGTGTAGTTCAGAGTGAGGCGGAGCTTCTCGAACAGGGTCGCTCGCATGGCAATTTCCGCGCCCAGTGTTTTGGCGCGTCCGACATTCTGCGGTACGGATCGATCCTGCGCCGTTCGGACCAAAACAATCAGGTCGTCGATATCGCTGAAGAATACCGCAGACTCGAAAGCAAGTTGGTCGAGAAACGCCAGATCATAGAGGGACCATGCGAGACCGAAGTCTGTCTGCAACCCCTCTTCAGGTCGTAGCGACGGGTTGCCCGTGATGGAGCCGCGCTGACCGAAAAGCTCGATAAAGCTGGGGACTCGCCCGTAATGACCGATATTGGCGCGGGCATCGAGACCGGGCAGAATTTGGAAGGCAACCCCGAGTTGGGGGGTGAAGAGGTTGAAAGTATCCGCGTCCGAGGGCTGGCTATAAGGGCCGAAGCCGGGCACGCTTCCGGCAAAGAAATTGCGGATAAATTCGTATCGCAATTGTACATCGAGAAGGAGGCGGTCCGAAAAGAATCCGAGAGTATCTCCAATCGCCAGGTTCATATGCAGGCGGCTTTGCCGATCATCACTGGCGTCGGGCTGAAGCTTGTTGTCGGGAGAAAAAGTTTCTCCGCTCAAGTCCACGCGGGCACCCAAATCATGGATATCCACGCGTCGTGTCGCGAAGAACTGGAGCCCCGAGGAAAGCGTTTGATTGTCGGTCTCAAGACGACTGCCGGCAACCTCGCCGAATGGATCCGAGAGCCCTTCTTTTTCGTAGACGAAATATCCGGTGGTGCGTAGATCGAATCCGCTTCCTGCGAGATCGGGTGCATCCAGACGGAGATAGTTCAGGCTTCGGAGGTCTTTGAGACGAACGGAGTCCGATTGGTGCGAGCCAATACCCGGCACGCCCTGCTCGTTGAAAAAGAACTCGCTGAGAAGGCTTAACTGGCCGATGGAGAGGCCATCGTAGGTCGCTTTGAGAAGAAGATCGCCAGAGTTGAAATCATTGTTTTTTCGGCGCGTCGTCTCGTCATCAAATGGGTTCAGGGGCGTCCCGTTATTATCGGGGAAAGGGAAATCACCCTCGGATCCAAGATAGGATCCGGTAATGAGTGCTCCCCAATCGCCGAAGCTCCCTGAGGCTGTCGCATTCGCTTTTCGGGTGCCGAAAGAACCGCCTCCGACCAGAGTCGAGAACGTCGATTTCTTGCCCGGTTCCCGGGTGAGCAAGTTTACGGTTCCACCAAGGGAGGCTGCACTGAAGGCCAGTGGTGTCGTACCGCGAAATACCTCGATCGCTTCGAGTGGGTCCAGCGGTAGATCGGCGAGGTTTACGGTTTCGCTACGGGCCCGGGTGAGGGGGATGCCATCCATGTAGATTCGCACCTGGCTTGGGGAGGATCCGCGAATGGAAACGGTCGAGAAGTCCCCCAGGCCACCGTAGCGACGAACCTGAACGCCGACGGCATCTTCAAGGACGTCGGCGAGCGTTTTCATTTCCTCGACTTCAGTGGTGATCTCGATGATCGAGGCAAAGGCCGTGAGGTCAGGCAATCGGATCGTGCGAGGTCCCGTGACCTCGATCGTTTCTATGTTTTCCTCGATCGATTCGCGTTGCCTGGCGCTATCCTGCGGGTCCACAGCGCCTGCGAGGGCGGGGAGGGCCAACAAAAGGATAGTGGATGCAAGGAAACCTCTCACGGACTGCCCGATCTACCAAGGGACTCCCGCAGTCGCAAAATCGAGAATGATCTTGCGGTGATTTCTCGCTAAACCACATCCATGGCTGACGAGATTGTGATCCGGGGGGCGCGCGAGCATAATCTCGCCGGCGTCGATTTGACGATACCGCGCAACCAACTCGTGGTCGTCACGGGTCTTTCGGGCTCGGGGAAGTCCTCGCTCGCTTTCGATACGATCTACGCGGAGGGGCAGCGCCGCTACGTCGAATCATTATCGGCCTATGCTCGGCAGTTTCTCGAGCAGATGCAGAAACCGGATGTCGACTCGATCGACGGCCTTTCGCCGGCGATTTCGATCGAGCAAAAGACAACTTCTCGTAACCCGCGTTCGACGGTGGGCACGGTCACCGAGATCTATGATTATTTACGCCTGCTTTTTGCGAGGGTGGGCGTGCCGCATTGCTATGAATGCGAGAAACCGATCGCCTCGCAGACCGTCCAGCAAATCGTCGATCGTGTCCTCGACTGGGAGCCCGGAAGTCGGATTCATATTCTTGCGCCATTGGTACGTGATCGAAAAGGAGAATATCGAAAAGAACTTGCAGATCTTCAAAAGGCAGGATTTGCGCGAGTGCGTGTTGATGGTGAGATGCGCGAACTGGCCGAAGAGATCGTCCTCAAGAAGACGCACAAGCATACAATCGATGTGGTCGTGGATCGGCTTGTCGTCAAGAAGGGAATTGCGCAGCGCCTCGCCGATTCTCTGGAAACCGCATTGGGCTACGGTGGTGATGTTGTCACAGTCGAGCAGCAGGTTGAGAAAAACGGCCCGGTAGAAGAACACGTTTTTTCGCAGAAGCTCGCTTGTCCCGACTGCGGCATCTCCTATCCGGAGATCGAGCCGAGGACGTTCTCGTTCAACAGCCCGCACGGGGCTTGCCCCGATTGTTCGGGGTTGGGTGTGGAGTGGGTTTTCGACGAGGATCGTGTGATTCCTGACGAGACGCTTTCGCTGAACAAGGGCGCTATCGCTCCGTGGGCTCGCAAGGCGGAGACCTACAAATCTCTACTGACGGCATTGGCCAAGCATTTGAAGATTTCCCTCGATACGCCGTGGGAAGATCTGCCGGCAGCGGCTCGTGAGAAGATCCTTCGTGGCACGGGCAAGACGCCGATCGATGTCACCTATGCTCGTCGCCGCACGAGCCGTCCGTTCGAAGGGATTCTCCGGAATCTGGAGCGGCTTTATCTGCAGACCGAATCCAACTTGCGCCGTGAAGAGCTGGGCACCTATCGCAGCGAGCGGCCCTGTCAGAGCTGCAGCGGGGCGCGGCTGAAGCGTCATGCTCTGTTTATTCGATTGGGGGAAAATTCGATTGCGGATTTGACCTCGCTCTCGATTGACGAAGCGCGAGTTTTTTTCCGGGATATCAAACTCGACAAACAGCAAATGCAGATCGCGCGGCTGATTCTCAAGGAGATTCAGGAGCGTCTCGGCTTCCTGTGTGATGTGGGCCTGACCTATCTCAGCCTGGATCGTGGTGCGGGGACATTATCGGGTGGTGAAGGGCAACGAATCCGACTGGCAACCCAGATTGGTTCTTCTCTCGTCGGCGTTCTCTATGTTCTGGACGAGCCCTCAATCGGCCTTCACCAAAGAGATAACGCGCGCCTGCTCACAACCCTGCAGCGGCTGCGCGACTTGGGGAATTCGGTTCTCGTAGTCGAGCACGATCGGGACACCATGGAAGCTGCCGACCATCTGATCGATATGGGGCCCGGAGCCGGCCGTCTCGGCGGTCTGGTGGTCGCGCAAGGCTCGCCGCCGGAAGTGGCGGCGATTCCTGAAAGTCTCACGGGACAATATCTGCGAGGCGATCGCGAGGTGCCGGTACCGATCGTTCGTCGCCCCGGGACCGGTCTCTTTCTGAAGATTTGCGGTGCTCGGCAGAATAACCTGCATAATCTCGATGTGGAGATTCCTCTCGGGACGTTGACCTGTGTGACCGGTGTATCGGGTTCGGGAAAATCGTCACTGGTGATCGATACACTCTGGGCCTCTCTGTCGCGACGCCTCTACAAGAGCAAGGAGACAGTGGGCGAGCACGATTCGGTCGAGGGCTGGCAGTGGTTGGACAAGGTCGTGGATATCGACCAGGCGCCGATCGGTCGTACCCCGAGGTCCAACCCTGCGACCTATACCGGGCTCTTCGGGCCGATTCGAGACCTCTTTGCCCAGCTTCCAGAGGCTCGGATGCGCGGCTATGAGCCGGGGCGCTTCTCGTTCAATGTGAAAGGCGGCCGATGCGAGGCCTGCGCTGGCGATGGTCTGATCAAGATCGAGATGCACTTTCTCCCCGACGTCTACGTGACCTGCGAAGTTTGTCAGGGACGGCGGTATAATCGCGAGACGTTGGAGGTTCTCTACAAGGGAAAGTCGATCGCCGACGTTCTCGAAATGACCGTGGCGGAGGCCCTCGATTTTCTGCAGGCTGTGCCGGCGTGCCGCAAGAAGCTCGAAACCCTTCGGGATGTCGGTTTGGAGTATATCCATCTGGGCCAGTCGGCGACGACGCTCTCGGGCGGAGAGGCGCAACGGATCAAGCTATCCAAGGAGCTCTCGCGCCGTGCGACAGGAAAGACGCTTTATATTCTCGACGAGCCGACCACCGGGATGCATTTTGAAGATATTCGTCGCTTGCTCGAGGTCCTGCATCGTCTCGTCGGTGACGGAAATACCGTGGTGGTTATCGAGCACAATCTGGATGTCATCAAGACAGCCGACCATCTGGTCGATCTCGGCCCGGAAGGCGGCAACGGGGGGGGGCAGATCGTGGCCGTCGGAACACCGGAGGAGGTGGCCGCGTGTGCTGCTTCGTTCACCGGACAACACCTCGCGCCCCTTTTGCCCGCGGTCGCGAAGAAAAAAGCCCCTCGCAAGGCAAAGAAGAAGCGTGCTCCCAAAAAACCGGCGTCTGCCTGAAGGGTTTTATCGACTCGTCGGCAATGGTAGCGTCATCCCATGAGGCGCTCCCTGACACCAGTCTATGCGGTACTGACGACGATTTTGGTGTCGGCATTTCTGGTCGCCTGCAGCGCCGAGAAGAGTCGCCGAAGCTCGGATCCTTTCGATGATCCTTTTTTCAGTAGCGGGTTTGCCGGCGAGAGCGGGTTGGACAGCTTTCTTGCGGAGCCGGCGCCGAATGTCGGATGGCTTTCCGAGGGTGGCGAGCAGTCGCCCGAGGAGCGCATGATTCGAATGCATGGGGATCCGATCTGGGGTTCCGAGGAACAACCAGAATCGGATTTCGTTTCGACCAAGGAGCGTCCCTTCATGGAGAAGGCTCAGGAAGCCACCATGGCTACGATGAGCGTTCTGGTCGGCGTGGGTATGGCTGCCTTGCCGTTTTTGCTCGCCGCGCTCTGATTGGTCGCCGGATCCCTTTCCTGCAACTCCTTGCGCAAAAAGATCGTCGCGCTCAGGACTCGGTGGGGCGGATGCTCCCGCCGCGCAGTCTCTCCAGATACGCATCTTTTTGGCGATTCACGACGCCTGCGAGCAGCAGCATTCCGACGAGGTTCGGGAAGGCCAATGCGAGCAGCATCAAGTCGGAAAAATCGAGGACATTGGCGACGCTGACCACCGGACCGATCGCTGCAAAAAAAACGTAGACCACCCGGTAGGGCAAAATACCTGCTTTTCCGAACAGGAACTCGCTCGCCCGTTCCCCATAATAGCTCCAGGCAATCATGGTCGAATAGGCGAAGACAAAGACGGCGAGGACCAGAAGATATTCGGCAGCCTGGCTCAGGGTTCCGAAAGCTCGCGCTGTCAGGACCGCGCCCTCCGTCCAGTTCATTGCCTGACCAGGTTCGGCGACACCGGTCAGCAAAATCGTGAGTGCGGTCAGGGTACAGATGAAAATCGTATCGATAAAAGGACCGATCATCGCGACGACGCCCTCTCGCACGGGCTCATCGGTGCGAGCTGCCGCATGTGCGATCGAGGCTGAGCCCATGCCGGCTTCGTTGGAGAAGGCCGCACGCCGGACCCCTTGAATAAAGACGCCAAGAAATCCTCCGTAGGCTGCTGCCGGGGTGAAGGCCTGGGTTACGATGTCCCCGAGCAGGCCGGGTACGGCCGACAGGTTCAGCAGGATGATCAGGACACAGACGCCCGCGTAGGAAAGGCACATGGCAGGAACAAGTCGCGAGGTGACGTCCCCAATTCGGCGGATCCCTCCAATAATGACCGCACCGACAAGAACGGCGTAGAAGGCCCCTGCGAACCAGGGCGCCATGGGCGAGTTCGACAGGCTGGGGATAACTTCGCCGGCGATCGCGAAGCTCATTTTCCCCTGAAATAAATTCCCGCCGCCGAAGGAAGCGAGAATACAGAGGACGGCGTAAAGAGCGCCGAGAAAGGTACCGACCCATCCCAGCTTGGGGAAGTTCTCCCGGATGCCGACTCGCAGGTAGACCATGGGTCCACCCAGAACATGGCCGCGATCGTCGACGTTGCGGTAGATCTGGGCGAGTGTGCTCGAGGAGAATTTCAAGCTCATGCCGAAGAAAGCCACGACCCACATCCACAGGATGGCGCCAGGGCCACCGGCGGCAATCGCGACAGCAACCCCGGCGATATTGCCCAAGCCAACGGTCGCCGAAAGTGCGGAGGTCAGCGCACTGAAATGACTGATCTCGCCCGGATCATCCGGGTCATCATAGCGGCCTCGAATACAGTCGATACTATGTTTGAAGAGCCTTACGTGGATGAATCCGTAGCGTACGGTGAAAAAGACCCCTCCGGCGATCAGAACCAGAAGAATCAGGGGAATGCCCAGAATGAAATCGGCAAACAGGACCGGAGAGACGATCTGGTTAAAGATGCCGAATACGCTGTCGAGACGATCTTGGAAGCCCATGGCGAAGGTCTAGCCGGTTTTCGAATCTGCTTCCAGAAGAGCGCGATTCTGGTACATATTTAAGAATGCTCGATAATAGCGAAGCGATCGGTGTTCCCGAACAGCCAGTTGAGGCCCCTGCCGAGGAGCGGCAACTGCAGGAAAAGCAGCGTCTGGCAGCCTCTTTCCGAATCTTTGCCCGGCGTGGTTTCGACGAGGGGGCCGCGGGACATATTACGGTTCGTGACCCGGTGGCCCCGGAAACTTTCTGGGTGAACCCCTTTGGACTCCACTTCTCGAAAATTCGAGTTTCGGATTTGATTCGTGTCGATCACGCGGGCGAAATTGTCGAAGGGCAGGGTTTTCTCAATCAGGCAGCCTTCGCGATCCACTCGCGCATCCATGCCGCGCGCCCGGATGTTCATGCGGCCGCGCATTCTCACTCGATGTTCGGCAAGACGTGGTCGTCCCTCGGTCGACTGCTGGACCCCATCAGTCAGGACTCCTGCGCATTCTACGAGGATCATGCGCTTTTCGACGACTTCAGGGGCGTGGTTCTTGACCCGGCGGAGGGAGATCGGATCGGCGCTGCCTTGGGGGATTGCAAGGCTGTCATTCTCCAGAACCATGGTCTTCTTACCGTTGGTGGGCACGTCGGCTCGGCTGTCTTCTGGTATCTTCTGCTGGAGCGCAGTTGTGAGTCGCAACTCATGGCCGAGGCGGCGGGCACGCCGACGTTGATTCGCCCTGAGGCTGCACGCCTCACCTGCGAACAAATCGGCAGTGAGACAGCGGGAGTATTCAGTTTCGAGGGGCTCTACCAGCAACTGGCCACAGAAGAGCCGGACCTGCTCGACTGATTTTTTTGCGGCGACGGAGCGAGATTTGATCCGGCCCGATCTTGGGGTCCGCCTCAGCCGGCCGGCTTCTCGGAGTTCTTCCGGGATTCGAGCTCTTCCCATCGGTTCATCTTCTCGAGCAAGCGTTCCTGCTCCTCGGCGAGTTCGGCTTGAAGAATTTTGATCGCCTCTCCGCCTTTTTTATAGGTCTCGGGGTCGGCCAGTCGGGCCTCGAGGTCATGGATGCGACCTTCGTCAATCTCGACCGAGGCTAGAATTGCTTCAAGCTCCCGTTCTTCCTTGAAGCTTAATTTTTTGGCTCGGGGTGGTGTTTTGGCGATCGCAGGCTTGGGGCTGGACGCGCCGGATTTCGCCTTGGCCCGCGTCGGCAGTGCCGCCTTCCTTTCCCGATATTCGGAGTAGTTTCCTGCGTGTAATTCCACCCGGCCGTTCCCCTCGAAAGCGAGGATCGATGTCGCAATTCGGTCGAGGAACCAGCGGTCATGGCTCACCACCAGAGCGCTCCCGGCATAGTTGAGCAGCATTTCTTCGAGAGCCGCCAGTGTCGTTGTATCAAGATCGTTGGTCGGTTCATCGAGAAGAAGCAAGTTGGATTCATCGGCGAGCAGGCGAGCCAGACAAACACGTGCGCGTTCGCCTCCGGAAAGAGTGCCGATCCGGGAGCGCTGCTGGTGCCGATCGAAGAGAAAGCGCTCGAGGTAGGCGGCAATCCCCAGAGATTCGCTTCCCAGCTTCACCTGCTGGCGGTCGTTGCTGAGGGTTTCGTAGATCGTTTCGGCAGGTTCGAGGCCACCGCGATTCTGATCCAGGTAGCCGATGCGGGTATTGGTGCCGATCGTCAGCGATCCCGAGGCTGGCGAGATTTCCTCGAGGATGGTGAGAAAGAGAGAGGTTTTTCCGGTACCATTTGGTCCCACAATTCCGATACGTTCACCCGCACCCAGGGCGAAGGTTAGATCCGACACCAGATCCTTGCCGTCGCGATGGATATCCATCGCGGCGACTTCGAGAATGGTTTTGCCCAAACGTCGACTCTGCGCCTGCATTTCGATTTTCTTCTGCTTTTCAGGACCGGCCTGATCGCGGATATTTTCGACTCGATCGATACGAGCTTTTTGCTTTGTGGTCCGGGCCTGCGGAGAGCGGCGCAGCCATTCCAGCTCGCGTCGGAGAAAGTTTTGCCGATTTTTTTCTGTACGTTCCTCGTGCGCGGCGCGCTCGGCGCGAGCTTCGAGATATGCGACATAGCCTCCGGCGTAGCTGTTGATCTTGCCGGCATGAATTTCCAGAGTCCGGTCGGTCACATTCTCGAGGACTCGGCGATCGTGAGTGATCAGGAGCAAGGCCCCGCGAAAGCGATTACGGAGATAGTCCTCGAGCCACTCGATGGTGGTGATATCGAGATGGTTGGTTGGTTCGTCAAGAATTGCGAGATCGGGAGCATCGACCAGAATTCGTGCGAGCGCCACACGTCGGCGCTCACCTCCACTCAGGGTATCTACCCTGCGGCTGGAATCGTCGATTCCGAGGTTCCCGAGAATGGCCTCGGCCTCATGCAGGCGTTCCCAGCCCCCCTCACGTTCGATCTCGTCGGCGGCTGAGGCCTGCTGACGGATCAGGTCCTCGATATTGTCGGCGGCATCGGGGTGGGCCATCGCCTCGGTGACGGCATCGTGTCGATTCCTCGCCGCCGTCCATCGAACGAGACTTTCCGATACGACTTCCAGGACAGTGCTTCCCGCAGTCAGAACCGGTTCCTGCTCGAGATAATCAATCCGCGTTCCTCGGGATTGGGCCAAGGTCCCGCTATCGGGTTTCTCCCGGCCGGAAAGAATACGTCCGAGAGTACTTTTCCCGCTACCGTTGTTGCCCACCAAGCCGACCCGCTCGCCTTCGTCGATAGTCATTGCGGCGTTGGCCAAAATGGTTTGTTGGTCGTAGCTCCGATCGATCTCGCGGGCATCCAGTACGGGCATCAGGCCTCAGCTTCTAGCGGAATCGCGGCGAGATTGCCGGAGGTGTCGCTGAACGCGTTGCCGATACCCGCGCGACAACTGCGTGGTGATCGGACCCGGGGCTATTTTTGTCAGGGCTTTCCCGTCAAGGCTGGCAACCGGCAGGATCTCGATCACGCTTCCGGTCAGGAAGATCTCGGATGCTCGGTCCAGCCGGTCGGCTTCGATCGGAACCTCGCGGATGCGAAGTTCGGCCTTTTTCGCCAATTCGAGTACAATTTGGCGCGTAATGCCCGGCAGGCAACCAGCTTCCAGTGGTGGGGTGTGGAGGGTTCGTCCGAATATGGCAAAAACATTGCTCGTGGTCGCTTCACTGATCCGACCGTCCGCCTCGACATAGATCGCCTCATAGGCTCCAGTTCGAGCTGCCGCCATTCGCCCTTGAACCGCCGCGGCATAGCTGGTGGTTTTATGGCCCGTGACCACACTTTGCCCGCCGTTTCCGAAGGGCAGGCGAATGACGGAGACCCCCGTCCTGCGCTGGACGACCAGTTCCTCGGGGATGGTTCGCGCGGTAACGAGCAAGGTGGGGGACAGGTCGTTCGGGGGGATCAAGCCTTCGCCCACTCCGCGAGTCACCGTGATCCGAACGGCGGCGTCGGTGAGTGCACAGGCATCGGAGAGTTCGGCGATCGCGTCCTCCAGCCTGTTTTCCGGGTGAGGTAGCCCGAGTCGATCGAGGCTATGTTGCAAGCGCTTGCGATGCCGTCGCCAAAGAAAGGGTCGTCCTCCATAAAGTCGCACGGTCTCGAATACGGCGTCACCGTATAAAAAGCCTCGGTCAAAAATCGATAGGCGGGCATCGCGGGCGCGTATGATTTTCCCGTTCAGCCAGACGCGGGCGGAGGTTTTCAAGAGTTGGCTCCGCTGGCGGGCTTCGCCGTCTTGAGATCGATCGCTCGAAGAAATGCCTCAGCTTTGATCCACATTTCTTCGTACTCATTTTCAGGAACAGAGTCGGCGACGATCCCGCAACCAGCGTGGTAGGTGAATCGACCGTCCCGAGCCCATGCGGTCCGAATCAGGATACTCGAATCGAAATCTCGGGGGGAGCGAAAGGCGAAGAAGGATCCAGTGAAAACTTCGCGAGGCTGTTCTTCGAGTTCGGCGATAATTTCCGTTGCTCGAATTTTGGGCGTTCCGGTAATTGAGCCGCCCGGGAAAGTCGCCCTCAGGATGGCTGCCAAATTCGCGTCGGGGCGGAGTTGGCCTTCGACCGTCGACACCAGATGGTGGACGGTCGTCCAGGATTCGACGCGCAGAAGCGAGGGGACGTCGATGCTGCCTCGAGCACAGATGCGGCCCAGATCGTTCCGCTCCAGATCGACCACCATGATATTCTCGGCGCGCTCCTTGGGATCTTCCCGAAGCTCTTTGGCGAGAGCTCGGTCGCGCGATTTGTCGAGGGAGCGAGGCCGCGTTCCCTTGATTGGCTCGGTTAGAATCGTGTCGCCTCGGACCCTGAGAAACCTCTCGGGAGAGTTGGAGAGAAGTTCGAATTCGGGTGTTGCGAAATAAAGGCCGAAGGGCACTGGCTGAGCATTCTGCAGCCGCTCGAAGACTTCGAGACCGGACAGGGTGCTTTCGACGACGAAGCGACTCGCAAGGTTCATCTGGTAGATGTCTCCGGCGGCGATGTAGTCGAGTGCTCGCGAAACGGCGCTGAGGTATCGGGTTTTATCCGGCCATTCGCATAGTTCGCTCTCGAAGATTTGGCCCGCAGCGTCCTCCTCGGAGGATGGCTCCTGAAGAGCTGCTTCCAGCTCGGCCACGATCGGAGCGAGGTTGTCGCCAAAGGCGGTGATGGTGCAGAGATCTTTGGCGGCTCTCGGGTCTTGTCGGCAGACGAGAACGCATGCGAATTGTGCAAAATGGGCAAGCGGCAACGGATCTTCCGTAGCCGCCCCACAGGCTAGCCGCGCTTCTATCCGGGAGGCGAAATCGAAAGCGAGAAATCCGAAGGTCCGCGGCGGGGCCGAGGGCAACTCTTCGGTGACAGACCCCTCGCGCACGAACTCGGAGATGAGCTCCAGAGGGTGCTCGGAAAAACGAGAAGCTTCACGCCCTCGGCGGATCTCTGTTCGCCCATCTTGTCGGACCGTCAGTTGCGCGGTCGGCCGGAAGGCCATAAGACTCTCTCGGTCGCTCCCCTGATTCAGCCATAATGCACGACGCCCGTGCTGTTTCTGAATCAAACGAAACAGTCGAGAGGCGGGAAATTTTTCTTTGAGTCGGATTTTATCCATGAGCACGTGCTCGCCAGCTTCAGAAAAGCCGGATCCTTCCTGTTTTGGGATAGCGCTTTGAACGCTTCGGTTCATCTCCTGCGCAAAGCGCTCCCTGCCGTGGTGCATCTGGAGACTCGGATTGACCCCAATCACAGGTCGGCGGCGATATTGGGGACAGAGCGGGCAGGTACCGGAGTGGTTCTGACCTCCTGTGGCGGGCTGATTCTGACCGCGTATTATCTGCTTATCGGAGCCGACCGGGTCCAGGTCCAATGCTCTGATGGGCGCCGCGTGGAAGGACGTGTTTTCGGAATCGACTACGCTTCGGGGCTGGGGATCGTTGCTCCAGAGGAGAGCGGTCTCGATGCCCTCTCGCTGTCCCCGGGAGGTCTCGCACAACGTGGGAGCGAAGCCTTTGTCGTCGCGAGTGTGGGAGAGGAGCGTCGGGTGGCCTCCGGGTTCGTCACCAGCACCAGCCCCTTTGACGCCTTATGGGAGTTTGCTCTCGATCCCGCGATATATTTCTCGGCTCCGAACCCGGGTCTCGGTGGGGGACCGCTGCTGGATCGTCAGGGCGGCGTTCTGGGTATTGCCGCCCTCTCCATGGCTCATGCCGGCCGGCCTACGGTGGTCTTCCCGGGTGCGGGTTCTCTGGCGATGATCGATGCTATCGAGAGAGACGGTGTCTATCGAACACCGCAGTCACAAGGGTGGCTCGGGATGACCTGTTTGATGGTAGGAAATCATCTTGCTGTGGCCGGGATCTTCCCGGAAAGTCCTGCCGCGGCAGGGGGCTTGATCCCGGGCGATTCGATCCTGCTTCTTCAGGGCCATGCGGTTGCGAATAGGATCGATTTGTATCAGCGCCTTCGCGCCGAGCGCCCCGGTGCCGCACTGCGTTTTCGGGTCCGGCGAGGCGGGGAGGTCGTCGAACTGTCGATCGAGGCGGGCGCGGTGGAGACCTACTTCGCCTGAAGGGGGAATTATCCCTCGACGAGGAGCCGAACTCCCGGCTTCAGATACTTCGAGCGCGCCAGTTGGTGGGCATTGGATCGCTTGAGGGCCCGAAGGCTGATTCCGTAGCGTCGTGCGATTCCCCACAGGGTGTCTCCACGTCGGACGGTATGGGTCACGATCTCGTTCATGTCGATGTCGGGGAAATAGTAGTCCGCGTTTTCCCCGAGGTGCGCCGCGGCGAGGAATTTCGCATAAAAATTCTCGCCTGCGAACCCGAAGCGACGATTCTCGTTCCGATAGATGAGCTCACCCAGGTCTGTCGTGCTGTGCCGATGGATCGCCCGCGCGACAGCTGACGGCCCATGGTTGTATGCGGTAAGCGCCAGGGGCCAGCTGCGCAGAGAGCGGTGGGTTGCGTGCAGGAACTGCGCGGCGGCGTAAGTGGATCGCTCCGGATCGCGTCTTTCATCGGCGCGGCCGCCCACCCGGATATACTGGCGGGCCGTATTGGGCATGAGTTGCCACAGGCCGAGGGCACCCGCATGGGATCGTGCGCTCGGGTCGTAGGAGGATTCGATATGGGGCAAGTAGATCAGAAGTGGTGGTAGCCCGGCTTGAGCCAACGCCCCTCGCACCGTCCGCGAATAGTAACGGGACCGCTTCAGACTTTTGCTGAATGTCTCCGACTGTCCTCGGAAAACGCGCAGGTCCTCGGGCGGGATCTGCAGCCAACGGGGATCCACCGGGCCGTTGAATTGATTCAGGATGGCGCGTCGCTCGACAGGCGAGCTGGCTTGCTGGATTTCTCGCAGCAGGTCCGCATAGCGCGCCTGTATTTGGCGTCGTTCACGCTGGTTTCCTCGACGCATCGAGAGGGTTGCCACGATTCGATGCGGGTGATTGCGGTCGTGAACGATGGCGTCGCGGACCGAGTATCTTCCAAAGATATCGACCCAGAACTGCACCCGGGCCTCCATGCCGGCAGGGATGGAGAACTCGGGCGGAAATGCCAGTCGAGGAGGGCGTGGCTCCGCGCGAACGGGTGTCACCAGCAGGGTCAGAACCAAATGCAGGACGAGGAGTCCTGCCAGGGCGGCACGCCCGCCAAGTTTTGGAAGTCCGCTCACTAAAAGAATAGATGCAGCTCGAAGATCAGCCGATTCTGGTTGGTTTCGGGTCGATCCTTCGGTCCGTTGGCGACGGTATAAAAAATTCGCGGCTGCAGGAATTTTCCGATGAAGGGCTCGATGCCGAAACCGAAGCGATTTTGCGCCGTATCGGCTGTTTCCCATCGGCCATCATTATCTGCGTATTCGCCGAAGAATTTCGTATTGATCCAGCCGAGGAGCAAGTAGTTCAACTCGCCATAAGCGACGAAGGTCCCCTTGGATATCCCGAGCGTATCGTTTCGCGCCTGAATGAAGTCGACCTCGGCCTGATATTCCAGTGGACCGAAATTGGACCCGGCGTAGACGCCCCAATTGTACGTGTCGCCGTTGTCGCTGGGGACCCACATGAAGGACCCACCGGCGAGAATATTGTCGACCACGGGGATGTCGCGGAAAACGCCGTAGGCGTTAGCGGTGATGCGGGGGTCCGTGGTCGCGCCGGCAGCATCCGTGATCGACAAGGAGGTCGCAAACGGTCCCGGCTGGAAACCGATTTCGATGCCGGGATGGTAGGCATCAAAATCGCTGCCGGTCCGAGCCCGGACAAACTGATTCTGCGAAGATATGCCGATACTGGCCAGGTCGTCATTCTCCGTGCGCAGGCCGTAGTCGAGGAAGAATTTACCTGCCTTGATATAGCCATTGCCGGGCAGAACGCCCTTGAGGAGCCCGAAGATTTCCTTGGTGCTGGTGCCCCCCGGCGCGAAGCTCTGGTCCAGATAGATTTCGAGAAAATCGGGGACAGGAGCAAAGAGAAAATAGATATCGGCCTGGCGGAGGTCGAGTATATTCTCGTCGACCCGGCCGCGGAACACTTCGTTGTTGGAGACCTGTCCCTGCGCGTTCGGCTCGTCCTGAAAAACAAGCGAATTATCGACGCGAATGTCGGCGCCGAGAGAGAAGAAGCTGGTGACCTGACCGTTCCAGGTGTCCTCGACCGATTCGAACTCGGGAAAGAGTTCGCGGTAGTGTGTGATCTCCTCGAGATGCGTATTGGCAAGCAGGGTCCGCATGCCGCTGCCGGTCATATTCACATGGCAGGTCGAACATTTTCGTCCCTCTCGAACCGCCATATAGGGCTCTGCGGCGACGCGCTCCGCGAGACCGAGAGCCAGGGCGACAGCGGCGGGCGCAAGGAAGCCGAGTCTTCTTAGAAAGTTTCCATTCCGAGGTGCCTGCAACATTTTCTCCTTCGAATCCGGGGCGCAACGTCTGGGTGGCCGGTTTAGCGACGGTGGCTCAGGGAGTCAAAGCCAACAGAGCGGGGCGAGGTCTTGATAAGAGGATGGCGCTGGGGAGGCGGAATCGGGTATAATTCCACTTTTGAGCCGCTTTCTGACCTTTCTAGCCCCCTCGCGAAGGAAATTCACCATGCGTACCCTCATTTCTTTCCTGTTTCTGGTGCTGGCGAGCCCCCATGGCGCTTCCGCCGCCTGGGAAGATTTTCCCGATTGCCCGGCCCGGATGGCGACAACCCGTGATGCGACGCGCGATTTTTATCGCCTCTTTGCGGCGCCGGGTGCCGACTCCGCCCGCGTCCTCGAACTTCTCGAGCGGGCACAAAGGACCATCGGGCCCAGCCGTCTCGCCTGTGCAAGCGAAGCCGAACAGGTCTCGCTTGATTTTCAAATGCTCGAATTGCGCCAGATCGCCCAGGAAATTCGTCAAACCCGCCAGAAATCGACGATCGGCCCAGCCCCTGTCGTCGCTCGCGACGGGTAGGCTCCTTTTGCTAGGCTTCCCTCTGTGAGTTCCCATTTCGGTCATCAATTCCGTATTTCCACGTTCGGCGAGTCTCATGGCGGCGGTGTCGGCGTCATTGTGGACGGTTGCCCTCCGAGGATTCCCTTGTCGGTCGAGGAGATTCAGCTGGAACTGGATCGACGTCGCCCGGGCCAAAGCCGATTGACGACACCACGTCAGGAAGCGGATCGAGCCGAGATTCTTTCCGGGGTTTTCGAAGGACAGACCCTGGGAACATCGATCGGCATCCTGGTGCGCAATTCCGATGCGCGTCCTCAGGCCTATGAAGATATGAAGGATACCTTTCGGCCTTCGCACGCTGATTATACCTATGAAGCCAAATACGGTGTGCGAAATTGGCAGGGTGGTGGCCGGGCCAGTGCTCGAGAAACAATCGGCCGCGTGGCTGCCGGAGCCATCGCCCGCAAGGTTCTGGCCACAGCGGGGATGGGGGCAATTACTGGCTGGGTCAGTTCGGTCCGGGACATCCATGCGGATGTCGATCCGGTGGCTGTCGATCGTGCTGCGGTCGAGGCGGGGCCGACTCGGTGCCCGGATCCGCAGGCCGCCGAAAAGATGATTGAGGCGATTGATGCCGCGCGCCGCGATGGAGACTCTCTCGGAGGTGTTGTGACTTGCGTGGCTCACGGTGTGCCGCCGGGTCTTGGGGAACCGGTTTTTGATAAACTCGATGCGGATTTGGCCAAGGCGATGCTGTCTTTGCCTGCATGCAAGGGCTTCGAGATTGGATCAGGATTCGCGGGCACCTTGTTGTCCGGATTGGCGCATAATGATGCTTTTTATGCCGAAGGCGATCGGGTCCGAACTCGCACCAACCGTTCCGGAGGCGTGCAGGGTGGAATCTCGAACGGAGAGGCGCTGGTTCTCCGGGCGGCGTTCAAGCCAACTGCAACGATTCGGCAGGCGCAGGAAACGGTGAACCGAGACCTGGAAAGCCGTCAGTTGGAGGCGCAGGGGCGCCACGACCCTTGTGTTCTGCCGCGAGCCGTTCCCATGGTCGAGGCGATGGTGGCTCTGGTCATCTGCGACCATTGGTTGCGGCAGAAGTCCATCACCGATTGAGGGAGTTCAGCCGGCGACAACCTGTGCCGTGATCTGCCGAAATCGTTCGGCAACTGGTTCATCAGGGAGGGCCGCGACGACTGGATCCCCGGCGTCCCCCTGTTCTCGGATGACCGGGGTGAGAGGGATTTCGCCGAGGAAGGGGAGGCTCAGTTCCTCCGCGATGCGAGCACCACCGCCCCGCCCGAAGATATTGCTCTCCTCGCCGCATTTTCGACAGATAATTCCCGCCATATTCTCGATGACACCGAGGACAGGGACATGCATCTGTTTGAACATGCGCACACCACGGCGGACGTCGGCCAGAGCAACATCCTGCGGTGTCGTCACGATCACGCCGCCATCGATGCGCAGAGTCTGGGAAAGGGTCAATTGCACGTCTCCCGTGCCCGGAGGAAGGTCCAGGACGAGGTAGTCGAGGTCGCCCCACTCGGTATTGCGAATGAACTCATTGACCAATTTGGTCAACATGGGCCCACGCCAGATAATCGGTCTTTCGCGCTCGACAAAGAGGGCCATCGAGACCATTGCGATCCCGTGGGTCTGGACGGGAACGATTCGCTTTTCTTGGGTGACCTGCGCTTTTTCCTCTTCGGCCGCCAGGAGCACCGGGGCGCTAGGCCCATAGATATCGGTATCCATCAGGCCCACGCTGCCGTGCTCGCGCAGGGCCATCGCAAGATTCACGGCGACCGTGGATTTACCGACGCCCCCTTTGCCGCTCGCTACAGCAATGATTTTCTTCACTCCATCGATCGGTTGGGGGCCTGATGGTTTTGGAGCTTGCGCGTGGCTGTGGCCATGGTCGTCGGCCGGTCCGGCGGGTTGTCGAGCCTGCGCCGGATTTGGCTTGGCTTCGACAAGCGCAATCTTGAGGGGGGCTGCTCCCGGCAGACTCGCCACGATGGCTTCAATCTCGGGGGTGATCTTGTCGACCAGATCGGGAGTTCCGGCCGGCGGCGCCAGCGTGACGATGGTGTGGCCATCGAGGACTTCCACCTTCTGCACGACACCAAATGAAACGATATCGCGAGAGAAGCCCGGAAATTTCACTTTGCGAAGGGCGTCGAATATTTCATCGGAACTGGCGGCCATCCTTGTCTCCTAGCGAAAGGTCCCCGGCAGGCAAGCCGGGCGCCGCGATAAGGACAGGGCACAGCACTGGAAGAAAAAATATCCTGCACAGCGCAAGCGCTATTTTCGACGCTCTGGCTTACGATAAAGGGCCGTTTTTACTGGTCTTCGCTGATTGGAGTGGCCTTGAGTCACGATCTCCGGCGTTCCTGCGGGTGCTGGTTTCTCCCGGCATGAGCGAAAACCCTAATGTGAGCGAGGAAATTGTCGATGATTACACCATAGACCGTGGCATATGGAGGATTGGAAGATGAATTTGAGCGATCAGCTAAATGGTGTGCAGATCAAGGAGCTTCGCAAGGGCCTGGGCCTGACGCAGGAGGAGTTTGCCCATGCTGTGGCGGTGACATTCTCGACCGTAAATCGGTGGGAGAATGGACATGCCAAGCCGAGCAAGCTCGCGCGTCGCGCGATTGAACAATTGGGTAACTCGCAAGAGCAGACGACTCTGGTGCAGCCGAGTCAGTCGATCGAGGAACTCGTTTCGCATCGCCCCACCGGAACCGGCAATTTCTGAGACTTCAGCGGATCGCATAGGCGGTTCGCTGTGGTATTTGTATCGGATATGCGCCTGAATGACTTCGGTCATTCGGGCGTATTCGTTTGGTAAGGGCGAAAAAAAGCAGGGCCCCGTTTTCCTCGGAAGACTCGGGGCCCGTTTTGTTCGGGTCGAGTCCCTCAGATTTCGGGGGCCCTGCCATGGACAGGAGGTCTGCTTCGCGCCTCTGCTTCAAGCCGCCTCAGCGCGCGGTACAAACGCATCGACCTCCCTGGTCAGGAACCATTCCATGGGTTGGCCGGAATACCTCGCGATGCGGAAGAGGACATCGGTCGTCGGTACTCTACCGTTCATATAATTGTAGACCGCCGACAGGCTGAGGCCCAGATCATAAGCGAAAGCCTTGGGCTCATCCCGCACAATTTCCCGGATACGGTCGCCGAAGACGCCGGGATCGAACTCTTCATTTTCCATTTTTTCTCTCCTATGGGCCCGTTCGGGGCCGGTTGGGGTGCCTTGAAAGTCGGAACGACACCACAAAAAAAGGCCGCTGGGGTGAACCCAACGGCCTAGCTTCCTTTCGGAGTCTTTTTCTTCCTGATCTTCTCAGGAGACTCCTTCCGGATGGCCGTTGCGCCCACCGACGTCTTTGCGCGTAATTCGGGCGCAAAGAGGGGTGGTCCACATTACGGTGTCGGTGACGGTACCGAGCACCGTCTGCGGGCAGGCATGCGGGGCGATCGCAGACATAGGGGCGGCTGCGTTCCCGGCCTGCAATCGCAGGTTATTTTTTGACTGGATGATCATGCTGAAATTTTCCTCTACGGCCGTAGGATCTCATGTGAGGCCCGCGATGGCAAGGTGCTTTTCCGCCCGGGAATCCACGCCTGTGGAATTGTCTGGAGTTTGACCTCCGCGCCGGCTCGGGCGAAGGCATGGGGATGCGCAAGATGATTTTTCTTTGCACGCGAAAAAAGGGCCTCTCGCCAGCGGAGTATGGCCAAAGAATTCTGACCAACCATGTGCCTCTGGCCCTCGCACACCATCCCACCATGCAGCACTATCGTGTGAATCTCGTCGAGCGGCCGCGCGGGGAGCCGCTGGTGCCAGTTGACTCGATTGCGGAATTGTCCTTTGCGACGAACGAGGATTTTCGCGATCGCCTTTACGCATCGGACGAGGGACGGCGAATTGTGACCGCGGATACGAATACCTTTCTGGGATCAGCAGCAGCCTATGAAACAACCGAGTTTGTGCAAAAGGAGCCTGAGGTGCCTGATCAGCCGGCGGGGCCCAGTGGTCGATTCAAGATGATCGCGATCCTGCAGCGTCCGGAGGGCCAGTCGCGCGAGGAGTTTCGCCGATGCTGGATCGAGGAGCACAAGCCTCTCGCGCTCGAGCATCATCAGGGTTTGGTGAAATATGTGGCCAATATTGTGGATGCGCAGCTCTCGCCATCCGATTTCCCGATCGATGGAATCAGCGAGCTCCATTTCGCGGATGCGGAGGCTTTTCGGACACAGATGTATACCCATCCGGAAAGTCGCGAAATCATCGCAGCCGACACGAAGCGATTTATCGGGAAATCCTGTGCCTGGTTTGTCCAGGAGCATCACTTCCGTTGAACCGAATGCTCCGGCAACCGCAGGCGCTCAGCTGAGTGGAAAGCCGAGATGCTCTTCGAGGGCCGCCAGTGCGACGGCGGGATCATCGACCTTGATCGTGGTCATCCCCATCTCCCGAGCCGTTTTCAGATTTCTACCGATATCATCCAGGAAGACCGCGGCGTCGGCGGGGACATTCAGGCGCCCCAGAACCAAATCGTAGATGCGTGGATCCGGCTTTTGCAGGCCCTCGATGGCCGACTCGACAAATTCATCGAAGAAGGGGCGCAGGGGATTGGGTCCAGGGTCGCCGGTGGCCCAGTTGTTGGTCAGGGCTGCGGTGCGAAGACCTTCTTCCCGGATGCGTTCGATCGCCCGCATCATCATGGGTCGCGGCGCGGATTCCGCTCCCATGCGCTCAAACATCGTACTGGCTGAAATCGTGAACCCGGCTGCGGCACAGTCTTTTTCAAAAGCAGGAAAGAATTGCTCCAGATTGAAAAGCCCACGCTCGAGTTTGCTCCACGCTCCTGCTTCGCCTGTGCTCCCCACGACGCGGTTGACCGACCCGGCAGCAATCCCGAGTTCCTTTTCATAATGAGCAATGGCGTGAAGCGGGGAGCCGAGGACGACTCCGCCAAGATCAAAGATGACCGCTTGGAAAGGCATAGGAAAGCCTTAGCGACTCCGGCGCAGGCCTGCACCGGTTGGTTTTCGGGGGGATTCCTGACTAGGACTTTCAAATCGAGATGATGCGTCGTGCGAGAACAGGCAGGGGGCTTCGGGAGTGAAGCCCCGTCAGGCTCTTTTCGTCAGTGGAATTGACGGGTTTTGTCATCGCTATGCGGTGTCTCATCGCGTTCGCCATCTGCGCTCCCATGGATGGCAGGTCTCTGTCCTCTCCTATCGGCACCCGGACCTGAGCGAAGTCGCCTCACGCGCAGATCTTTTATTTCTGTATCGAGTGCCGGCGAATGTCGTGGTGATGCAACTGCTGGATCGGGCGGTCGCCGCCGGTACCGGGCGGATCGGACTGGTAGATGATCTGATCTTCCGCAGCGAGGCGGACTGCCTTCCCTCTTTTCTGACCCAGCCGCAACAACGAGCGCTCTGGCGTGAGGGTGCCGATCGCTATGCAAATGTGCTCGCTTTGTGTGACGAAGTTCTGGCGAGTTCGTCGGAGTTGGTAGCGGAGATCGAAAGCCTCGGGATCGAAAGCCACCTCTACCGGGATGCTTTGAGCGG
>Ga0055584_100001276_pt1 | contig 24680 bp, 20 predicted proteins | sample OSDHelmetaG_FD_58716 | JGI IMG/M metagenome (GOLD analysis project Ga0055584, IMG submission 58716) | Pelagic marine sediment microbial communities from the LTER site Helgoland, North Sea, for post-phytoplankton bloom and carbon turnover... | ecosystem: Environmental > Aquatic > Marine >...
TCGAAAATCGAGGCCGCAATAGGATATTAACTTGCAATTCCTAAAGGATTCGACCAAAATTTCAGTGCCTAAAGAACCAAATTTGGACGCCAGACTCCGCAACGGGCTAGACGAATCGTAAGCCTTTTCTTTACCCTTCGGCTTATTGAATTGGTTATTTTATTTCTTTGCAGACTTTTACTGCCAAAGTCTATTTTGTGTGTTTTCGAAAACTATGATTAAAGCTATCCGGTTTCGTACTTCTTATTTCCTTGCTACTCTATTGTTGGGATCAACGGCGTTGGCATTCACGCCAAGTGCCGTCAAAGCGCAAGATGTCGACTTTAATGATTCACTTTTCGATGATTCTTCTGACCCGCTTTTTCAAGACGGTGATGGCTCGCTATCCATTCCTGAATCAGTGTCACCAGCACCCGATCTGGGCAGCAGTACGACTGGTTTCCAGGCAAACGAAGTAGCCGATGTACCTGGGCCTGGCGAATACTCTCAGTATGATTCCGGCGTTAAACCCTTTCCTGTTGAGACTTGCGATCCCCTGTTGGTTGCCGTTTTGACTGGTTCTGGGTATATGAAAACCTCTTTGGATGAACTTTACGGTGGCCGAGCCTCTTGTGGTTTTGTCAGAGCGCAACTCCCCCCAAGCTTGCCACCAACACCAGCGCCAATCGATACGCCACAGGTTCTGGATCCTGCACCTGACCTTGATTTGCCAGATCCGACAGCAGATGCGGACACCGACGACGGCGGCCTCCTAGGCGGCCTCCTGCCTGGAAAAGGATTCATAAGCGACCTTTCAAACAATCTCTATCTTTCCGGCAAGCTAGGATACCTCCTACCGCAAGAAACGACGGTTACGAGTGGCGGCAATAGCGCCAGCGATTCACCAGATGGTGGGTTTGGCGGCGCTTTAGCAATTGGCTATAAATTCAACATGAACAACGAGGGCTTCATTAGGGCTATCCGTGCTGAAATCGAAGGGAGCTATTCTTCCTATGGTCAAGGCAACTTCACTCTTGGTGGCACGACAACAACAGGCGGTGACACAAGTTTGATTGGTGGGTTTGTTAATGTTTATGCCGACCTAGGTTTAAGCGGCATCGCTGATATCAGCCTTCTTGATCAAATGGGTCTGTATGTTGGTGGTGGTGCAGGTTACGTCCAGAACGACTCCAGCTACACCGGTCTCGGTTCGGTCTCAGGCGGTACATTTGCCTTCCAAGGTATGTTCGGTCTCAATTATAAAGTTTCCGACCAAGTCTCCTTAGGCCTGGGCTATCGTTATCTCAACATTGGTGAAATTGAAGAGGCCGGCATCAAAGTCGACAGTCGAAACCACCATATTGTTGAAGGCGGCGTGGTTTACAGCTTCTAAAGGTTCGATTAAGCCGACACTTTTCACAGATGTTACTAAGCTGGCACTGGCTTTCCGCTCGCAATTTGCCTAGATTGCGATGCAATGTCTAATCCTGCTTTCATACGCTTAGAGAACCGCGCCCTGTTGTCACTTCAAGGCGCTGACGTTCGCCCTTTCTTACAAGGCCTGGTGTCCAATGATGTTACCAAAGTAACACACGGCCACGCCGTCTATTCAGCGCTTCTGACACCTCAGGGCAAGTACCTATTTGATTTTTTCATTATCCAACCTAATGAAGACGAATTGGACCTTCTCTGGTTAGAAGTCGATGCTTCACAGCTAACCGATTTGAACAAACGCCTGAGAATTTTTAAATTGAGAAGCCAGGTGGCAATCGAAGTGATTCAGCCTGCGATTAGCTTCTTCGCTTTGCTTAACGTTCCCCAACCGCCGATATTAAATGACGATAGGGCCGTCCTCTTTAATGATCCCCGCCACCCGGATCTCGGGCAAAGATTGATCTTAGAAACCCGCGAAGATCTACCGATCGAATTGAGGGAAATTGAAGAAGCCGCCTACAGTCGGTACCAACAAAAATGCATTGAACTCGCTGTTCCTGCTTCTGGCCAAGAACTTGTTTCGGACAAAACAACACTGCTTGAAGCGGGTTTTGACGAACTCAATGGCTTGGACTGGGATAAGGGCTGCTACATGGGCCAAGAAGTGACTGCACGAACCAAGTATCGTGGCCTGGTCAAGCGACGCCTGATGCCGGTTGTGGTGAACGAAGGGTCACTCAATGCAGGCGACGAACTTTTCCAAGGCGATAAAAAGATTGGCACGGTGACCAGTTCAATGAATGTTCTTGGTCTCGCTTCTATCACGGTCAAATCAGCCCTCGCTCATTTAAATCAGGGCGTGCCTATCCATCTCGAAGACAATAAAACTTCCCTAACATTAGCGCCACCGGACTGGTTACTTTCGGTATTGGAAAGTTACCCTGATGACTAAACCGAACAATTGGCTCGCTGTAATTCTGGTTCTAATCGGATTACCCGTTGGGTTGCTCAACGCTACACAGGCGCAAAGCCAGCTCGTTGTTGGAACTTGGGGGGGCCACTATGAAGTTGGCCAACAAAAGGTTTTCTTCAAACCCTTTGAAGGATTGGCAAAAATAGAAGTCGACCCTGTTCCTCATGGCGGCAACCTTCACAAATTGATCGCTAAACACGTTTCTGGACATCAAAAATGGGATGTGTTGGACCTTGATCAGGTCAGTCTGGAAAACGCCTGTCGTTCCGGCTTTGTCACTTCAATTGACCAAGAAATCCTCCCACCAGGCATTGGAGGCCTAAAACCAGAAGAGGATTTCTTAACCGGAGGCATCCATGAATGTGGCATTGCTCATTCCGCATGGTCAAAAATATTCGCCGTCAAATTGTCGGCGTTCGAAGAAAGCCCGCCACCCCAATCTATTGCCGAACTGTTTGACCTGGAAAACCATCCTGGTGGACGTGGTTTTTTCAAGTCTCCTGAAGGTCTGCTGGAACTGGCTCTCCTTTCTGAGGGTGTTCCCCAGGCTGAAATTTATAGCACCCTTGCTAGTGAGACCGGTTTACAACGTGCGTTGGACAAACTGACCACTATTCGCAAACAGATCTTCTGGCTTAAATCTAGCCAACAGGGTCTAGATTTGCTTGAAGAGGGCAAGATCAAGATTGCTCAAGGTTTTCATAACGACCTGCTCGCAATGGCCAGTAACCAGGAAAACGGTATTGCTTTGCTTTGGGACCATCAACTCCTAGCATTGAGCTATTGGGCTGTTGTTGCCTCTTCTGCCGTCAAAGACAAAGCCTTAGAATTTGTCAGTTTTGCCACGAGTCCGGGCGCGACGGCATCACAAGCTTCATTCTTAGGCTACGGCCCTTCCAGGCGCTCGGCACAAAGCCTGGTTCGAGAGGATCTACGGGCCTATATGCCGACCCACCCTGACCATTTACAAAGCTCGTTCATGATCGATTTTTATTGGTGGGACAATGAAGGGCGAAAAGCGAAGAGCGCTTTTTGGAACTGGCATCGATCAGGGGTAAAGTAGGGTTTCCCCCCACCCCGTCCCTCGTTTTTCAAAGACGAAACGATCATGCGAGTCGTCACGGTCTGACGCCCAAAACTCAACCCGGTCCAGAACCAATCGATAGCCACACCAGTGATCCGGACATTCAAGTTGGTCATCCGCCTCAAAAGCCGCGCGATCTCCCACTAAAACCTCTCGCGATTTTAATGGCTGTGATTGCTTACTTGCCCAAATATCCAGCTGTGCTTTCCTCGTACGCGACGCAAAAAAGGCATTCACTTCTTGTGTAGTTGCGGATCGGACGAAGCCTTCCATTCTGACCTGGCGTCTCAGTGACTTCCAATGAAACGTCAAAGCAGCATTAGGGTGTTGCAATAGATCGGCCGATTTCGGGCTGTCACGGTGGGTGAAAAACAACACGCCTGTCTCGTCAACACCTCTCAGAAAGACGATGCGGTTTGAGATTCGCTTTGCGGTTGGATCATAGGTTGCCAAAGCCATGGCCCCTGCATCATTGATCTCTGCTGCCTGAGCTTCCTTGAACCAGGTGGAAAACAAAACGATCGGGCCGTTTTCGGCATCCATAGAAGTCTGTCTCCGTTAGCTCTTTTGTGCTTCCGCTTCGATAGCTTTGCGGATCTCTTCCAAACTACCGGGTTCAACAGGGTTCAGCTCCTCTACTTCCTCTTCCTGAGAAAGAGACGTTTCTTGGAACCAAGGATGGATATCAGGAGATGATGGCGCTCCCGATTCTTTATCAAAAACAGCTTCACCAACTACTTTTTGATCAACAAACCAGGCCACGTCTTGATCTGAATCATCGTCTGACTGCCCACCTGCTGTTGCAACCAGCGATACGACAGGAAATGCACTTGGGATTGGAGGGGGTAGATCTTCAGGAAGATTACGTTCAAGGTCTTGGCTCGTCAGCTCAAAATCATCAGCTTCGCTTTCCAGTTCCAGGAGCTCATCGTCTTCTTCCGATTCCGTCATTTCAAGGGTGCTGTCACTCCCCTCACCATCAACATTCATTTCTGGCTCTTCGATTTCGAGATTTTCTTGTGCCTCCAACTCCAGATGTTCCAGGTCAGCTCCAGCCCGTTCCTCTCTTAATTCTCCGTCCACACTTTCCAGTTCCATAAGATCGGGTCGACGGCCTTTGAAGGCAGAATAGAGATCTTGGTCCCACTCAGGGGATAGAGCTTGCAAACTGCGTTCGGTCACAGGGTCCATACCATTTGACTTCAAAGAATGACCTTCATCCAAGTAAGTCCCCGTCGCTAAACCGACATCTTTCAAGGTTATGTCCCCCAGATCGTTAACCAAACCCCAGGAGTCTTTACCGTTGCTTTTGACGATATTAAGGACTTCAAGCTTGGCGAGCACCAGTTTCACAGCCGCATATTTACAGCCAATCTGAGACGAGAGCCGTTCGCTCGATGCCCATTTGCGATCTTCACTCAAATGCCCGAGTTCACGCAACGCCGCCAAAGCCAAGTCCATTTCCTGTGCAGCAGTGACGGCGACCTCGGCCATCGCATTTTCAGCAGAAAAGAAAATGATCAACTGCGCACCAATAAGAACAGCCAGCCAGGTTAAAAAACTCCAAAGGAGCAGAGCCACGAAAGCAAATTTGCCCAACTCCAAAAAACCGCTGAGATGGTAAACCGTTAAGAAATATTTGCTCCCCGCTGTCAGACCGAGAACTGCAAAGGCAATTGAAAAGGAGACCAACGCCCTGACTAAAAAGCCAGCCTTCCAACGCGGCAGCCAGCCATATAAGAAAAAGAGGAACACAGAAGTCGCAAGCACGGCCAAAATACCAAACACAGCACCAAATTGACCCTGGGACAGATCTAATGGGGGACCCGACATTTCGCCCAATGACCAGACAACGACAAAAGCCGCAACAAGCCCGACAATTGGAAGGTTGAGCGCAGAAACCCAACGTTTAATAAATCGTCCCGGAAGGTTTGCAGCGCTGTTCGGATGCATTCTGGTTAAGGCTCGCATGATGAATGACAACCAAATCAACAGGCACGCCGTGAAAACAATCCAAGCTTTTGTAGGATTACTAACTATATCCGCGAAAACAAGAGAACCCAACGGATCAAAAAAGGCTTCCGCTTTCTCGACGAGTTGCCCAACGAAGCTCTCTTCTATTTCGTGAAGGGCATAGTTGAGTTGACCGACCCCGAAAATTGTTTGTGTTGCAATGAACCATGGGCCCACAAGCAATGCCGACACCAAAGCCAAAGCGATGCCATGACTGAGGAGTGCTGAACGCCAAATTTGCCGAATAAATCTGCCAAACATTCCTATGAACTCTATTCGCGCGAGCTTTGCCTGTTTCGAGGCGGAAGACATTCTTTACAAGAAATGATCCCATAAGTCTCTTTTCATCCGAATATTTCGACTAAAAACGCGGTTTTTTTACGACTTTCTTAAGCTTCTACTGGAAAATTAAACATAACAAGCATATGACCACTAGATTAGACAGAGACGAGACTTCGGCGTACAATTGCGCCGCTCTAATTTGTGGCTTTGACGGCCAATAGTTTATTACAAATTAAGGAAAAAAAATGACCGCAGCATCTTCTTTCATGCAAGGCAAACGCGGTTTGATAATGGGGGTCGCTAACGACCGTTCGATCGCATGGGGCATTGCAAAAGCCTGTGCTGATCACGGCGCTGAAGTAGCACTCTGTTATCAAGGTGAAGCGCTAAAAAAACGTGTCCTCCCCTTGGCGGAGCAACTCGGTTCAACCGTCGTTTTGGAATGTGATGTTTCCAGTGACGAGAGTATCGATGCGGCATTCGACGAGTTGGAGAAAACCTGGGGCCAATTGGATTTCGTCGTTCATGCTATCGGCTTCTCTGACAAAAATGAACTGAAGGGCGCTTATCTCAACACCTCTCGTGATAACTTCACGATGACCATGGATATTTCCTGCTATTCTTTCACTGCGGTTTCTCAACGCGCCGCGCGGATGATGAAAGACGGCGGCAGCCTTCTAACACTGACATACTACGGTGCCGTGCAAGTGATGCCACACTATAATGTTATGGGTGTTGCCAAGGCCGCATTGGAAGCGTCAGTACGCTATCTTGCAACAGACCTCGGTCCTAAAGCTATTCGCGTGAACGGTATTTCAGCCGGGCCAATCAAGACACTTGCTGCCTCTGGCATCGGTGATTTCCGCGCGATCCTGAAATGGAATGAACTCAATTCGCCCATGCGCCGTAACGTGACCACTGAAGATGTCGGCAATGCAGCGCTTTATCTGCTTTCCGATCTTTCAAAGTCAGTCACTGGTGAAATTCATTACGTTGACAGCGGCTATCACACCGTTGGTATGTTGGCGGTTGATTCTGTTGGAGAAATTGCCGAGTTATTGCAATCTATGAAGCCAAGCGGCGAATAGGCTCCCATGTCCGGTAATTCCTTTGGCCAGGTTTTTAAGTTCACAACCTGGGGCGAAAGTCATGGCCCCTGCATTGGTTGTGTCATTGATGGCGTGCCCTCTCAAATTCCTCTGACAGAGGAAGACATCCAACCCTGGTTGGACCAACGTAAACCTGGACAATCGAAATACACCACCCAACGCCGCGAAAGCGATAGCGTTAAAATTACTTCCGGCGTTTTCGAAGGCAAAACAACCGGCACACCAATCAGCCTGATCATCGAGAACGAGGATCAGCGCTCCAAAGATTACGGCGATATCAAAGATAAGTTTCGCCCTGGTCATGCCGACTATGTCTACTGGCACAAATACGGCATTAGAGATTACCGCGGTGGTGGCCGTTCATCAGCCCGCGAAACCGCGATGCGTGTCGCCGCAGGCGGTGTTGCTCGTAAAGTTCTAGACCAAGTGCTTGGTAGGGAAGTTACAATCCGTGGCGCTCTCATCCAGATGGGTGCGCGAAAGATCGAGCACCAAAACTGGGATTGGGACCAAGTCACCAAAAACCCCTTTTTCTCTCCTGATTCAAACACAGCCGAGCTCTGGGCCAATGACCTGGACAAGATCCGGAAATCCGGCTCCTCTGTCGGTGCGGTCATCCAAGTGATCGCCGAGGGTTTGCCACCTGGCTTAGGCTGCCCTGTCTATGACAAGTTGGATGCTGACATCGCCAAGGCTTTCATGTCTATCAATGCCGTCAAAGCAGTCGACGTCGGTGGTGGCTTCGACACGGCGAGCCTCAGCGGCGAAGAAAATGCTGACGAAATGCGTATTGTCGATGGACAAGCGGCCTTCTTCAACAATAATGCCGGTGGTATTTTGGGCGGCCTTTCAACAGGACAACCAATAGTCGCTTCCTTCGCGGTTAAACCAACGAGCTCTATCCTGACACCACGCAAATCGATCAATCGCTTCGGTGAGGACACAGATATCCTAACAAAAGGTCGCCACGACCCTTGTGTTGGTATTCGTGCGGTTCCAGTGGGTGAGGCTATGATGGCCATAGTACTAGCTGACCATCTGCTCCGCGCTCAAGCTGAAGGTACGCCCTTCGAGCCACGTCCTTGGGATCTGCGAAGTAATTAAGCTTCGGTTTTCTTTCCAGGTAAAAGCCGAGTCAAAACTAATGCAATTGTGATCATTGCCGCTAAGCCCGCGAAGGCTAGATCATATCCACCTGTTCTGTCAAAGACTTGACCTGCAAAAATAGGACCTGCTGCACCCCCCAGTGTGCCAAAGAAGACAACGACACCAAAAATGGCCCCATGGGATCTCGTGCCAAAAATTTCAGCGATCGTCGGCGCAACCACTACAAACAATCCACCGTGAGCAGCGCCATACAAGACTATGATTGCAAAAATCATCCAATGAGACTCTGCAAATACAAACAGAACTAGGCTGACAACAAGCGGGGCAAGGCACAGCGAATAGGCCATCCGCCCCCCTAATTTGTCAGCAAAAGTTCCGATGGCAAGCCGACCAACAATAGACGATCCCCCCAGAACCGTCAGAAGTGCAGCCGCCGTCGCCTTGCTCATTCCTTGGTCCATGCCATGCACCGCGATATGGAGAGGAACCGACATCAATGTTGAGAAGAACAGACATTGTACAACACACAAAACCCAAAAGCTCAATGTGGTGCGGGCTTCTGAAAAATTGAGCCCAGTTAAGGGAAGTGCCTCTGTCGACTTTGGCTTTGAAGGCACACTCATGAACTGCGCGCCGATCACCAGAACGACTGCTGCGACAAGCCCAACAATTACCACGGTCTCACGCCAACCGTATTTTGCAAGCAATATAGCTGCAACAACCGGCATCACCATTTGGCCAGTGGCCGTCCCAGATTTAACAATACCGGTCATGATGCCTTTTCGATTGGGGAACCATTTTGCGATTGGCCCTAACGTGACCACATCATGTGTCCCCATGCCGACGCCTAAAAACAAGGCACAAATTGCAAAGAGATGCCACGGCTCTGAGATGAAGGAAATTGCGGCGTAACCCAAGCCATAAATCAAGCCGGAGAAAGTCAGAACCAACCGAGGACCAAAAAGATCGCTCAACCGACCGCCCAAAATGGCATAGAAGCCCATTGAAAATCCGACGATAGAGGCACCAATCGACAAGGTTGTACGTGACCAACCAAACTCTAACTCAAGCTCTTTAATCAGCAGAGAGTAGACAAAAAACAGACCGATGATCATAAATTGGGTCAGCAAAGCCCCAAGAACCACAAAATATCGTCGATCCATTTACTTTTATCCTTCGCTACAACTGGTCAGCAATCTAAGCCAGTTATCACAAAGGCAAGCAACAAGCGCCTTTTATCTACCTGGTAAAGACGAGAGTTGGACGTCGTCAAATCCAACCTCACTGGTTCTATTTTGAAATCGTAAAGGGGCGCAGCTCGCGCTTACCCACCAAAGTCAGCTGGTCACCATAATGTGGAGATCTCAGGTTAGACGAGGCGCCATAACTTGTCAGAGTTCCGCCCCGAACGCCTTCAGGTGTAAATTCAGCCACCATAACAAAGGTCTCTCCACCGTCATTCTCAATTCTTGCAGCGACGAGGTCACCGCCCGAAATAAAGGGTCGTAACCCAGGCTCAAGAGGCACCGCTGCCAAGATGCCCAAAGGATCTCCTGGACCGCCTACGCCGGGGATGGTGACATCACCGTGCGTCACCGCGACAGCATCTCCCCAAGCGATATCCAAAGCACCAAAGCGGTCTTTAACGATCTTGGCTGCCGTTTCCAAAGCCTTCAGCGCTGCATCAATATCAGCCAACTCGCCAGGCGTGTCTAATGACTGCGGCCAGAGCTCCTGGTCGCGAGCCAAATCATCCCGCCAGCTGTCAGCGAAGATTGGATTGCCTACACCGTCCTGGATACCAACATTTAAAATAAACTGGAGAAACAAAAAAGCACCTCGGCTTTCTGGTTCCGTATGTTGATCCCAAGTATCAAGCACTGACTTACATTCTTTCAGCAAACTATTGCTGCGCTCGTTAATAGCTTCGGACAACTGCGGCACGAGCTGTTTGGCCAATTCAACACGGGTCGAGAATTTCATCTGAACCAGACTGTCGAAATCAAATTTAGCTGTTTCTGTTAGGTGACGGGCACATCCCTGCGCCCTTTTGAGCGTTGAAACAGGCGCAAGCCATGCCGGGTAGTCCGATGGATCGAACGGTGAAGGCAACGTACAGGAATAAGGAGAGTCATTACAGTTCTGGTACCAACCGTTCGCCGTGTCTATATCTTGAAAGAGCTTGTTGAATGCAACTAGCCCCGATGCGATGTTCTCGCCTTGATGCCCATCCAACACATGCCACCAGTCGGCATAAGTCCCTTTGCCGCGATCAGGCGTATGGCTATGATAAGAAAATTGGATATGCGGCGCACCATTGGCACTGTCGCGCCCAGCATACATCAGGTTCTGGATGGGGATTTGATGCATTTCAAGCGCGGCTTGATACTCATCGATGCTTTCTGAGCGAACCATAGCAAAGTATTGTTCCAAAACTTGGCCTGCGTTACGCCCGCCAAATGAAACAAGCAGTTGACGATCACCTCGGCTAGCAATGACATTACCCTGATGCGTAGGTGACCATATGGCTTTTAAGGAATGCTCCTTCAGGCTCCCATCGCTTTGCCGGCAAAGCACGGCCTCTTGAGAAAACTCTACCCGATGCCCCTCTCCCTCCACATCAATCGCACCCTCGCTAATCGACACTTCATAAAAGGTGATGCCATTTTGTTGATTAACCGTGCTGCCGAAGCCGAGATGCGCGTTGCATCCCATCAGCATAGCAGGCCAACCGACGATACCAGCACCTTGGAACACAAACCCGGAACCGTCGGTGAGTTCTAGTCTTGCCTCGATAAAAGTATTCAGATCCACATCCCACTGGGTGTGCGGGTTACAAACCAACATGGGATTACCATCAACGGACTTGCTTGGCCCTACCACCCAACCATTTGAGCCAGCACTTGCCAAGTCGCACCAGCTCGGATCGACCAGCGCTTTACCGCCCATCCATTCATGAATGACAGGCATTCGAATGCCCAATTGGAAACCAAACATCAACTGAACTGAGCTGCAAAAAACATGTTCAGCTGTGACCGGGCCGAAAGCCAACAACCGTGAATCAAATCGTTCAAGATGTTGTTCCAAACAGTCATTAATCCCAGCAGCGTAAGCTTCAACATTTGCTAGTGTTTCAGCCGTTTGATCACCTATTTGAGCCCGCGCGACCGTGGGAAGTTGAAGCATTCTTACAAAGAGATCAGACTGGAGATAGTCGACGCCAGTCGGTTGCTTCGTGAGTTCATTTGGTCCAGCGCCAGAATGCTGCCCCAAAAATTCAGCACTTCTTCCACAGGCTCTTAAAATCGTGGTCATAACCAGATTTGAGTTCTGGTAAGCCTGCGCAAACCCAAGCCCCCTCCATAGCTCGGTAAATGTAACAGCCTTGACCGTTGGAACACCCCAGTCAGGGTCAAATGAAACTGAATAGTTCGCCATTGTTTTGCTCCTTCGGTTTGGCTGGTTAAGTCTACGTTAACCCTTCTTAAAGTGTGCCACCAATTCAACATGCGCCGTCCAAGTAAATTGGTCGACGGCAGACAAGGATTTCAACTCGTAACCACCACTCTTGAGGATTGCTGCATCGCGCGACCAGGAACTCGAGTTACAGGAAACGTAGACAATCTCTCGAACCGTGGATTGAGCTAGATTGTCAACCAGAGGCTTCGCCCCTTTGCGTGGCGGATCGAGGACAACGGCATGAAACTTGTTGAGCTCAGGGACCGTCAATGGGTTGCGCTCTAAGTCTCTTTGCGTCGGCACTATTCGCCCGGAAATTTGCGCCCCGTCAATGGCAACCTGTTGAGCTTTTAAAGCTTCTTCACTGTATTCATAAGCAGTCACTTTGGCTTTTTCAGCTAGAGCAAAAGCAAAAGTTCCGCACCCGGAAAAAAGATCAGCAATTGAGCGGTAAGAACCAGAGAGCGCCTCGATTACTGCAATTTTGAGCTTAAGTTCTCCTTCGGACGAAGGCTGAAGAAAAGACCCCGATGGCACCGGCACCTTATGTCCGGAAAAATCAATGACCGGCTCTCTCAGCATGATCAAAGGCTCGAATTGGCGATCTTTTCCTAGCCAACTGATTCTTGCCCAATCATGCGCTTTCGCGAGTTCTACAACATCCAAACGTTGATTGAGTGTTGGCTCCTCATGGCTTTCAACAAGAATATCCAAGCCATTGTCGACAAGATTGATTTGAAGACTGATCTGCTTCTGCCCGCCGAGAAACAAGGATGCAAGATCTCGCAGGGCTGGTAAAGCCGCGGCTAAAACCGGATGCATGACGTCGCATTGATTGATGTCGACCAATTCATGGCTCGATTTACCACGAAAACCAAGTTTGACCGTCTTCTTGTGTTTTTCAGCCGTCAAAGTAATCCGTCGACGACTGGCTGGCTCAACCGACTGTAAGCCGATGAATACTTCTGCCTCAAACCCAGCTTTGGCAACGGCTTCCAAAACTCTAGCTTTCTTGAAAGAAAGGTAGGCTTTTTCGTTCATTTGCTGCAACTGGCACCCGCCACACAGGCCAAAATGAGGGCACGGCGGATCTTGACGATCCGCGCCTGCTTCCAACAATTCAACAATCTCACCTTGAACTGTTCCAGACCGCTCGCCACGGGATCGGGCCAGGATACGATCTCCGGCGACGGTCAATGGAACATAGGCTAAGCGCCCATCGTCCAAATGAGCAACGCCGTCACCAAGGCCGCCAACTTCTTCGATGGTCGTTTCAAACTGAAATCCACCAGCTTTTCTAGGTTTACGCCTCATATCGCCCTGCTATCAAAAACTCTTTGTTACCATCGCCCCCAACGATGGGGCTCGACGTGAGGCCAGACACTGACCAACCTGGTTGGGCTTCTAACCACTGTTTGATGTCCTGGCAAACTTCCTGATGCAACATTTCAGCCAGCACCAAGCCACCCTTGCCTAATCTGCCTTTTCCAACTTCGAATTGAGGTTTTATGAGACCGAGGAAAACAGCGTTGTCCGCGGCCAACACAAGCGCTGCTGGTAAGGCTTTCTTCAAGGATATGAAAGACAGATCGGACGTGATTAGATTGAACGGCCCCTCAACTGGCGAGTTGCTCAAATCTTTAACATTGAGGTTTTCGTAATTCTTGACCCTTGGGTCAGAACGTATCTTTTCGACCATTTGCCCTTGACCGACATCAACAGCCGTCACTGAGGCCGCGTCACGTTCTAAAAGAACCTCGACAAAGCCGCCGGTCGACGCGCCAAGATCCAAGCAATTCTTCCCTGCGGGATCGACAGAAAAATGATCCAGCGCATGAACGAGTTTCAATGCTGCTCGTGAAACCCAGCCATGATCATCGATTTGGATCAAATCCAATTGTTCCAGGTGAATTCTGAAATCCGCTTTGGGAACCGTCACACCGTCGATTGAGACCTTACCATTGAGAATTAAGTCTCTAGCGCGGGATCGGCTTTGCACCAACCCCGCGTCGGCAAGGGCTTTGTCAATCCTTACTCTCGTGGAGGCCATCAGGCTAAAGCAGCAATGTCGCTCTCTTCGAATCCAAGAGCTGTCATTGCTTTCTTTGCAATGGACAGAGCGTCCAGTCCGGCTTTTTCATTCTGAAGCGCAGGTTTGTCCTGATCAACAAAGGCATCTGGCATCGACAAAGTCCGAACCTTCAGCCCTTTGTCTAAACAGCCCATGTCTGACAAAGCTTCCAGGACATGAGAGCCAAAGCCACCAATCGACCCCTCTTCAACGGTCAGAAAAACCTCATGATCATCAGCCAATTTCTTAATCAAATCTTGATCAAGCGGCTTCATGAACCGTGCATCTGCGACTGTCGTCGACAATCCTTTTGCCTCTAACATTTCTGCCGCTTTGAGGGAGTCTTCCAACCTAGTGCCCAAAGACAAAATGGCTACTTTTGAGCCTTGCTTAATCACGCGTCCTTTGCCAATCGGCAAAACTTCACCGCGCATAGGCATTTCTACACCCACACCTTCGCCTCTTGGATAGCGAACGGCCGAAGGTCGATCATTAATGGCCGCAGAGGTCGTTATCATATGGACAAGCTCAGCCTCATCAGCCGGTGCCATAATCACAAAGTTCGGCAAACAACCGAGGTAAGCCAAATCATAGGACCCATGATGCGTTTGCCCATCGGCACCGACAAACCCAGCGCGGTCAATCGCAAAGCGAACAGGCAAGTTTTGGAGGGCCACGTCATGAACGACTTGGTCGTAACCTCTCTGCAAGAACGTTGAGTAGATCGTAGTGAAGGGCTTGAAGCCTTCGCACGCTAAGCCAGCAGCGAAGGTTACAGCATGCTGCTCAGCAATCGCGACGTCAAATGTGCGTTCCGGGTGTGATTTCTCGAAGATATTCAGTCCGGTGCCAGAAGGCATAGCAGCCGTGATCGCAACAATTTTGTCATCTTCATCAGCAAGCTTTGTCAGGGTCTCACCAAAGACAGCGGTGTAGCTCGGGGCGTTCGAAACAGGCTTATCCTGTTTGCCCGTGATGACATTGAACCGTGAAACACCGTGGTATTTGTCCGCAGAATTTTCCGCAGGCTCGTACCCCTTACCCTTTTGGGTAACAACATGGACCAAAAAGGGCCCGGACTCTTCGGCGTCCCTTACGTTTTTGAGAACAGGGAGCAAATGATTGAGGTTATGGCCGTCGATAGGTCCAACGTAGAAGAACCCCAATTCCTCGAAAAGTGTTCCACCTGTCACCATGCCACGGGCGAATTCTTCCCAGCGTTTTGCGCCAATTTCCAGTGGTTTTGGTAGATGCTTGGCAACTGCTTTGGCTGTGTTCCTCAGGCTTTGATAAGTTCCCGAAGAAATAAGGCGTGAGAGGTATCCGCTCATCGCGCCGACAGGAGGCGCGATCGACATGTCGTTGTCGTTGAGAATAACAATAAGCCGGGCATCTTCGGCACCAGCATTGTTCATGGCCTCGTATGCCATCCCCGCAGACATCGCACCATCACCGATAACGGCTATGGCATTGGATTTCCGCCCATCGAGTCTTGCGCCAACGGCCATACCCAGGCCGGCTGAAATAGAGGTCGACGAATGGGCTGTTCCAAAAGGATCGTACTCACTCTCGTCGCGCTTCACAAAACCAGAAAGTCCGCCACCTTGGCGCAGCGTTCTTATGCGATCTCTACGACCAGTGAGAATTTTGTGCGGATAGGATTGATGGCCGACATCCCAAATCAAACGATCATCAGGGGTATCAAAAACGTGATGGAGGGCGACCGTCAATTCCACAACACCCAAGCCAGCACCCAAATGCCCACCAGTTTCAGAAACAGCATCGATCGTTTCTTGCCGCAATTCATCAGCTACCTGGCTGAGCTGATCTTCGTTTAACTCACGAAGATCGGCAGGTATATTTACTTGATCCAGTAGAGGTGTTTCAGGTCTGGGCACGGTCTGATCCGTTAGGTTTGCAGCTAGGCTGATTTAATAGGAACGATGTAACACAAATTCGGCAAGGCGGTGCAAAAAACCAGCCTTTTCTCCCGCCCATGTGATCGCGTCCTGTGCTTCGTTGACCAGCATCTGTGCCTTAGCGCGGGCCTCGTCAAGGCCGTACGCGTCTATCAGCGTCAATTTGCCCGCGACTTTGTCGCGCCCTGCCGGTTTGCCCAGCGTCTCGGCTGAGCTTTCTAAGTCCAAAAGATCGTCGACTATCTGAAAAGCCAATCCGATATTACGTCCATACAAGGATAAAGTTGCCATTTCTTTATCATGTGCTTCCGCGCAAATACCACCAGCCTCACAGGAGAATGCGATTAAGGCTCCAGTCTTCTTTTGCTGAAGACGGATCACTTCTTCTTCTGTCAGGGGCGTCTGTTCGGCAATCATGTCAAGCATTTGTCCGCCGACCATTCCCGCTTCTCCCGCTGCTCGTGCTAATCCAGCAATAAGCCGACAGCGAACAAGAGGGTCTGGATGGACATTTTCACCAGCCAAGAATTCGAATGCTTTGGTCAGCAATCCATCGCCAGCCAAAACTGCTGTTGCTTCATCATAGACAACGTGGACCGTTGGTTTTCCTCGCCTCAAAGGCGAATCATCCATCGCAGGTAAATCATCGTGAACCAGTGAATAAGAGTGCAGCATTTCGATAGCTGAAGCTGTAGGCAGTACTTGGCTTAGTTCCAGCCCAAAAAGCTTCGCCGAACCAATCGTCAAAGCAGGCCTCAAACGTTTACCGCCTGCCAGAGCTCCCAACCGCATGGCTTCCATGGCTTGATTTTCGCGCTCGCCAGGGTTCTGGCAAGCCAGCATGTTACCCAGGGATTCTTCGATAGAGCTGGCTATTAAGGCCAACTCATCTTGGAAATCTGAGGCAGAATAGTTGGGGCGACTACTAGTCACTGTCAAACGGCTGGCTGCTCAAGTGGCCATCTTCTGAAAGAGAAATCTGCTCCACTTTCATTTTGGCATCTTTCAAACGGCGTTCACAGTGGGACTTCAACATCGAACCTTTCTCGTACAGAGAGATAGACTCATCAAGACCACTTTCGCCACGTTCCAGTGTTGAAACGATGCCTTTTAACTGTTCCAGAGCTTGCTCAAAACTGAGCGCTTTGATTTCTTCAGGTATTTCTTTTTCAGCCATTTTTATCTCATTAAGGCTTGCAGATGTGCGGAAACTGACTCCGCTAAGCCCTGCAAGTCATAGCCGCCTTCGAGGCAAGAAACAATCCTACCGCCGCATAGCTCAGCAGCCTTTGCTTTAATTTCAAGGGTGATCCAGGCAAAATCTTCTGCATCCAAATTGAGCGAGGCCAAAGGATCTCTCTCATGAGCATCGAAACCCGCAGAGATAATTATTAACTCTGGTGCAAAATTCTCAATTGCTGGTAAACCTTCTTCTGCCCAAATTTCCCGAAAACTTTCGGAACCAGTTCCTGAACGAAGAGGTAGGTTTACAATATTTCCAACACCTGTTTCGGCTCTGGCACCGCTACCAGGATAAAGTGGCATCTCATGACTCGATACAAACAAAGTATCGGGATCATTCCAAACAAGATCCTGTGTTCCATTGCCATGGTGAACATCGAAGTCAACAATCGCTATTTTCTTGAGACCATGTTTTCGACGAGCGTGTTGCGCGGCGATCACCACATTGCCGAACAGACAAAACCCCATAGCCGTCGCTGTTTCGGCGTGGTGGCCCGGTGGTCTGGTTGCGCAAAAGGCATTGTCGGCTTGCCCCATCATCACAGCATCCACTGCAGCGATAGCGGCACCAGCGGCGCGCCGTGCGGCCTCACCGCTGTGTGGATTAACCGATGTATCACCATCCATAGAGCGATAGCCTTCAGATGGAATCGCCTCAAAAACGCGCTCGATATAGTCCTTAGGGTGAACCATTTCGAAGTCTAGTTCTTCGGCCCTTGGCGCTTCTTTTCTAACAAGCCCGACAAACAATGGATCAACAAGGACCGCTTCGATAGCGCGAAGTCGGTCTGGTCTCTCCGGATGCCCAGCTCCATTTTCGTGCCGCAGGCAAGCCTCATGACTAAAAACGAATGTCGCCACTATCGCGGTCCCTTCTCAATGATCAAGGTGGTCATTTTCTCTTCTTGTGTTTCGCTCACAAAACGATGTCCCGCCGTTTCACAAAATGCGCGAAAATCCTTCGGTGCCGACGGATCAGTAACAAGAACCTTTAGCAAAGTTCCTGCTTCCAATGGCCTGAGCGCTTTTTTCGCTTTCAGGACTGGCAGAGGGCATTTGTGCCCCGTTACGTCCAAGAGGGTTTCTGACATTGTGTGCTCCTTTTGGGCTTGTAAGAAATTTGCACCAACAAAACCAGCTGCATAGTTCTGAAAAATTTTCTTTATTTTATTTAAAATTTGTTTTAATTGTTTTTTATAGTAGGGACATCTAAATCATGAGCCAAGTAAACTCCTCCTCTCTCTGCCCCAACAGGGCCGCCCCCGTTCTTAGCGCACTTGCCAATAAAAAACGGTTAGAAATTCTCGTTGCCCTCGGCAATGACGCTAAATCTGTCGGTTCCATCGCCAAAGAAGTGGGGCTTGGTCAATCTGCACTCTCTCAACATCTGAAAATTCTCAAACAACAACGCTTAGTAAAGAACGAACGAGAAGCTCAGCAAGTTTACTATTCCATTGATCCTGAGTACGGTTCGCAAATCATGGAATCACTCGCGGTTCTTTTCCAACCCAATCAGTAATCGAGGTTATCAAAGCTGGTTTTCTTGTGCCTCCACAACAAATCGGATGCAAAGCAGGCTAATTTGATTGGCAATTCTGCTCAAGCACCCTATCTAATCGCTTAACATCTCAATTGATAAGCGAAAGCATTCTTTAAAGTGCAAAAAAAGAAATCTGGTTGGCGCCGTTTTCTGCCAGGAAGACTTGGCAAAACTTCTCCCTTAGTCCCTGTCCTAAACCTACACGGCCCGATCGGTCGTGGTGGTAAGTTTAGTCAATCATTGTCTCTGGCTTCGACCGTCGGTCAGATTGAAAAAGCGTTCAAATTCAAGGAAGCTGCTGCCGTCGCTCTTGTGATTAATTCGCCAGGAGGCAGTCCAGCCCAGTCCAATTTGATCATGCGCCGCATCCGGCAGCTGGCAGAAGAAAATGAAAAGCCCGTTTTTGCATTCGTAGAAGACGTTGCTGCCTCAGGTGGCTACATGCTAGCAATCGCCGCTGACGAGATTTACGTGGACCCTTCTTCAATCATTGGCTCTATCGGTGTGATCTCCGCCGGCTTTGGTTACAACGAACTGATCGAACGTTACGGCGTTGAACGTCGCGTTTACACGGCTGGTACAAACAAGCTCAAACTGGATCCTTTCAGCCCAGAAAAGAAGGATGATGTCCGCTGGCTTGAGGGTCTGCAACAAGACATTCACACCATTTTCAAAGACATGGTGCATGAGCGACGTGGCAAACGCCTCATCGAAGATGACGAGATCGATCTAATGAATGGCGACGTTTGGATTGGTCAAAAGGCAGTCGATTTAGGCTTGGTAGACGGCGTTGGCGACATCCGGTCCACGTTGCGCAGAAAGTTTGGCAAAGAGACCAAAATGAAGCTTATTCAGGCGCCATCCCGCTCTCCCTTCCGATTTTTGGGCTTGGACCACTTTCAGAACCGCTTGGTAAATGCTGCCGTGGAGTCTATAGAAGAGAAAGCTGCTTATTCGCGTTTCGGGCTCTAATGTCTGCTGCGGTACTTTGCTGAGGTTATATGTTCACGTTTCAAAAACTTGCTGCCCTGATCGCCGTTATCGGCGTTGTTTTGGCTGCCTACCGTTTCATTTCCAAGCTCGAAACAGCAAGCAAACCGAAACAAGTGAAAAAAGCTTCATGGTTTCAACGAGCAAATAAACCAACTAGCAAAGCTAAAAAGCCCCGAGTACCAGCAGCAGAAAAAACCATCGAATGCCAACGGTGCGGCACCTACTTTGTTGCAGGCACCAGACCCGTTTGCGACGACCATCAATGCCCCTTCCCGATGCGGGAAAGCTCAAAAAGCTAGCACCCGCTAAATTTCCCCACAAAATTACTGCGGCGGAGTGGCCAGAGAGCGCTCATTCCTTGCCCCAAGTCCAGGGCTTTGCTAGAGGACTTGCAAGATAAATTATCCGGGTTTTCACGAGGCCACCATGAGCACCTCACCCTCCCCAAATGAAGCTAATCCTAAAACTTGCTTTCAGCGCATCATTCTGAATCTTCAGACTTATTGGGCCGATCAAGGTTGCGTTGTCCTTCAACCCTACGACATGGAGGTTGGCGCTGGTACTTTTCATCCAGCTACAACGCTGCGTTCTCTCGGTGATTTCGTGTGGAACTGTGCCTATGTACAGCCCTCGCGCCGCCCGACAGATGGTCGTTATGGTGAGAACCCAAACCGGTTACAGCATTATTACCAGTTCCAGGTCTTGATGAAGCCTTCTCCGCCAAACAGCCAGGAGCTTTATCTTGGGTCGTTAGCGGCGATAGGCATCAAAGCTGACGAACATGACATTCGCTTCGTGGAAGACGATTGGGAAAGCCCGACGCTCGGTGCCTGGGGGCTTGGTTGGGAAGTTTGGTGTGACGGCATGGAAGTTAGCCAGTTTACTTACTTCCAACAGGTCGGCGGTATCGATTGTTATCCTGTTCCAATGGAGCTGACCTACGGGTTGGAACGTCTTGCTATGTATGTTCAGGGTGTTGAAAACGTCTACGATCTTGATTGGGATGGTGTTCCAAAAGATCAAGGTGGTAAGGTTTACGGCGACATTTTCCTGCAAGCCGAACAAGAGTTCTCTGCTTTCAACTTCGAACATGCCGACACTGAAGTTCTGTTCCGACAATTCAAGGAAGCGGAAGCCGGGTGTCAAAGCCTGGTTTCTGGCGACAACCCAAAGCCACTTCCCGCTTATGATTTCTGCATGAAGGCCAGCCATATCTTTAATCTCCTTGATGCCCGTGGGGTTATCTCTGTAACGGAGCGCCAAGCCTACATCGGACGTGTGAGAGGCCTCGCGAAATCCTGTTGTGAAGCTTGGGCAGCAAGCCCTGGTGGCCGTGGTGAGAAGCCACTGCCAATGGGAGAAGCATCATGAGTGAACTGTTCATCGAACTTTTCTCCGAAGAAATTCCTGCTCGTATGCAACGAAGTGGCGCGAAAGCGTTGCTAGATATCCTGACCAAGAAACTATCTGAAGCTGGATTTACCTTCGACAAGTCAGAGTTTTTGGTGACGCCTAGACGCATCGCATTGATCGTCAACGGATTGCCCGAAAAACAGCCTGACATCAAAGAAGAGAAAAAAGGTCCTAAAGAAGGCTCACCTGAACAAGCCCTCCAAGGTTTCATGCGCGGAGCAGGCATCGCTTCTCTCGATGAGGCGGAGCTGCGCGAGACACCTAAAGGCAACTTTTATTTTGCCGTCAAAGAAATCAAAGGACAGCCAACACTCGACATCTTACCGGGTCTGATTGTTGAAACCATCCAGGCTATGGTTTGGCCAAAATCCCAGAAGTGGAGCCGCCACGACTTCCGCTGGGTCCGACCTCTGCACTCGATCATTGCTCTGTTCAACGGTGATGTGATTAAGGGTGAGCTCCCTCTGAGCGCCACAAGCTCTATCGAGTTTGGCAATCTAAGCAAGGGACATCGCTTCCTAGCGCCAGGTGACTTCACGGTCACTGGGTTTGACGAATACAAGTCCGAACTTGCTAAGGCTAAAGTGGTTTTGGATCACAACGAACGCCAAACCCACATCCTGGATGGCATCACCAAATTAGCCTCAAGCAAAGGTTTGGTCGTAATTGATGACCCCAAACTCCTGGAGGAAGTCACCGGTCTAGTTGAATGGCCGGTTCCTCTGATTGGCCGGATCGACGATAACCTGATGGCGTTGCCCCCGGAAGTTTTAACCACTTCCATGCGGGAACACCAAAAATACTTCGCGACAGTAGATAGTAAGGGCGAGCTCGCTCCTTACTTCATCACGATCTCAAACATGGAAACGGCGGACAAGGGCGCGGCCATTGTGGCCGGGAACGAGCGGGTGCTGCGCGCGCGTCTCGCAGACGCAGAATTCTTCTGGAACCAAGATCGTAAGAAGGGCCTTGCCAGCCGTATCCCTGCACTTAACTCAATCGTTTTCCACGCGAAGCTTGGGTCTGTCGGCGACAAGATTGATCGCATCGCCCCGATAGCGGTTGCGCTTGCCGAAGCCATTCCAGGTGCCAATACAGACCAGGTGCGCTCAGCTGCAAGACTGTGCAAAGCAGACCTTGTGACCGGCATGGTCGGAGAATTCCCTGAATTGCAGGGCCTCATGGGGCAATACTACGCCGAAAATGACGGCGAAACGCAAGCGGTTGCAAAAGCCATTGGCGAACACTACTCGCCACTCGGCCCTTCAGACCCCTGTCCAACAGCGCCTGTCTCTGTCGCTGTCGCCATGGCTGACAAACTGGACAGTTTGGCCGGTTTTTGGGCTATTGATGAGAAACCAACCGGTTCTAAAGATCCCTTTGCTCTGCGCAGATCGGCTTTGGGCATCATTCGTCTCGTTCTGGAGAATGAACTACGTCTTGGGTTGCGCCCAGCAATCGAAACGGCTCTCTCCCTTCAACCTGTTGAAGGTGTGGACCAAAAGACTGCTGCGCAAGATCTGCTGAATTTCATCGTTGACCGAATGAAGGTCAGCCTTCGCGAAAAAGGTGTCAGACACGACTTGATCGCAGCAGTATTTGCCAAAGGTGAAGAAGATGACCTCCTTCGGGGACTAAACCGCGTTGAAGCTCTGGCACGGTTGGTCGAGAGTGACGATGGCACGAACCTGCTCGCCGCTTACCGTAGAGCGTCCTCTATACTCTCCAAAGAAGAGAAGAAGGACAAGAGATCCTTCTCTGACGCTGTTCAAACTTCTTTGCTGAAAGACGAGCACGAGGCTACATTCCACAAGCTTTTGAACCAAACTAGCCAAGCAGCTGGATCCGCCATCGAAAACGAGGACTATGGCAGTGCGATGACCGCCATGGCTTCATTGAGAGCGCCGGGTGATGCATTCTTTGACAACGTCATGGTCAATGCACCTGAAGCCGAGATCAGAGAAAACCGTCTGAACCTTCTCAATCTCCTACGGCAAACCGTTTCAACTGTTGCAGATTTCAGCAAAATAGAAAGTTAGAGTACCAACATGGCAAAATGGGTTTACAGCTTCGGACCAGAAGCGAGTGAGGGTGATGCCTCCATGAAAAACCTACTCGGCGGAAAAGGTGCCAACCTTGCCGAGATGTGTAAATTGGGCCTGCCAGTACCGGCAGGTTTCACCATCAGCACAGAGCTTTGTACCTACTTTTATGACAACGGGAAAAAATACCCAGAAGAGCTGAGGTCACAGGTCGAAACCGCCCTCGTGCTTGTCGAAGAAGCCGTAGGTACGAAATTCGGCTCTTCAGAAAACCCGTTATTGCTCTCGGTTCGTTCTGGTGCAAGAGCCTCCATGCCTGGCATGATGGATACGGTTCTCAATCTTGGCCTCAATGACATTACCGTCGCTGGATTGGCTGCAAAATCCGGTGACGAACGTTTCGCCTACGATTCCTATCGACGCTTTATTCAGATGTACAGTGATGTTGTCCTCGGCGTTGACCATTCGCTTTTCGAAGACATTCTGGACGACCACAAGGAAGATCGCGAGGTTTTTCTCGACACCGAACTCAATGCCGAAGACTGGAAACTAATCGTTGAACGTTACAAAAAATGCGTTAGCGAAGAATTGGATGAAGACTTTCCCCAAGACCCCGAGCAACAGTTGTGGGGTGCTGTCGGTGCCGTATTCTCTTCTTGGATGAATTCACGTGCCATTACTTACCGCGCGCTCCACGACATTCCGCAAAGTTGGGGTACTGCTGTCAATATCCAGGCAATGGTCTTCGGCAATATGGGCGATGATTGCGCCACCGGTGTCGCCTTCACCCGTGATCCGTCCACCGGAGAGCGTGAGTTTTACGGCGAATATCTGATCAATGCACAGGGCGAGGACGTAGTTGCCGGCATTCGCACGCCCCAACAACTTACAATCCACGGCAAGGAAACGCAGGGTTCCACTAAGCTTGCCATGGAAGAAGTCATGCCCGAGGCCTTCCTAGAACTGGATAAAGTCCGGGACATCCTTGAACGTCACTATTGTGACATGCAAGACATTGAGTTCACGATTCAAAACAACCAGCTTTTCATGCTGCAAACCAGGGGCGGCAAACGCACGGCTCAAGCTGCTTTGAAGATCGCTGTTGATATGGTTGAAGAGGGTTTGATTTCAGAAACCGAAGCTCTCACCCGTTTAGACCCCGCCTCCCTTGATCAACTGTTGCACCCGACACTCGATCCAGATGCAGAGCGCAACGTTATTTTGAGAGGCCTGCCTGCCAGCCCTGGAGCCGCCGCCGGAGAAGTCGTTTTCTCCTCTGAAGAAGCGGTTGATCGGGCTACATCAGGAGTGCCAGTCATTCTCGTCCGAGTTGAGACTTCGCCTGAAGATATCCATGGCATGCACGCATCCAAAGCCATTTTGACGTCACGAGGTGGCATGACATCTCACGCTGCTGTCGTTGCACGGGGCATGGGCACGCCTTGTATCTGTGGTGCGAGCGATCTGCGCATTGATTATGCACAACAGCTTTTCACGGTCAGAGGGCAAGTTGTCAAATCGGGTGATTTCATCACGTTAGACGGTGCAACTGGTGAGGTCATGTTGGGTGAAGTGCCCACGCTAAACCCTGACCTTTCCGGTGATTTCTCCAAAATCATGGAATGGGCAGACAAAGTCCGCACTATGGCCGTCAGAGCCAACGCCGAAACCGAGAAAGACGCTGAGATGGCGATCTCTTTCGGCGCCGAGGGCATCGGTCTCTGCCGAACAGAACACATGTTCTTTGAGGCCGAACGTATCATTGCTGTTCGTCAAATGATCCTGGCGGAATCAGCCGAAGAAAGACGTGCTGCTTTGGAAAAACTGCTGCCGATGCAACGAGATGATTTCACGAAGCTCTTTGCTGTTATGGCTGGCAGGCCGATCACTATACGCCTGCTTGATCCACCTCTGCATGAGTTCCTGCCACACGGCCAAGAGGAAATGGAAGAGGTTGCAGCGGCAGCGTCCGTTTCGGTCAGTGATGTTCAAGCAAGAGCGCGTGAACTGTCTGAATCGA
>Ga0055584_100001277_pt1 | contig 24675 bp, 17 predicted proteins | sample OSDHelmetaG_FD_58716 | JGI IMG/M metagenome (GOLD analysis project Ga0055584, IMG submission 58716) | Pelagic marine sediment microbial communities from the LTER site Helgoland, North Sea, for post-phytoplankton bloom and carbon turnover... | ecosystem: Environmental > Aquatic > Marine >...
CGACGACGACGACTCCGCCGGCGACGACGACGACTCCGCCGGCGACGACGACGACTCCGCGGGCGACGACGACGATTCCGCGGGCGACGACGACGACTCCGTGGCCGATCCCGACACCGATGGCGACGGCGTGTCCGACGCCGATGAGGCCACCGCGGGCACCGACCCCAACGACGACGACACCGACGACGACGGCCTCCTGGACGGCACCGAGGTCACGAACGGCACCGATCCCCTGAACGTGGACAGCGACAGCGACGGCATCCAGGACGGCACCGAGTCCGGCCTGGCCACCCCCGAGGGCAACGACACCGACCCCGCGGTCTTCGTGCCCGACGCCGACGCCGGCGCCACGACGACCGATCCCGCCAACCCCGACACCGACGGCGGCAGCGTCCCCGACGGCGCCGAGGACCTCAACGGCAACGGCGCCGTCGACGCCGGCGAGACCGATCCGAACGATCCCGCCGACGACGACGCGGACGGCGACAGCGACGGCTCCCCCGCGTCGCTGGACTGCGACGACGCGGATCCGAACACGTTCCCCGGTGCCACCGAGCTCTGCGACGGCATCGACAACGACTGCGACACCGTCGTCCCCGCTGACGAGCTCGACGGCGACGCCGACGGCCAGACTGGCTGCGCCGGCGACTGCGACGACGCCGACCCCGCAAACTTCACCGGAAACACCGAAGTCTGCGACGGCGCCGACAACGACTGCGACACCGTGGTCCCCGCCGACGAGCTCGACGGCGACGCCGACGGCCAGAGCGGCTGCGACGGCGACTGCGACGACGCCGACCCCGCGAACTTCACCGGAAACACCGAGGTCTGCGACGGCGCCGACAACGACTGCGACGGCAACGCCGGCTCCGTCGATGTTTTCGAGGCCCCGCAAGGAACCGTGGGCAGCATCAACTGCGGCTCCGGCTGCAACACGGGCAACCTGTTCACGCCCACCGCCGACGTGCTGCTGACGGGGGTCGAGTACGCCCTGGGCGACGCCAACGGCGACTCCACCGCCAACATCGGGATTTGGAGCCGCGCCGCAGCCAGCAGCGACGACTTCGTGCTCGAGATGAGCGAGCCCATCACGCTCGGGACCACCGTCGCGTTCGTGGGCGCCACCAACTTGTCCCTGACTCTCACGCCCGACAAGGAGTGGCTGCTGGGCTACACGATCACCAGCGACTTCGAGTACGAGGCCGTGTCCCCCGCCGACCCCACCTGGGGCACGAACGGCGGCGCTCAGACCACCAGCGGTGGCGAGACCGTGCTGATCTCGCCTCTGACCCCGACCGTGGCTGCCGCCGCGGACCGCTCCCGGATCACCACGGGCACCCCCGAAGTCGACGGCGACGCGGACGGCGAGCTTGGCTGCGCCGGCGACTGCGACGACTCGGAGCCCACCGTGTTTTCGACCGCAGCGGAGCTCTGCGACGATCTGGACAACGACTGCGACGGCGTCCTGTCCGACGACGAACTCGACGGTGACGCCGATGGCCTGACCGCCTGCGACGGCGACTGCGACGGCGCCGACCCGGCCATCAACCCGAGCGCCACGGAAATCTGCGACGGCATCGACAACGACTGCGACACGCTCGCGGACGACGTCACCTTCGAGACGTTCCTGGCCTCCCCGGCCCTCGCCATCCCCGACAACGACGCCGCCAACCCGGCGGTGGCCAGCTTCCTGATCCCGACCGACGTCGAGATCGCGGACCTGGACGTCACCCTCAACATCACCCACACCTGGGTCGGTGACCTCGAGATCTCGCTGACCTCCCCGGCCGGCACCACCGTGGTCCTTTCGGACAACAGCGGCGGCGGAAACGGCGACAACCTGACCGACACGGTCTTCGACGACGAAGCCGTCGAATTGTTCTCCTCGACCGTCTCGGGCGACGCCCCGTACACCGGTTCGTACCAGCCGGAGACTCCACTGAGCGACCTGGACGGTGAGTCCGCGGGTGGCGTCTGGAGCCTGACCGTGGGCGACACCGCCCTCGGTGACTCCGGCACCATCGACACCATCGCGCTGACCATCTCCGGCGTGGGCGGCGACCTCGACAACGACGCCGACGGCATCACCGGCTGCCTCGACTGCAACGACGACGCCATCACGGCCTACCCGTTGGCGCCGGAGCTGTGCGACGGCCTCGACAACGACTGCAACGGTCTCTCCGACTTCGGCCCCGACAACGAGGTCGACGTCGACGCCGACGGTTCGCCGATCTGCGCCGACTGCGACGACGCCGACCCGGCCAACTTCCCGGGCAACGCAGAAGTCTGCGACTTCGCCGACAACGACTGCGACGGCGTGGTTCCCACCGACGAGATCGACGACGACACCGACGGCCTCGCCGAGTGCGAGGGCGACTGCGACGACCTCGACCCGAACAACTACCCGGGCAACGAGGAGGTCTGCGACTTCGCTGACAACAACTGCTCCGGCGCCCCCAACGCGCTCGACTTGTTCGACCAGGTGGGCGACCAGAGCTTCGTCGCGACCTGCGCCAGCTGCAACGTCGGCAACATCTACACGCCCACTGCCGACACGCCGCTGAGCGGCATCGAGTGGTACATCGCCGACACGAACTCGAACCTGACGGCCGAGCTGGCCATCTGGAGCCGAGCCGCGGCCTCGTCGGACGACTTCGTCCTGATCTTCCAGCAGGCCTTCACGCCCGATGTGGCGCTGGACTACTACGGTGCGACGGACCTCGATCTCCTGCTGACGCCGGACACCGAGTACCTCATCGGCGGCATCTTCACGGGCGACCGGGAGAACCACATCCGCGTGAGCGGCGCAACCGACCCGACCTGGGGCACGTACGGCGGAGCCCAGGACTCCACCGCCATCGAGACGCCGGCCGCGGACCCGCTGACGCCCAGCCTGGTGGCTGGCGCCGCCTACGCCATGCGCCTGACCACCGGCCTCGACGAGTCCGACAGCGACGGCGACAACGACCCGATCTGCTCGGACTGCGACGACGCCGACCCCCTGGCCGACACGCTCGACCTGGACGGCGACCTCGTCGACACCTGCAACGACGACTGCGACGACCTCGACCCGCTGGCGTTCCCCGGCAACACCGAGATCTACTACGACGGCGTCGACGGCGACTGCCTGGGCGACAACGACTTCGACCAGGACCTCGACGGCTACGAGGACCCGATCAACGGCGGGATCGACTGCGACGACCTGGACGGCGACGTCTTCCCGTTCGCGCTGGAAGACAACACCGACGGCATCGACAACGACTGCGACGGGCTGATCGACGCCGCCGACCTGGACGCGCAGGTGGACATCGGCGCCGGCGACGACACCAACGACCTGGTGACGCTCAATGGCTGGACGTTCCCCTTCTGCGGCACGGACTGGACCGAGTTCAGCGTGAACTCCAACGGACAGATCACCTTCGGCTTCGCGCACGGCGACTTCAGCGAGAGCGAAGCTGAGTTCGACGCCGACGGGGCGTCCATCGCCGGCTTGTGGGACGACCTGTCGCCCCAGAACGGCGGCGGCGTCATCACCGTCGACTACGGCACGGCCATGGGCATCTACTGGCTGGGCGCCCCGGAGTTCTCGAGCAACGGGTCCAACGACTTCTCGATCCTCATCGAGGACACCGGCGCCATTCGGCTCGGCTACGGCGCGACGAACAACAGCGACGGCATCGTCGGCTGGTCGTGCGGGTTGGACAGCGACCAGCCTGAAGTCGACATCAGCGCTCAGGTGGCCACGGCCGCCGACGGGTCGCTGGGCACCGGCACCGAAGACCGGTACTTCGAGGACTTCGGCAGCCACGACCTGGACTTCGCCAACTGGTGGTTCTGCGGAACCCAGGGCGTCGACGTCGATGGCGACGGCTTCACCGACGTCTGCGGCGACCCCGACGACTCGGACGCGCTGATCGTCCCCTGACCGAACTCGGGGCGGGCGGCACCTGGTGTCGTCCGCCCCGCCGGCCAGGCCGTCCGGCCCGGCCGGCGGCGGCCTACGCAGCCGCCCCGCTCCGGCGAGTCAACCGCCGTTGAGCCTCACTCCCCGTACTGCAGCACCCATCGCTCGTTCCGCGGGATGACCCCCAGCGGCTGCACCGTTCCGTCGGGCCAGCGCACCGAGCCGGCCACCGGCTCCGCCGAACCGAACCCGAAGTGCAGCACCGACTCGCTGCCCGAACCGAAGCTGCTGCCCTGCCGGAGCTCGGCGGTCAGCGTGCGGCCATCGGACAGATCGATGGTCATGCGCGTGCCCAGGGGGTCGGCCGGGATGCCCCCGCCGCCGACCAGTTGAACCGTGGTCCAGCCCGCCGTGGACCCGTCAAAGGCGACGTTCCGCAGCAAGGCGTACGGCACCAACGACTTGCTGCCCACAGCCACGTCGATCCAGCCGTCGGCGTCGTAGTCCCCCACCGCGACGCCCAGCGACTCCCCGCTCGCGAGGCCTCCACTGACGTCGGTGGCGTCGACAAACGTCCCGTCGCCCTGGTTGAGGGCGAGCCGGTTGGGCTGAGAGAAGTGGCCGGGGCCGTCGACCCAGTACAGGTCGAGCCAGCCGTCGTTGTCGAAGTCGGCGAACTCGATCCCCCAGCCTTCGACCGTCTCGATGGAGTCGAGGCCCGACGCGAGCCCCACCTCGACGAACGAGCCACCGATGTTCTGCAGCAGCTTGGGCGGCGCGCCGTCGGTGACCGCAAGGTCCTGGTCCCCGTCGTTGTCGTAGTCCCCAACGGTCACCCCCATGCTGAAGATGCGCAGGTCCGCCCCGACGTCGCGGGCAACCTCCGAGAAGCAATGCCCCCCGCAGCCCGGGCCGTCGTTCAGGAACAGCGCGTTGCGCGTCAGGTACTGGCCGTCGGGGTCGTCGGGCTCCCAGGTCCCCTTGTCGTTGGCCACGTAGAGGTCCAGGTCGCCGTCGTCGTCCACGTCGAACCAGATGGCCCCGAAGCCCGGCCCGTAGCGCAGGTAGTCGGGCCCCAACCACGTCGACACATCCGTGAACGCGCCGCTGGCGGAGCCTCGGTACAGCCGGTCTTCCTTGTCGTTGCCCACGAGCCAGTCGCACTCGTGGCAGGTCCAGTTGGTCACGTACAGGTCCAGCCAGCCGTCGCCGTCGAAGTCCGCCCAGGCGGCCCCCATGCCGTGGCCGGGCTCGTCGACCCCCAGGGTGGCCGCCACATCGACGAACGTGTCACCGTCGTTGCGGAGCAGCGCGTTGGGGCCGCGGTTGATGACGTACAGGTCCTGGTCCCCGTCGTTGTCGAAGTCGACCCAGGTGGCGCCGTTGCTCTCCCCGGCCGGGTTGGCGGCCGACTCGTGGCGGGGGTCCGCGGCGAACACCCCGGCGGTCTGGGCCAGCAGCAGGTTGGGGCCGTCGGTCGTCACGAGGTACAGGTCGAGGTCGCCGTCCCCGTCGGAGTCGGCGAACGCGGGGCCCGCGCCGTGGCTCTCGGTGTAGGCGGCCGACACGTAGTCGATGCCGGCGCAGGCAGCGACGTCGACGAGCAGCGAGCCGTCGGTGGGCAGGGCCGCCGGGCAGGGGTCGCCCTTGGGCTTCGGGGGCTTCTTCGTCTGGGGGCCGCTCAGGTCCGGCAGCCGCGGAGGCTCCAGCAGCAGCTCGGCGACGAGGCCCGGCTCGGCCGGGGGGACCTCCGGGGTCGGGGTCGGGGTCGGGTGCGCGGGGGTGGGCCCATCGGCGGGCGGCGCGCACGCCGACAGCGGGAGCAACAGCAGACAGAGACGCAGGGGCGCGCGGAGCATGGCGGCAGGGTAGCCGACCGTTGACTCCTTGGGCCCCAAGGTCGCGGCGGCCGGCCGGGGCTTGCCCGACCGACCGCCGCTTCCTTCGTTGGCGGCCTCGACCGCCGCCGGCCGCTACCCCTTCACGCAGAGCACCTGCTTCAGCGTGTAGACGATGTCGACCAGGTCCGACTGCGCAGCCATGACCGCGTCGATGTCCTTGTAGGCCGCCGGCGTCTCGTCGATGACGCCCGAGTCCTTGCGGCACTCGACGCCTTCGGTCATCCGCTCGTGGTCCTGGACCGTGAACGTCTTCTTCGCTGCCGTCCGCGACATCACCCGCCCCGCGCCGTGCGAGCACGAGCAGAACGAGTCCGGGTTGCCCTTGCCGCGCACGATGTACGACCGCGCGCCCATGGAGCCCGGGATGATGCCCAGGTCGCCCTGCCGCGCCCGGACCGCGCCCTTGCGCGTCAGCCAGACGTTGCGGCCGAAGTGGTGCTCCCGCGCCACGTAGTTGTGGTGGCAGTTCACCGCCTCGAGGTGCGCCTCGAAGTCCGGCAGCAGACCCGTCTTCCGCAGGGCCTTGATCGACGCCTCCATCATCAGCTCGCGGTTGCGCATGGCGAACCGCTGCGCCCAGTCCACGGCCCCGACGTAGTCCCGGAAGTAGTCGCTTCCCTCGGGGAAGTACGCCAGGTCCTTGGCCGGCAGCTGGATGAACCAGCGCTCCATCTCCCGCTTCGCGAGGTCGATGAAGTAGCTGCCGATCCGGTTGCCGATGCCGCGGCTTCCCGAGTGCAGCATCAGCCACACGCGGCCCTCCTCATCCAGGCAGAGCTCGATGAAGTGGTTGCCCGTCCCCAGCGTTCCCAGGTGCGCGACCGTGTTCGCCCGGCCGAGCTTGCGGTGCCGCTCGCACAGCTCCGTGTACTCGGGCTCGAACTCCGTCCACGCCTGACCGATGGCGTCGGGGACGTTGCCCCACGCGCCGCGGTCCGCCCGCGCATCGCCTCGCGCCGACCGGCCGTGGGGAACCGCCGCCTCGATGGCCGAGCGCAGGGGCGCCAGGTCGTCGGGGAGCTGCTCGGCCGTCATCGACGTCCGCACGGCCATCATTCCGCAGCCGATGTCGACGCCGACGGCCGCGGGGATGATCGCCTTGTCCATGGGAATCACCGAGCCGATCGTCGCGCCCATGCCCAGGTGGACGTCGGGCATCGCCGCGACCCACTTGTGGATGAACGGCATCTGCGCGATGGCGCTGAGCTGCTCGATGGCGTTGTCCGCGATGGGCACGCCGTCGACCCACGCCTTCACGGGAACGGACTGCTGCGGCTGGTTGTAGACAGTGACCTTGCTCATGGCTTCCTCCGAGTGTGCCGGATGCAAGAGCAGGGGGCGTGCCAGAACCGGTGAGGCAATGATTTGCTGGGTTCTCGGCCTGCATCGACTTCGACGCATCGCGAGGTGAATCGTCTTTTATCCATCTCGATACCCATGTTCGTCGAGGCTCCTGGGCGCCTGGTCGAAAAACGCAGCCCGCTCGGGCAACGTGCCCACTCCTGCGACCTCTGGGGGGGACCCATGCGCCTGATCTGTCTGCTCGTCCTCGCGCTCCTCACCGGCTGTGCGACCACGTCTGGGACTCGGGCACGGCCCGGTGCCATGGCCTCGTTCCTGTATGAGGTTCGCTTGCCCGGGAGCCCGGGCGTTGTGCACGTGTTCGCGTCCAGCTCGGACCTCACGCCCGAGCACCGGCGCCTGGACCACGCCGTGGTCGCGGTGGTGGAGGCCTCAGACCGCGTAGCCCTGGAAACGACTCGCGCCGCCAAGGACGAGCCGGGCGTCGCCGACCTGTTGGCCGAGCTCACCAGCCGAGGGTCGGGACCGCTGCGGCAATGGCTGACCCCCGCCGATGCATCCGCCCTGGAGGCGGCGACCACCCGGTGCGGAAGCGGCAGTTTGCTGGACGCGCCCATCCAGCCCTGGTTCGCCGGCGTCATGGTGTACGTGGAGTGCATCGAAGCGAAGGGGTGGACCGGCTCGAGCCCTTCGGAGCTCGTCGAGGAGCTCGCGTTGGCGCGGCCCGATCCACCGACGTTGGTTGTCCTGGGTGATCTGCCCGCGTTCTTCCACAGCTGGGCCTCGTGGGGGACGGACCCGGCGCCGCTGCGCGAGCTGCTCGCTCTCCTTGCGTCCGAGTACGTCGACGGACACCGCGAGGCCTGGCTGGCAGGCGACGAGGCCCGGCTGGCTGCCCTTTGCAGAACGGAGCAGGCCCGGAACATCAAGAGCCTGGGCGAACCGTTCTGGGAGCGAACCATCGGACAGCCGATTGTGGGGTTCGCCGACCAGGCCGTGGGCTGGCTGAAGGAGGGCGGTCGCACCGTGATCGCCCTCCACAGCGAGCAGGTCCTGGGCGAACGAGGACTCTTGAGCCTGCTTCGCGCCGCGGGGGCCACGGTTCGATCGGTCCCCGCCCTGGGCCTTGGCGATCCGGTCCCCGAACTCCCGGAGCCGTTCGAGCCGCCGGCCTTCACGGCCGACTTCGGCGGCGAAGTGACGACGGAGGTGCAGCAGGTCGGGCCGGGAGCCGGAGGGATCTCGGTGACGCAGGTCATGCACTCCCGGCTCGTGGGTGGCGGAGGCGTCCTCCTGATGGTGGGCGACGCGGACCAGCTGCCCGCTGAGGAGTCGGGCGGTGACTCCCGCGGGCCAGACTTCCGCGAGGGCTTCGCCGCTGGAGTGTTCCGCGGCCTCGCCGGGGTGGGTGGCGAGTTCGAGGACGCGCCGATGCACGGGGTTCCCGGCTTGCTCCGATACGCACCCGACGGCGAGAACTGGATCGCCCTGCATGTGTTCTTCCGGGACAACTGGACGTTCACCCTGATGGCCGTCTCGGCCAACGGCGACCCAGCCCAGGTCGCCGAGGTGCGCGACGCCTTCGAGGGCGTCCGCGCCACCTTCCAGTTCGTGGAGGATTCCCCGTGAGCCGCCTGCTTCTCTCGCTCCTCCTGCTCCTGACGGGCTGCGCCACCACCGGCAAGTCCATGGCGCCGAAGCTGCGCGCCAACACGTCGATGGTGTGGAGTGCCTGGTCCCCGGACAGCGGCGGCAAGGCCTTCGTCGTGGCCTCGATGGAAGGGACCCCCAAGGGCTCCCGGCAGGTGCCCCGCGCAGCCGTCGAAGCGCTCGTCGGCGCCGACGAGCTGCTCGTGGAGTTGGACGAGGGCCTCGCCGAGCGGGATCAGGACGCAGCGCTCGCCCTGCAGGCCGGGACCCTGGACGACGCAACGCTGGGCTCGCTGCTCACGGACGCAGACCGCCAGGGTCTGGCCGCCCTCGACGCGGCGTGCGGGGGCGAGTCGCTCCTGGAGACCCCGTTGAAGCCGTGGGTGGCGGGGTTGCTGGCGGTGCTGACCTGCGCCGAGGCCGACGGACTGCAGGCCGTCGGGATCTCCGACCTCATTCAGGACCACCGGCTGCTCATGGGCAACCCGCCGCCCATCCGGCAGGTCGTCGGTTTCCAGCTGATCCTGGACGGCCTGGCGCACCACGACCGGGATCCCGCATCGCTGCGCGCCGCGATGGGCGCCGCCGAGCGCAAGGCCCTCAAGCGCGCCGCCGACGGGTACCTGGCGGGCGACGAGGCCGGGCTCGCCGCGATCGCGCACGAAGAGGAGGCCCGCGCGCGGGAGGTGCTGGGCGACGAGGCCGTCCGCCACCGCATCGAGGAGCCCCGGAACGTCTGGCTCACCGCCCTTCTGACGGCGCTGGCCGACGACCGGACCACCGTCGCCGTCGTCCCCCACACCCTGCTCTACGGGGCCGACGGGCTGCTGGCTCGTTTGCGGGCCGAGGGCATCCGCCTGACCCCGGGCGAGCCCATGGACCTGGTCGCGGTGGCCGAGCTGCCCGCCATCGAGCTCGCGCCTGAGCCGAAGCCCCACCCCGAGTTCGACGTCGAGTTCGGCGGCGAGCCCATCTACCAGAGCAAGCTCATCCCCCTGGGCGACGAGCCCGCGTCGGCACACTCGTGGTCCGTCCCCCTCGGCGACGGCACCGGCGTGGTCGCCCTGAGCGCCATGCACGTGCCCGGCTTCGAGGGCGATGTGCCTCCCGGTGACTACCTGCAGGGGCAGCTGCGCGGCATGGCGGAGTCCGCGGGCGGCCAGTCCGTCGCCCCGGTCGCCCTGGAACTCGACGGGATGAACGGCATCGGCGAGGTGCTGCAGCACCCCGACCACTGGATCTCGGTGCAGAGCGTCTTCGGCGACGGCTGGACCTGGTCGCTGATGGCGATTGCGACAACCCCCGAGGTGCGGGCCGAGGTCGAAGCCGCCCTGGAGCGACTGCAGGCCACCTTCCACCGGAAGTAGGGCTACGCCGCCTTCAGCCCGATCTCGACCACGAAGCCGCCGTCGGGGTGGTTGCGCGCGTCGACCTCGCCGCCCATCTCTTCGACGAGGCCTTTCACCAGGGCCAGGCCGATGCCGGTGCCCTTGGTCTTGCGGGTCAGCTCGCGCTCCCCGCGGAAGAACGGCTGGAAGATGCGGCGCAACTGCGCCTGGGGCACACCAGGGCCGTGGTCGCGGATGCGCAGCACGACTTGGCCGTCGCGGGCCTGGCACTGCAGGACGACCTCCTTGGTGGGCGACGTCTTGCTGAACTTCAGGGCGTTGTCGACGAGGTTGATCACCACCTGGGTCAGGGCGTCGCGGTCGAAGGTGGCGTTGGGGAGGTCGTCGTCGGCTTCCAGGCGCAGGTCGAAGCCTTGCTTGCGCGCGTGGGGACCCAGGACGCGGACCGTCTCGTCGAGGATGGGCACAACGGACCCCATGGTCGCGTTCATCACCCGGCTGCCCTTCTCGAGCTTCGACAGCTCCAGCACGTTGTCGATGAGCCGGGAGAGGCGCTCCGACTCGGCCGTGATCGTCCCGTAGTACTCCTGCTTCTTCTCGTCCGTGGTGACCATGCCCTCGCGCAGGATCTCGCCGTACATGCGGATGGCAGTCAGGGGCGTCTTGAGCTCATGGCTCACGGCGGCGACGAAGTTGTTGCGCCGCTCGGCGTAGTGCACCACGACCGCGACCATGCGGTAGACGGCGTAGAAGCCGAGCAGCCCCAGCAGGCCGAGCAGGAGGGCGAGCACGAGGACCAGCTGACGCGCCGAGATGCCCTCTTCGGGCAGCGGGCGGACGAGCACGGTGGTGGCGAGCTGGGCGAACGGCTCTTCGAAGGCGTGGGGGAAGGCGTACGCGAACCCGTCGGCGGCGTCGGTGCTCTCCCACCAGCGGAGCTCGATGAGGTCCGCCAGCTCGTCGGCCACGACTTCGGCTTCGAGGGCCTGGGCGAGGCGGGACAGCTGGACCACGAACCCCTGGCGGTAGGTGAGCTCGCCCAGCTGGACCTTGCGGTGCAGGAGCACGTGCTGGTCGTCGAGGCGCCGACCGCGCAGGGGCGAGACCTCCGCGTCGACGGCGACGGCGCGCTCGGCGAGGTCGGGGGCGCGGGGGACTTCGATCAGGCGGGCGCGGCCTTCGCGGGGTCGCGAGTTGCTGGCGCGGCGCGAGGCGGGGCGGGCCGCGGTCTTGGGGGCCGGGCGCGCGGCGGGGGTGGGGGCCGGGGTCGCCTCGGGGGCCGGGGCCGGGTCCGCGGCCGGCGTGGGGTTCGGGGACTGGGCGGGCTGCGAGGGCGAGGCCGCCGGCTCCACGCTCGCGACGGGGCCACTCTGGCTGGCGCTGGCTTCGGGTTCCGGTGGCGCCGACGGCAGCGACCGCGACTTGTCTGCGGGGGCTGATTCGCCGGCCGTGATGGACTCGTTCGGGGCGTCGTCGTCGTCGCGGACGGGCGCGCGCTGCTTCGCGAGGTCGACTCGCGCGGACGTGGACTCGGTGACCGCGGACCCCGTGCTCACGGAACCGCCGACGGTCCCCTCGCCTCCCTCGGTGTTCCGCGCGTCGAGGTCCGCGGCCGCGAACTGCTCGCCGGGGTCGGCGTTCGCGGCGTTCCCCTCGTCGGCTTCGGTCCCGGCGGGGGCCTCGGCGTCCTTGGCGTCGTCGCCAGCGGGGTCGGCGAGGGCGTCGGCGTCGAGGTCGGCCGAGTCGGCGTCGAGGTCGGCCGAGTCGGCGTCGAGGTCGGCCGAGTCGTCGGCCACGGCGTCCTCGTCCTCGAACCCGGCGGCTCGCTCCCGACGCTGCAGCGCGCGCTCCTCGCCCAGGGCCACGGGCTCCGCCGCCGCCTCGGCGGCGCTGGCCTTGGCCTTGCGGGACCCCAACCGACCGGACCGGGGCGGGCGCATCCGCCCCCGGGCCGCCGGCGTTCGAGCCTGGGTTGAGACGACGGCCGCCTCAGCCTCCTCAATCTCTTCCTGGGCCTCCTGTTCGGCGTCGTCCAGCTCGTCGGCGAGCGCCTGGCGCTGCTCCACGGCCACGACGCCGTCGTCCTCCAGTTCCTCGTCGATCTCCTGGGCCACGGCGTCGGCGACCTCGGGCCCGGGGAGCTGCGGAAGGTCGGCCTCGGCCGGCTGCCCCCCTTGGCCTTCGCCGCCCGCATCGACCGACGCGCTCAGTCCCGCCTCGGCCGACTGACCGCGCGGGGGCCACGACCCACTGGACGCCTGAGCCTCCTCGGCCTCCTCGGCTTCGGCCACCCCGTCGAGCTGCTCGTCGCCCTTGAAGTAGCCGTAGTTGTCCGTGGGCAGCGGCACCGACTTGCTCTGCCGGCTCGCCCGCTTCTTGGCGCCCTGGTTCAGGGTGTCGAGCAGGTTGCCGTCGTAGTTGCCCTTCTTGCGGGGCGACTTCGTCGAGGGAGCCGGCGCCTGCTTGGGCGCGGCCTTCTCCTTCGCTGCCGCCGCCTTTGTCTCTTTCGCGACCTCCGCCTTCGTCTCGGCGCGGGTGCGGCGCTCGACCCGCGTCGGCTCCGGCGGCACCTCGACCCACGCGTCGCCGTCCTCCTCGTCCAGCTCGACGACCTCCGGAGACGGCTGCCGCTGGATCCACTCGTCCTGGGCCTCGCTCTGCAGATCCTGCGTCAGCGACCGCAGCAGCGACTCGTTGGCGAACACCTCGGCCGACTCGTTCCAGACGTTGTTGGAGCTGGCCAGCGCGGTGTCGCGGGGGCGCCGCGGCGACTGGAACTGCCCGTCGGGCTCCACCTGGAAGTAGCCCAGCACGTAGTCCTGGGCGGGCTGCCCGGCCAGGGGCGACAGGACCAGACCGCCAGAGCCCGGGATCTGGCCCTCGGGCACGTAGAAGAAGCGGTACTCCAGCGGCGACCGCGCCTCCTCCCGCTCGATCAGCCCCGTGAGCGACCGCTCCACCTCGTCGAACAGACGGTCGGCCAACACCTCGTGGCGGATGGCCTTCTCGGTCTCGATGCTCGCCAACGCCCGGTACACCAGCGCGCCAACCCCCAGAAGGAGCAGCAGCGCGAGCGCGACCAGAGCGAGGCGGATGCGGCGCATGACGTGCGGCTACGCCTCCGCCAGCCGGTAGCCGGCGCCGCGCACGGTCTCGATGAGGCCATCGCCCCGCCCGCTGCGCAGGGGCTTGAGCTTCCGCCGCAGCTTCGCGATGTGCATGTCCACGCAGCGCGTCTCGATGCCTTCGGCGCGGCTGTAGCCCCAGACGTCCTTCAACAGATCGACGCGGCTGACGACGTGGCCGGGCTTCTTCGCGAGCCGCGAGAGCACCTCCACGTCCCGCGCCGACAAGTCGACCCAGGCTCCCTCGGCCCCGGCGCGCAGCTTCCCCGGGTCCACGTCGATGAGCCCTGCCGAGAAGTCGCCCTGGGCCGCTGCCGCCCGCCGCAGCAGCGCGGCGACCCGGGCCATGAGCTGCGCCACCGAGAACGGCTTGGTCACGTAGTCGTCGGCCCCCGCCTGGAAGCCTTCCAGCACGTCGCCCTCGGCCCCCTTGGCGGTCAGCATCATGATCGCCGTGCCCGGGTGCGCCTCGCGCAGCGCGCGGCAGATGCTGAACCCGTCGGTGCCGGGCAGCATCACGTCGAGCATCGCCAGATCGAACCCGCCCTCCAGGGCCACCCGCAAGCCGTCGTCGCCGTCGGCCACGGGCACGGGTTCGTATCCCTTGAAGACCAGGACGTCGCAGATCCCCACGCGGATCGCCTCTTCGTCTTCGACCACCAGGATGCGCGACTTGGCACTCATGCAGATCTCCCAGCCGGCGGACCCGGCATCTCCATCCTCTGGCACCGACCGCGAGATCGCCACTCGGGTTCCCCGGCGTTCCAACCCCGATCCGCCGACAACCCCCATCGTTGTTGACTCGTCGGCGGTTCGTAACCGTTCCGTAAACGAACCGCGTTCCGTTTTACAGACCCCAAACCCCACCCCGGCGGGTTCGACCTGATGCTGGTGAAGCTTCGACGCCAACCCCGAACCAAAGGGCACGACCATGCTTCGCCGACTCATCACCCACCCCCCCGTTGACTACGTCCTCGTCGGCATCACCCTGGGCGCCGCCCTGATGTCGTGGATGGTCCCCGCCGCCGCGCCGACCGAGGTCCAGGCCGCCGGACTCGTCACCGGCCCCGCCGCTCCCGGCCCGGTCTCCGCCAGCACCCGCCTCGACCGCACCAGCGTCATGAAGGGCGGCGACGGCGTCGTCCGCATGGAGCTGGTGCTCGAAGGCCAGAAGCTGCGCGGCACCATCCCCCGCGTGCCCACCGACGTCATCGTCGTCATGGACAAGTCCGGCTCCATGGACGGCGACAAGATCCGCTTCGCGAAGGAGGCGACCGCCGCGCTGGCCGGGATGATCGAGGCCGGCGACCGGTTCGGCGTCGTCACCTACGACGACGGAGCGCGCTTCCTCTTCGACCCCGCGTCGCCCGACGTCGCCGGCCGCTCGTCCTGGTACCGCTCCATCGACGGCATCCGCGCCAACGGCTCCACCAACATGAGCGGCGGCATCGACCTCGCCCGGGACCGCCTGACCCGCATGTCCGAGTCCGGCCGGGCCCAGCGCATCATCCTCATCAGCGACGGCCTGCCCAACCGCGGCGACGCCACCCACGACGGCCTCGTCGGCCGCGCCATGAGCGCCGCCCGCAGCGAAGCCGTGCTGACCGCCGTCGGCGTCGGCCGCGACTTCAACGAGCACCTGATGTCCTCCATCGCCGACGCGGGCACCGGCAACTACTACTTCCTGGAGCAGGGCCACGGCCTCGCGTCGGTGTTCGCCGAGGAGTTCACGACCGCCTCGCAGACCATCGCGTCGGCGGTGGACGTGAAGGTGAAGCTGGCCCCGGGCGTTGAACTCATCGACGCCGGCGGCTTCCCCATCAAGACCACGGGCCGCACCGCCACCTTCACCGTCGGCAGCCTCTTCGGCGGCCAGGAGCGCCGCCTCTGGCTGACCTTCCGCGCCCCCACCGACGGCGCGGGCAAGACCGGCATCGCCAGCATCGACCTGTCCTTCAACGACTCCGACGGCAAGGCCAACGCCATCGCCCTGGGCGACGCCGGGCAGGTCGAACGGGTCGAAGACACCACGCGCTACTACAGCAACCTCGACAAGGACGCGTACGAGCAGTCGGTCCTGACCGACGAGTACAACTACGTGAAGCAGAAGGTCAGCAAGGCCGTGCAGGAAGGCCGCAAGGACGACGCCAAGCGCGAGCTGCAGGAGTACCGCTCGCGGGTGGGCTCGGCCAACGCGGTCGTCGGCTCGGCGGCCCTGAGCGACAACCTGACCGAAGCCGAGGAGCTGGAAGCCGAAGTCGACGACGCCTTCGAGGGCGCCGACAGCTACGACAAGCGCAACTCCCTGAGCAAGAAGGAGTCGGCGGCTGCCTGGAAGGCCCGCAAGACGTCCGTCAAGAAGTAGAGAACCGCTCCGACCGTGCCCGGAGCAACTTCGCCGGGGGGCCCCCACCACGGGTCCCCCGGCGTCGTTCCGGACGGGCTGTACGCGGACGTCCGATCGGCTGACCGGGGCCCCCGTTCGTCAGGCCCGGCGGCTTCGGAGGCCACCAGGCCCCGCCGCTCAACCAACGAATCATTGACTCACCACCGATTTGGCCAAGAGGTGGCACGGGGGTTGCGAGTGGATGGGAACCAGACGCAACAATCGGAGTTCATCATGCGCACCGTCACCACCCTGGCCCTCCTCATCGCCCTCGCCTCTCCTGCCGCCGCCGCCGAGCTGGTGACGTTCGAAAACGACGCCGCCAACGTGTCGGTGCAGCTGACGCTTGCCGAGGCCCAGTGCATCGACGGCGTGGAGCCCGCGGCCAACTTCGCGGTCGGCTCCGGTGCCACGCTGCAGATCGCCCCGGTCCAGCGCCCCACCGAAGAGTGCGCGTGGGCCCGCACCACCCAGGCCGGCGCCTGGCAGGTCATCGTCCGCGCCACCCGGGACGACGGTTCGTCCACCGTGCTCGGCTGGGTCGGCGGCAACGGCACCAACGCGGTCAAGTGGACGCCCGCCCAGCAGGACTCGGCCTACCTCGTCCTGCCCATCGAGCGCACGGTCGGAACGCTGCAGCTGTCCGTCATCCAGACCCGGACGACGGTCGAGGACCGCGCGGTGCTGGCGAACAACGCCCCCTGATTCGTCCGCCGCGGCGTCGCAGAAGCCCTGGGCCCCGTGCCCGGGGCTTCTTGCTTGGGGGTCAGCCGGGGAGCCAACCGAACGACAGCTCGGTCCACTCGTTGTCGGGGACCTCGCAACGGCCGACGCCGTAGCCTTCAACCACCAGGCCGCTGATTCGGACGGACCCGGTCCACCACTTCTCTTCGAAGTACTCGTCGACGCTGAGCAGCACGCTGCCCTCGACTGCGTACAGCTCGTACTCGATGCGCGGCTTCTCCTCGAAGGCGTCGTTGCAGTCGTAGACGAACAGGTTCGAGCCCGTCTGCAGGCTGGTGGAGCCCCCGACGGCGTTCTTGGGGTCGAAGTCGTCGTAGACCAGCGCGAACGTGGCGCCCGCCTCGATGGGCGGGCCGTTGGTCAGGTTGAAGAAGAACGCGAGGCGCTCGGTCTGGTCGGGGGAACCCACGGAGAAGAACGCGTCGGCGCAGGACCACTGGGCGGTCCACGCATCGCCGGAGTTGAGGGCTTCGAGCACCGCCGCCGGGCAGTCGGTGGAGACCGCGTCGTCGTCGTCGTCGGAGGCGTCGTCGGAGGCGTCGTCGTCGTCGGAGGCTTCGTCGTCGTCGGAGGCGTCGTCGTCGTCGGATGTCGCGTCGTCGTCGTCGGAGCCCGTGAGGCTTGGGGGACAGGCGGACAGAAGCAGGGCGAGGATCAGGAAAGCGCGCATGGCGCGATCATCCCACGCAGAGGCTCGGCCCGCGCTACTGCGGTGTGGAGCCGATGCTCTGGGCCGACGTCGACGTCGTCAGCTTCACCGGGTAGCCGTCGACGTCTTCCCAGACCTCGACGTTCTGGCTCAGCAGGAGATTGACCTGCTGTCCGGCCGGCAGCTGCGCAAGCAACGCGCCGGGGATCGAGAACTCGCCGTCGTTGACCATCTGGCACTGGATCAGCGCGTTGTCGGTGGTCAGCTCGGTGTTGGTGAGCAGCTCCACGTGGATGAGGTTGTCGGGCTCGCCGCCCTCCCACTGCAGCTCCAGGTCGTCGGGGCCCGCCTCGAAGAAGACGGCCGGCGCCGGCCCCAGCAGGTGGATTGCCGTGGGCATCACGAACTCCTGCGTGAAGCCGAACGCCGGGAACGTCCCGCCGGCGCTGCTGATGACGTACGGCACACCGAAGTGGACTTCGAGGTCGGGGTTGAGCTCCAACACGTACTGCAAGGCGGTGTTGCCCGAGCCCGGCACGATGACCTCGCTCCAGGTGGGGCTGGTGAGCGTGATGTCGCCGGCCTCCAGGTCTTCGGTGTAGCCGGGCACGCCCCCGGTCACGACCAGGTCAGCCGCGTCCCACATCGTCAGCGCGCAGGTGTCGGGGCCCGTCGGCCCATTGAAGTCGACGCCGCCGGTGCCCGCCTCGCCCGCCTCGATCTCGTCGCGGAAGTTGGCGATGAAGCCGGACACCGCCGCGAGGTCGATGTCGTCGGGCCCGGGCGGCCCCTCCCAGTACCAGATGCCCACGTCGCCGTTGGGCCCCAACCCGTCGCCCTCTCCCGAGGGAAGCGTGGCGTCGTCGTCGTCGTCGGCCGCGATGAAGTCGCGCTCGCCGCGCAGGAAGTCGTCGGTGTGGACCGCGCAACCGGCCACGAGGAAGGAAAGGGCAAGAAGGCTTCTCATGAACCGAACTTAACCGCGGCAATTCCCAGTCCGCAGGTTCAATTTCGCTTCGAGCTGCACAGCGGTCAGTCGATGCGGATCTCGACCAGGCGGTCGTTGGCCGAGTCGACGATGAGCAGCGTGTCGTTGACGACGTCGCGGACCATGCCGTCGGCGGCGGTGATGCCGAACTCGCGGAGGCTCCCGATGGAGTCGAGCTGGCCGTTGTCGCGGTTCCAGCGCAGCAGGATGTCGTCTTCGACGAGCAGGACGTCGTCGCCGTCCAGCGCGATGCCGCCAGCGAGGCGGGTCTCGTCGGCGAGGCCGAACCAGTCCAGGTCGCCGCCGGTGCTGCCGCCGAAGGTGCCGATCTGGGCGGAGGTCAGGACGTCCTGGCCGTCGGTGATGTCGAAGGTCTGGGGCTGGGCGTACAGCAGGTCGCTGACGGGGTCGTAGGTCAGCGAGTGGGTCAGCTGGTCGAACTGGCCTTCGGGCATCCAGCCAGGCACGTAGCAGAAGTGCCGCGCGATCGTGTGCTCGGCGCGGTCGTAGAGCCAGCCGTCGGAGCGCGCGGTGATGGCGAAGCGCTCGTTGCCCAGCGCGGCGAAGTCGGTCCAGTCGCCGTTGACCTGCTCACCGAACTCGGTGGAGCGCGGGGGCACGGCGAAGGGGGTGGCGGTGCCGTCGGCGTTCAACTCGTGGATCTGGCCGCTCGCCTGCAGCACGTAGCGGGCCCCGGTGGCGTGGTCGATGGTCACGCCGATGACGTTGGGGGCCTCGGTGTCGAGTAGCACGGACAGCTGCTGGCTGCCGACGAGGTCGCCTTCGACGGGCACATCAGGGCAGCCGAGGAGAAGCAGGAGGGGCGTGAGGGCGAGGGTCTTGCGAATCATCGGGGCGGCTCCGGGGTTGCTTGCCCAGACCCCTATGCACCAAGCGTGCCAGCCCGATCGGGAACGCCCGCGCCCGGTCAGTCGCAGGCCTCGATGGGGATCCACTGCAGGCCCAGCAAGTCGCCGGCGACGAGGTAGTGGTTCTCGCGCAGGACCAGCACGTTGGCGGCCGCGTCGAAGTCCCACTTGTAGAAGTCTTGCCAGCCCGCATCGCCCACCCAACGCTGCACCCCGATGGTCCCAGGCACGGCGGGGGACGGCAGGGGGAGCACGGCGGGCAGCTCGCCGGTGGCGGGGTCGAGCTCGACCGTCAGCTCGCTGCTGAGGGGGTCCCCGTCGCTCGCGGCAGCGGCGAGCTGCGCGGTGCGCGACGGGCGCACGGGGTCGTTGGAGATCACGGTGACCTGCCCCAGCTGCCCAGCGTAGAGCGTGGGCACGTGCAGCATCGGGACGGTGCGCTGTTCGCCGGGGGCGAGGATCCAGGGGAGCTCGACGGACTCGTCGACCCAGGAGTCCTCGGGGCCGCCCCAGTACGGGGACTCGAGCAGGTCCGTGACCCGGAGCGAGCCGTCGCCCACGTTGGTGAGGGTCAGTTCGGCCTGCAGGGGGCAGCCCCAGGGGCCAGCCGCGAACTCGACCAGGGGCGGCGCCAGCTCCAGGGACCCGGCCACGACCGTCGCCGTCAGCGCCACCGTCGCCGCCCAGCCCTCGCCCGACAGGTGCAGCGCGCCCTCGAACTCACCCCGCTCCTGCCCCAGGAAGCGGACCTCCACCGACACCTGCTCGTGGCCGGGGACGACGCCCGGGGGGTCGCCCAGCTCGAAGAAGGCCCCGTCGATGGAGAGGTCGAGGCCGCCCCGCACATCGCCGTCGTTGGCCACCTCGACCCAGGCCGTCTCGACGCCCGTCAGCGGGACGTCACCGAGATCGACGGTGGACGAAGACGCCAGACGCAGGCTGGCGGACAGAGGCTCCCCGTTGAGGTCCCCCTCCTCGGAATCACAGGCGACAAGCAGTGCAAGGATCGCGATCCATCGAAGGCTCATGGCAGGCCCCTCCTTCGCCCTTGAACCGTCGAGGCCGAGGCTGGGGAACAGCCGCCGCCCCGGTCCTCACGTGCTCACGCGCGCGTCTCCCCCTTGCGCAAGCCGGCGCTTCCCCCGATCCTCCGCGCCCGGAGTCCCCATGAGCGAATCGCGCAACCCCACCTACCCCGCCGAAAACGTCTGCCCGCCGGAGTCGATCCCCGAGGATCTGATCTGCGTCGTGGCCCCCGACGGGACGATGGTGGGCGAGACCACGCTCACGGACGACGAGGTCCTGGCGCTGCACCGGACCATGGTCCAGCAGCGGCTGATCGACGACCGGATGCTGACCCTGCAGCGGCAGGGGCGCATCAGCTTCTACGGGGCGTGCCAGGGGCAGGAGGGCGCTGTCTTTGGCGCCGCGATGGCGGTGAAGGACACGGACTGGGTGGTGCCGGCGCTGCGCGAAGCGGGGATCCTGCTGTACCGCGGGCTGCCGCTGCTGCAGTACTTCAACCAGCTCCTGGGCAACGCCGCGGACATCACGCAGGGGCGGCAGATGCCGTGCCACCCGCCGGGCCACGACTTCCACTACATCACCATGAGCTCCGTGATCGCGAACCAGATCCCGCAGGCCAACGGCCTCGCGCTGGCGGGCAAGCTCAAGAAGGACGGGCGCGTCACGCTCTGCTTCATGGGCGACGGCGCCACGTCCGAAGGCGACTTCCACACCGGCCTGAACGTGGCCGCGGTGCAGAAGCTCCCGGTCGTCTTCGTCTGCCAGAACAACCAGTGGTCCATCAGCGTGCCCGTGGGCATGCAGACGGCGTCAACGTCCTTCGCCATCAAGGCCAAGGGCTTCGGCATGCCGGGCATCCGCATCGACGGCAACGACGCCCTGGCGGTCCACGCGGCGGTGGCCGAAGCGGCCGAGCGAGCGCGCAACGGCGGCGGCCCGACCCTCATCGAGTGCCTGACCTACCGCGTCGGGCCCCACACCACCTCCGACGACCCCAGCCGCTACCGCGACGAAGCGGTCACCGAGCGCTGGAAGGGCCTGGACCCCCTCATCCGCACGGCCAAGTACCTCGAGGCGAAGGACCTTTGGAGCGACGCCGACGAAGCCGAGCTCCGCGACGAGCTGGACGCCACGATCCGCTCGGTCTGGACCGAAGCCGAGGCCATCCCCGCGCCTGCGCTCGCCAGCATCTTCGGCGACGTCTTCGCGACGGAGACGCCCCAGCTGGCCGAGCAGCGCGAGTCCCTGGAGGCCAACTACAAGTGGGCCGAAGCCAAGGGCTGGAAGCGCGTCATCGGCCACGGGCACTGAGGGTCAGGCCGGGGGGGGGACTATCCCTCGTCGGCTGGCCGCACCTCGCCCCACCACGGCAGCAGGTCCAGCTCGATTGCATCGAACGGCTCGGCCCGGACGATCTCGTCGTCGCCGTGAACACCGACCTGAAGCCAGCTGCCTTCGTGCAGGCGGTAGACCTCGAGCAGGCGCGCGATCGGGTCGACGAGCCAGGCGTGGCCGACGCCTTCGCGTGCGTAGATGCGCATCTTCTTGAGGCGGTCGATGCGGCTGGTGGACGGGGAGAGGACTTCGCAGATCCAGTCGGGGCGAACGGCGAAGTACGCGGTCTCCGGCAGATCGGGGAGCGTCTCGCGACGCCAGCCGGCCAGGTCCGGTACGAGGACGTCGGGGCCGAGGTGCAGCTCGGGCTCGTCCAGGATGCGCCAGCCCCCAGGCCCTCCTCGGCCTCGGCCGAAGGGGGGAACAAGGTCCCCGCCGATCTCGCTGCTGCTGACGGTGTGCCTCGGCGCGGGCCGGGGACTCACCTCCAATACGCCGTCGAGGATCTCCGCCACCTGATGGTCCGGGACCGCCATCAGATCTTCGTAGGTCGCCGGTCGAGGCGGATCGGGCTTGGGCGCGGGCTCGTTCACGACTTGATTCTAGTCCGATCGCGGGTCCGCTCCACAGCAATCCCCAACCAACAAACCCCCGGAGACCGAAGTCCCCGGGGGCTGTTGCTCCTCCGACCGGCGGTTCGGGCCGCCGGGGGTTGATCAGTCGCCGCAGGTGAACGCGCCCAGCTGAGCGCACTCGCCCATGCCGGCCCAGTCGCACGTGATCCCGCCCCAGGTGGGCTGCAGGAACGTGCTGCCGCACATCATGTTTCCGCCACCGACTTCGACGCGGACCTCGGCCGTCATCGGAACCTCGATGCAGAACGAGCCGTCGCCGTTGGCGATGGCCGTGGACACCGGCTGGTTCGGGAAGTTGATGTCGAACGCGGTGACGGGCATGGCCTGACCGTTGTTGTTCGTGCTCACGGTGCCCTCGGCGCACGACGTGGACTCGTAGGGCCGCAGCACCACGAAGTTGTCGCAGCCGCTCTGGCAGGCGGGCATGCCGGGCTTCGCGAAGACGCTGACCGGCTTGAAGATGGTCGTCGCCTGGCCGTCCTGCACCACGTAGACCTCGGTCTGCTGGAGCACGGGGACCGTCAGGCAGAACGCGCCGTTGTCGTCGGAGATGGCCTGGGCGCCCTGGGGCGACACGACCTGAGCACCCTGCACCGCCTGGTTGTCGCCGTTGACGACCACGCCGCTGACGCAGGTGTTGAACTCCATGGGGATGTCGCCGAGCATCACGCAGTCCCACCAGTCGCCCAGGCAGGAGCCCTGGCCGGCGGGGATGGTGATCGGGTCGGTGCGCTGCACGGCGATCTGGTTGTTGATCGTGTACTGGAACTCGAGGAAGACGGTGGAGCCGTTCTTGCCCTCGGCGCAGAACGTGCCGTCCTCAGACGTGCGGGCCGTGGTGGTCGCGATGTAGCTCTGGCCGATCAAGCGAACGACCACGCCCTCGCGGGGGGTGCCCCACGGGTCGAGCAGGCGGCCGCTGACGCAGCCGTGGGACGGCAGCGGGCGGTCGACGTTCCAGGTCGAGAAGTGAGGCGCGGCGAACTCCCAGTACAGGGCCCCGTCCTCACCGGCGACGACGGTGCCTTCGCCTTCTTCGATCCACTTGCCGTTGCTCTCGTCGTAGGACCACGCGGGGACCGACTCGCCCGCCACCGGCGCGTCGCCGTCGCCCAGGTCGTGGATGGGGAGCCGCATCGGCGCGGGCTGGCCGGCCAGCTGAAGCTCGCCGCCGTCCGCACCCAGCAGGTTCACCTGCAGCATGCCGAAGGACTCCAGGTCGACGTTCTCGCCGCCCATCGTGATGGCCGTGAAGTCGCCGGGGGTCGCCTGCAGCTCGTTGCCTTCGCCCTCGAGCTGGTCCAGCTCGTACCAGACGACTTCGACCGTGACCTCGCCCGTGTAGGCGTTGCCGTCGGCGTCGACGAAGTTGTCGGCGGGGAGGTCGACCTTGGTGTCGCGGTGACCCAGGTCGATGGACAGGCCGTCGGCCGCGTCGAAGGTCTCGATCAGGTCGAGCTCAGTGACGGTGACGAGCAGCGTGTTCTCGACGCCGGGGAGCACGTCGATGGGCGTCTGGTTGTGGGCGAAGCCCTCCTTGTGGACGTTGACCAGCAAGCGCTCGGTGGCGTCGAGGCCTTCGAAGAGGAACTTGCCGTCGAAGCCCGTCTCAACGGACTCGCCGGTAGTGGAGTTGCCCCGCTTGAGTGGACGATGCTGGACTTCGCCAGAGGAGTTCACAGTGCCCCGCAGATTTCGAAAGCCATACCCCGTCGAGTTCAAGGAGCAGATCGTCTCGCTTCATAGGGCTGGTCGGTCGATCAACAGCCTCGCCCGTGAGTTTGAGCCGTCGTCCGAGGCGATCCGCGCCTGGATCAAACAAGCTGAGGCCGACAACGGCCTACGCGCTGACGTCATGTCGACTGCCGAACGGGACGAGCTGCGGCGGCTCCGCAAAGAGAACAAACAGCTCCGTGTCGAGCGAGAGATTCTTGCAAAAGCCGCGGCCTGGTTCGCCCGGGAGACCGTGCCTCCGAAGTCTTCGAATTCGTGAGGGCGAATCAGGCCATGTACCCCATCGCCACGATGTGCCGAGTGCTGGACGTCTCCACCAGCGGCTACTACGCGTGGCTTGACCGTCCGCCCTCGGCGCGTGCCGTGGCCGACGATCGGCTGACCGAGAAGATCCGGCAGGTCCACGACGTGTCGCGCGGCACCTACGGCTCGCCGCGAATCCACGCCGAGCTCCGTGAGTCTGGTGAGCGCGTGGGCCGCAAGCGCATCGCCCGTCTGATGCGAGAACAGGGCTTGGAAGGTGCGAGTCGGCGCCGCGGCAAGCGCAAGACCACCATCCGCAACGCGGAGGCTCGTGCAGCCAAAGACCTCGTGGAGCGGAACTTCACGGCGAACCGCCCGGACCAGCTCTGGGTGGCAGACATCACCTACATCCCGGTCGCCGGGGGCTTTCTCTACCTGGCCGTGGTCGTGGACGCCTTCAGCCGCAAGGTGGTCGGCTGGTCGATGGCAGCGCACATGAGAACGGAGCTGGTCCTCAACGCCCTTGAATTCGCCCTCGACCAACGGCGCCCAGCCGACGTGATTCACCACAGCGACCAGGGCAGCCAATACACGTCGGTCGCCTTCGGCAAGCGCTGCAAAACCGCGGGAGTACGGCCAAGCACCGGCTCCGTTGGGGACGCGTACGACAACGCGATGTGTGAGAGCTTCTTCGCGACCCTCGAGTGCGAGCTGCTCGACCGCAACCGCTTCAACACCCGCGCAGAGGCCAAGATGGCCGTCTTCTGCTTCATCTGTACCTGCTCACCCGTGAGTTGACGCTCACGCCCTCTTGAAATCGGTTGGTGCTCAC
>Ga0055584_100001278_pt1 | contig 24669 bp, 15 predicted proteins | sample OSDHelmetaG_FD_58716 | JGI IMG/M metagenome (GOLD analysis project Ga0055584, IMG submission 58716) | Pelagic marine sediment microbial communities from the LTER site Helgoland, North Sea, for post-phytoplankton bloom and carbon turnover... | ecosystem: Environmental > Aquatic > Marine >...
CGGCCGACGACGACGACGCGGCCGACGACGACGACGCGGCCGACGACGACGACGCAGCCGGTGAGGACGAGGAAGACCTCTCCTGCGGCGATGATGTCGTGGACCGGTGGGACATCTCGGTGAGCGGTGGCGACAACGTCACGGTCCGCGTCGACACCCTCGCTGCCGGCACGACGTTCGACCCGGCCTTCACCGTGAGCTTCTTCACGTCGGCCAACCCCGACGCGATCGAGGTCATCGGCGAAGCCGACGACGAGTTCGACTGCGCCTTCCCCCCCGCTCAGTACCAGTGCCCCTCCTGGGAGGGGATGGCGGTCGACCCCGGCACCTTCCGGGTCGAGGTCTGGGTGGCCGGCGAATGCGCCGGCGACACCGCCGCGTACCGGCTCGACACCACGGGCGGTGGCAACCCGTCGCTGAGCGGGGACGACGTCGCCCTCGAGTAGAGCGCCCGCGGCTCCGACGAAGGGCCCGCCCCGTCAGAGCGCCGGGAATCAAACGACCTGTGGACCCCCTCGCCGCCGCTGCTAGACAGTTGGGGGCGAGGGGGTCCGTCGTTGGCCCGTGTGGCCGGACCCCGGGGCGGGTCGCACCGGCTTCGCCCCCCTGGAGCCTTTCGCCGTCGGAGCTGTCGATCAAGTCCGTGTCCCTCCTCGCCCTGCTGTCGCCCAAAGGCTTCGCGCTCCTCGCCTGCGGGCCCACCCGCGGCAGCTCCGGCTCCGGCAGCGGAGACGACCTTCGATCCGAGCTTCAATCTGTTCTTCGGCCCCACCGACGACCCCGACGACGGCGACTACCTCGACGAGGCCGACGACAGCTTCGACTGCACCTTCCCCCCCGCCGACTACCAATGCCCCGAAGGCACCTGGACGGCTGAGGCCGACGGCTGGTTCGTGGTCGAGGTGAACGTGGCCGGCGAGTGCAACTCGGACACCGCCGAGTACGTCATCGAGGTCGAGGGCGGCTCCCCCGTCCTGGTCGGCGACGACGTGTCCGACGAAGGCTCCGGGGACGACGACGACGACATCGTGGACGACGACGACGTGGGCGACGACGACGACTCGGTCATCGGGGACGACGACGCCCTCGCCGGAACGCCCCAGGCGGGCGACGACCTGCCGTGTTCGGACACGGGAATCGTCGACAACTGGTTCATTCCCTTGAACTACCTCGACGAGATCTACATCCAGGTCGACACGGTCGCCGCCGGCACGGCCTTCGACCCCTACTTCAACGTGACCCAGGGGTCCGCCACCGGTCCGCTCATCGACAGCGCCGACGACGACTTCCCGTGCACGTACCCGCCGCCGCAGTACACCTGCCCGGAGATCACGATCGACGCGCCGGCCACGGCGGAGTTCGTGATCCAGGTCGGTCAGGCGTCGACCAACTGCAACGGCACCGTCGGGGCCTACGACCTGAACATCTCGGTCAACGGACAGCCCGCGCTGGCGTCCCTCTACGAGGACAACACTCAGCCGTAGAGCTCGGCGGGCTAGCCGTAGAGCTTGCCGCTCCGGGGGGCCTGCATGAGGGCGCGGCCCAGCAGCTGAAGCGCAGCGGGGACCGGCAGTTCCAGCTCGTCGAACTCGGCGGGCCACGCCGGCGTCAGCGTGAAGACCGTGGGGGCTTCCTTGCGGTGGAGGAGGGCCACCTTCTCGTCGCCGGCCTGGCGCCAGAGGGCGACGCTGGCCTGGCCGTCGGGCACCCACCCGGCGAGCCGCTGGATGAGCGCGGCCCAGGCATCGGGGTGCTGACCGACGGCGTCGGCGTCGAAGTGGATGACCCCGTCCTCGACCTCGCAAGCCGGCTCCATGCTGGCTTCGGCGACGACCGTCCGCAGGCTCTTGGCGTCGACCTTGGGCAGCAGCAGCGGGACATCGCCGGCGGGCACAGGGCGGTCGCCGGGCAGCAGACGCGGGTCGATGGGGTTGCCGTCGGAGTCCTTGCCGGACCACGACGCGACCACCTCGGCCTCGGCGATGCCGCCGATCATCCAGACGCGACGGGGACCGATGTGCACGGCCGAGTCGACCGTGAAGACCGCGCCCGGCTCCTCGCCCCCGAGCAGGCCGATGATCCGGCTGAACAGCCCGAACACCAGCGCCGCGTGGGTGCGCTGCAGCGGGATCTGGGCCCGGTCCTCGCCCTCGGTGTGGCGCACGACCAGAAACGGCGCCGCCGGATCGAGCGGCCGCCCGGGACCGGCGGGAGAGATGTGCCGGTCGTCGGCGCCGATCAAGAGGACGTCGTCGCTCGCCTGAAGCACCGAGCGCAGGGAGTCGGGCTCCCCCAGCAGCATGCCGGCAATGACCGCGTCGCCCAGGTGCTCGTCGCGGCGGCTGAGCTGGTCCATGACCATGGAGTCGGTGTGCGCACCCTGGCGCACGAGCCAGCCCGCGACCGGTCCCCACGGGGCGCCGCGCTCGACCGCCCACTGGTGGGTGCCGGTCCAGTCGTCGCCAGGCAACTCTCCGCTGCGCAGGCCCTCGGCCAGCGCGCCGTAGAGGTCCAGGCGCTGCAGGGTGTCCAGCGGCACCGGCTCGGCGGCGCCGTCCTCGCCGTCGGGGGACTGCTGCAGGCGGAGCAGCGCGAGCGCCGGCTCCGGACGCACGGGGGCGACCAGGAACGCCGACTGGTAGCAGCCGGCGGCTTCGTCGAGCTCCTGCCGCTGCTCCAGCGCCCAGCCCAGGTTGAACCACACCTCGACCGGCGCGCCCTCGACCGCGGCCTTGCGTCCGTGCTCGATGGCCCCGTCCAGGTCGCCGCGCTGCAGCGCGATCAGGGCCAGGCCGCCCACCAGGCGCGGGTCCTCCCCGGCCTCGAGGCCGCGCTTGAACGCGGCTTCGGCGCCGTCCAGATCCCCCTGGCCGAGGGCGTCGCTGGCGACGCGCAAGGCGCCTTCGATGGCGGGGTTCGATCCGGTGCTGGTCATGGTGGGCTCCAGGGCCGAAGGATGGGCCAATCCGGGCGTCGGGAGCAACCTGTTCAGAGCAGCTGGAACGCCCGGATCTGCTCGTCGCACACAGCGCGGGCACCCTCAGCCGGGGCCCGCCGATACCAGGCCGCAGTCCACGCAACGGTTTGCTGCCCATCGAGCCTCGGTTGCCAGCCCAGCTCTGTGTTCGCCCGCGTCGAATCCAGCCGCAGCTCGGCGGTCTCGGCGGGGCCCGTCGCCTCCCCGATCACGAGTCGATCCTCGTGGCCGATCGCCGCGAGCACGGCGCGGGCCACGTCCCCCACGCTGGGCTCATCGCCCGACGCGGGCCCGAGATTCCAAGGGCGACGGTCTTCGGGATGCCCCCACGCTCGCTCGGCCAGCAGCAGGTACCCCACCAGGACGTCCAGGACGTGCTGCCAGGGCCGGACCGCCAGCGGGTGTCGCAAGACGACGTCCCGGCCCGCCTCGGCGGCGCGGATGCAGTCGGGCACGAGGCGGTCCTCGGCGTAGTCGCCCCCGCCCAGGGTGTTGCCCGCGCGGGCCGTCAGCAGACCCAGTCCACGATCGGCGGCCCACCGCTGGGCGGCCTCGACGGCGACCTCCGCGCAGACCTTGCTCGCCGAGTAGGGGCCGATCCCGCCGAGGGGGTCCCCTTCCCGGTGGGCGCCCGGGCCCGGTCGGTAGACCTTGTCCGTGGTGACGACGAGGGCGGCGCGCACCGACGGCTGGGCGCGGACGGCCTCCAGCACGGCGACGGTGCCCATGAGGTTGCTTCCGTAGGTGCCCAGGGGGTCGCGGTGGCCCGCCCGCACGAGCGCCTGGGCCGCGAGGTGCAGCACGACGTCCGGCTCCGCGGCCAGCGCCCGGGGCGCCGCGTCCGGGTCCCGCAGGTCGGCGCAGAGCCACGGGCACGGTTCGCCCAAGAGGGTCCAGAGGCTCGGCGTCGTAGGCGCCAGGGCCACGCCCCGAACCTCAGCCCCCAGGCCTTGCAGGATCAAGGTAAGCCACGCGCCCTTGAAGCCGGTGCAGCCCGTGAGCAGGACGCGCTTGCCACGCCAGAAGTCGGGATTGGGGAGTCGCGCCATCGCCCCGATGGTAGCGCCGTACACTCTGGTTATGGACCAACGGGCGATCCCGGTGCTGCTGGCGGTCGCGTTTGCGGCGCAGAACCTGGTGGGCGCCAGCTGGCACGGCGTGCCCGACGCGCTGTCCGAGGGCCTGCATCTGGAGTACGTGCAAGCGGCCAAGGCCGCGCTCCGCGACGGGGACTTCGCGGGCATCACGTACCAGGGGTTCCCCTACGGACCCTTGGTGTTCGTGGCCGCCGCCGTGGTGGAGTTGGTGACCGGGCTGGGGTTGCTGGCCGACCGGCTCACGCAGCAGGGGTTCGCGCTGATCGCCCTGGTCTGCACGGCGCTGCTGGCCGGGCGGGACCCCCGGGCGAGGCTCTGGGCCGCCGGCTGCCTGGCGGCGGCGCCGATGTTCCTGCACGCGACGCGGCACGTGACGACCGACGCGGCCCTCTGCGCCGCGGTGGCGGCGGGGGCCCTGGCCCTGCAACGGTCCCGCGGCCTCGCGACGGCGGCGGCCCCGTTCGGGCTGGCCCTGGGGCTGGGGCTGCTGGCGAAGATCTCGGTTCTGCACCTGCTGGTGGGGCTCGTCGTGCTGGTGCCGAGTCGCTGGCCGGGGGACTGGGCGAGCCGCCTCAAGAACGCGGCCATCGCGGGCGGGATCGCTGCCCTCGTGGCGGTCCCCTACTACCGGCACTTCGTCGGCGAGGCGGTGCAGCGGCGGGTTGATCAGCACGGGTTTGGGCCCTCGGAGGCCTGGGGCGTCGTCCCGCCGGTCGCCTACCCCCGCTTCGGCGGCGAGACGTGGTTGGACTGGCTGCTCTTCCACCCCCGGGTCGCCGTGCACTGGCAACTGGGCCTCCTGCTGACGGCCGTCCTGGTCGCCGGGATCGTGGCCGGACGGCGCGACCGGGACGTGCGCTGGCTCGCCGGCGGCGCCGCGATCGCGGGGCTCGTGTTCACCGCGATGGCCATGAAGAAGTGGTACTACGCGCTGCCTCTGCTGCCCCTGCTCTGCGCGGCGGCGGGGCCCGGGCTCGCGCGGCTCGCCGAGCGAACCCCGGCCCGGGTCGCCCTGATCGCCGCCGTGGTGGGCACCTTCCTCGGCGCAGGCTGGGGGGGCGTGCTGCCGGGCTGGAACCCGGAGGATCTGCTGCGGGTGGCCCCAGCGGCCCGAGTCGGCGACCCCACGGACGCCGAGGTCCGCGCCCTGGTGGAACCGCTGCGGGGGCCCATGAACTTCGGGCCCCTGCTGTGGATCAACGAGCAGCCCATGAAGCGGGCGAGCACCCCCGGGCACCGCTGCGTGTTTGGCCTGACGCACCGCATCGAGCGGGAGCTGGCGGCATCGGGCTCCGGCCTCGACTTCGGGGGCGCCGACTCCCTGGAGCTCATCGACGGCGTGTTGAACCGGAACCCGCCCTACGTCCTGTGGGTCGGCCCCCCGGACGCCGGCTGGCTGACGGAGATGAGCCGCTCGCTGGGACCCCCGCCCCACGACCCCGTTCGCAAGCGCCGCGTCCTGCGGCTGGCCGACCGGCTGGAGCCCGTCGCACAGACGCGCTGCGCGCCTTGGTTCATCACGCTGTACCGGGTCCGGCCCGACGCCAGCTGAGCGTCGCGGCCACGCCGACCCGTCGGAGGCTCAGTTCCCGACGCGGATGCCGTCGGCCACGTCGAAGCGGAACGGGATCGTGCCGAAGCCCGTGTTCACGTCGAGCTTCCCGGCGTAGCCGACCTGCACCCGTCGGCCGCTGGTGAGGGCGGAGATCAAGGCGAGCCCGGCCTCGATCGTCGACAGCGACAGGGTGAGCGTGCGCCGCTCGGTCTTGTGCGCGCCCACGGGCCCATCCGCCAGCACACCGCCGACCGCCAGCGCGCGCCCGTCCAGCGTCAGCGAGTGCTCCAGCTGGGCGACCTGCATGGACCGCCCCGTGGGGTTGGTCACGTCGACGCCAATGGCCAACTCGACGCCCATGGGCCCCGCCGAGGTCACGGCGATGGACGCCGGCACGACCAGCGGCGGCGCCACCACGGGCAGCTTCCCGCCCACGTCGAAGGGGATGTTCAACTTCCCGATGATCGTCTCGACCGCGAAGCTGCCCTTGGCCGACCAGGGCACGTCGTCGGGGAGCGGCTCCCCCGAAGCGACGTCGCCGATCTTGGCCGCCAGCTCGTCCCATCGGACCGTGGCTGGCAACGTCAGCGTCGTGCTCGCGCCGCCCGACAGGTCCAGCGGCTTGTTCACGTCGCCGTCGAGCAGGGTGAGGCCGTCGACCACGAAGCGGATGGAGTAGCCCTCGATCCGCGCGCCCAGGGCGTTGGGGTTGGTGATCCGGAAGTCGAGATCGACCCCCAGCTTCTCGAAGTCGGCGGCCCGGAATCGAGCCGTCTCGAAGCGAGCCTCGGGCGGCTGCACGAACTGCTGCAGCGCCGCGCAGCCGGAGAGCAGGGACAACGCCAGGGCCAGGAACACGAGCCGCATGAGACCTCCTGCAAGTCGGACCGCACGGGGCCCGACGTCGGGGCGGCAGCGTGCCACACGGGGCGCCAACCGACCGCTCGCTGCACCACGAGGCCGTGCGGGCCGCCCATCCGGACGCATACTGACGCCATGACCCTGGAACGCATCGTCTACGACGAGCTCGAGGAGTGCCCGTACCTGCCCGACCAGCAGGCGCGGATGCCCCTGCGCTGGCAGTTCTCGCCAGTGTCCGGGCCGAAGCTCGACGACTCGCTGGCGGCCGGGGACCGACGGGTCGGGCGCATGCTCTACCGCACCGCCTGCCCGGCCTGTCGGGCCTGCGAGCCCATCCGCATCCCGGTGTCCGAGTTTCTCGCCAGCAAGTCGCAGCGTCGGGTCGCGCGCCGCAACGACGACCTGAAGGTCACCGCCGGGCCCGTCGACGTGACCGACGAGCACATCGCCCTGTTCAACCGCCACAAGTTCGAGCGGGACCTGGCGCGCCAGGAAGAGCCCATGACCCGCAAGGGGTACATGGGCTGGCTGCAGAACACGTGCACCGAGACGATCGAGATGCAGTACCGGCACGAAGGGCGGCTGCTCGGGGTGGGCATCATCGACGTCGGGGAGCGGGACGCGTCGTCGGTGTACTTCTACTTCGACCCCGACGAGAGCAAGCGGAGCCTCGGGACCTTCTCGGTCCTCGTGGAGCTGGGCTGGCTGAAGCAGCGCGGCGGCCGGCACCACTACCTGGGCCTCTACGTGCAGGACTGTCGGGCCCTGAACTACAAGGCCAGCTACTTCCCCCACGAGCGGCTCATCGACGACGGGTGGGCGCGGTTCGACAAGTCGTCCTGATCAGTCGGCCGCCGACAAGCCGCCTCCGGCGACCTGACTGAGTCGCCCCTCCTCCTCCAGCACGCTCAACTCTCCGCCGCCCACGGCTTCGACGGCCAGCCCCCCGCGGCCGGCGTCGCCCAACCGGTGCTGGATGCCGGCGACGGCGGCCCGGGCGCTGCGACCAACGCCCCCCCGTTCCATGGAGCGCGAAGCGGCAAGCAGCAACGGTTCGACCGCGGCGCGCCCGCCGGCGGCCCCCAAGGCGTCGCAAGCGGCCTCCCGGACCGCGGCGTACTCGTGCTTCAGGAAGCCGATGATCCAGGGCTCGTCGGACCCAAAGCCATCGGGAGACAGGGCGCCCAGGGTGGTCAGGACGGCCGCGGCGAGGGACGGCGGCGCATCGTCGGGCAGCGCGCACAGACCGCGCGCCGTCGCCGCGTCGGGAGCCAGGTCGGCGAGCCGAGCCACCGCGTCGCAGCGGTGTTCGAGGGGCGTTCCCTCGTCCTCGGCGAGCGCGAGGAGGGTCGCTCGGCCCCCCTCGCCCAGCACGCGGGCGGCCAACAGCCGCACCTGCGGCGCCCCGGACTCCAGGCACGAGGGCGCGGCGGCGACGGCCACGGTCGAGGTCGAGTGGAGGCTCAAGAGGGCGACCGCGGCGCGGCGTCGAACCACCGCCGGCTCATCGGTCGATTGCCGCACGGAGTCGAGGCGCCGAGCGATGTGGGCGTCGGGGTCTTCGCCCGCCGGGATCGCGAGCGACGCCAGCACCGCTCCGGCGGCTTCGACCTGGTTCACGATCTCCGACACCGGGTGCCGCGCGGGCAGCTGCAGCCGCAGCCGCTCGCCGTTCCACGAGAACACGAGGCTGTTCCCCAACTCCCGCAAGGCGCGGCGCACCGGCGCGGTCAACACGGCCGACTGGACGTCGGCGGGGCCGCGGTGGGAGACCAGGGCGTCGAAGCTCGGCAGCGCCCCGGTGACCGGTGGCGCACCGGGGCGTCGGAACACCGCGAGCCCGGGCACGACGGGGTCCAATGGGCGCAGGCTCAGCTCAAACGCCAGCATCCCGCCCGGGCCGAGGCCTTCGACGGTGAGCAACAGGTCCTGGTTGGCGATGTTGACGGGCATCCCGGCCACCGACGACGGCTCCGCCCAGCCGTAGCGGGCGCCCAGGAGGCTCCTCAGCTCGCGGACCGCCTTGCGGTGGGCGCGACCCGGAGCGAACAGGAGCGTCCCCCCACCGACGGTGCCCACGAGCAACAGCCCCAGACCCGCGGGACCGGCAACCGCCGGGATGGCGCTGGCCAGCATCGCCGCGACGATGCCGGCGGTGATCAGGAGCGCGAGGCCCCCGCAGCCCGGGCCGAGCATCAACCACACCGCGCGCATTGCCCTTCGCATCGGGGCTCCTCCGGGGTGGGGTGTCTGTGCTATCGACACCGCCCCCTCGGGAGATCAAACGCGTGCGCGTCCTCTTTGTTTCCGCCGAAGTTGCCCCCTTCTGCCGAACCGGTGGCCTGGGGGACGTCGCCGACGAGCTCCCGCGGGCGCTCGCCCAGGTCGATCCCCGCATGGAGATCGCCGTCGTCCTGCCCCTGCACCGCAAGGCGCGGCGGTTGCTGGAGGCGCGGGGGGAGACGTTGGGGGAGGGCTTCGCCGTCGACGTGCCCCTGGCGTGGGGCATGGCCTCGGGCCGGTTCCGGCCGCTGCGCGGCGACGAGGGCGTCACTCACTGGTTCCTCGACGCTCCGCGGATGTTCGACCGCGACGGGCTCTACGGGCACGAGGACGACGCGTTCCGCTACGCATTCCTCAGCCGAGCGGCCCTCGAAGGAGCGACCCAGATGCTCGGGGGGCCGCCGGACATCCTGCACGCCCACGACTGGATGACGGCGCTGGCGCCCATCTACCTCGAAGCCCGCATGCGGCACCGGCTGCCGGGCTGCCGCTCGGTCTTCACGGTCCACAACCTCGCGTATCAGGGCGTCTTCCCCAAAGACTTGCTGCCGCTGCTGGACCTGGACTGGGGCCTGTTCCGCGTCGAGCTGCTCGAGTTCTACGACGCCCTGAACCTCATGAAGGGCGCCATCGTGGCGTGCGATGCGCTGACGACCGTGTCGCCGCGGTACGCCCGGGAGATCCAGACGGCGCAGTTCGGGATGAAGCTGGACGGCCACCTGCGGGCCCACCGCCGCAAGCTGTCGGGGATCGTCAACGGGCTGGACCCCGCGGTCTGGAACCCCGCCGACGACGAGGCCATCGCCGCGGCCTTCGACGCCGACGATCTCCGCGGGCGGGCTGCCTGCCAGCAGGAGCTGCGCGACGCATTCGGCCTGGGGCCCGGCCCGATCTTCGGCGTCGTCAGCCGACTGACGGGCCAGAAGGGGCTCGACCTCGTCGCCGACCTGGTGCCCTGGATGGTCCGCCGCGGCGCGAACCTCGTGGTCCTGGGCACCGGCGAGCCGTCGCTGGAGTACCGCTTCCGGGAGCTCGCGCACCGCTTCCCGAACCACGTAGGCGCCCACATCGCGTTCGACAGCGCCGCCGCCCGCAAGGTGCTCGCAGGCAGCGACGCCCTGCTGGTCCCCAGCCGCTTCGAGCCCTGCGGACTCACGCAGCTTCAGGCGATGCGGTACGGCTCCGTGCCCGTGGTGCACGCGGTGGGCGGTCTGCGCGACACGGTGCACGACCCTGGCGACGCGGCCCTGGCCCGGGGCGAGGGCACGGGCTTCTCGTTTGGGCACCCGACGGCGTACGGACTGGGCTGGGCCATGAACCGGGCGCTGCAGCTGCACGGAACACCGGGGTGGGCGGCGCTGCAGCAGGCGTGCATGCGGAAGGACACCAGCTGGGGGCCGTCGGCGAAGCGGTACGCGGAGCTCTATCGCTCTCTGCTGTAGCGCGGGGCCTGGATTCCGAGACCTGGGAACCAACAGCCGCGTCGAGGGGTTGCACCCCGGAACACCGGGAAGGCGCCGCTGACAGGGCGAACTCGGTTCGGTGGTTGCCGGTCGGCTCTGAGAAGTCGTGCCCGATCGGCCTGCGGCCTGTACCTTCCCGCCCGTCAGGAGACTCAACATGGCCCATGTGGACATCGTCCTTCGCGAACCGTCCTACGGCTGGACTCAAGAAGACGGCAGCTTTTTCGCTCCCACGGCCGGGCAGATCCTGCGCGAGTTCGGGGACCGGCTCAACGTCTTCAAGAACCGCAAGCACTGGCTGCCGTTCAGCAACTGGTTCGCGCTGGTCTGCATCGCGCCCATGTGGATCGCGTTCTTCGGCTGGCACTTCACCTGGCCGCTGGCCGCCCTCGGCTTCGTCTACTCGATGGTCCTCATGGGGAGCCACGGCACCGTCTGGTACCACCGCTTCGGGACGCACCGCGCGTTTGAGTTCAGCCACCCGTTCTGGCGCTTCATCACGCGGAACCTGGTGATCAAGTTGGTGCCGGAGGAGATCTACATCGTCTCCCACTTCGTGCACCACTCGAAGAGCGACACCCCCGGCGACCCCTACAACCCCTACGGCGGGTTCCTGTACTGCTTCCTGGCCGACGCCATCCACCAGCCCATCTCCCACGACCTGAACGAGGCCGACTACAACAAGGCCGTCAGCTACGTGGCGCACACGGGCATGCCGACGAACACGTACGCCCAGTACCAGCACTGGGGGACCATCGCCCACCCCGCGAAGCTGTGGGGCCACGCGATCGCCAACTGGGCGTTCTGGTACGGCGCCTTCTTCCTGATCGGCGGCCACGCCCTGGCCACCTGCATCTTCGCCAGCGCCATGTTCTGGGGCGTCGGCGTGCGCACGTTCAACTACGGCGCCCACGGCGCGGGCAAGGGCTCGCTGCACAAGGACGGCGAGGACTTCAACCGCAAGGACCTGTCGATCAACCAGCTCTGGCCTGGCTTCGTCGCCGGGGAGTGGCACAACAACCACCACCTCTTCGCCCGCAGCGCGCGCAGCGGGTACAAGCCCTGGCAGATCGACTGGCCGTACTACTACGTGCGCCTGCTGCACCTGATCGGTGGGGTGTCGAGCTACCACGACAGCAAGAAGCACTTCTACGCGAAGCACTTCTTGCCGTACCTCGCGGCGAAGAAGGCGGGGGGCTCGGTGGCTGAGCCCGTGCCCAGCGCGATGGCCGACGCCGAGCCGGCCGCGCAAACCGGGACCTGAGCCCGGGGGCGGTCGGGGCCCCCGGGCCGGTCGGAGCCCGCGGCTGGTCGGAGCCCCGCCACACGCCATCGAGCGGCCCGCGTAGGCATCGGCCGACTCGGTCGTTGTTTGCTGCCGCATTCGACCGATCAGTCAAAGTGCGCCGAAGTTGGGCCATTTGCCCCCGTCCGCCGATCCGACCTCCGACGTCGCCCGTGACGTGGCCGCTGTGAGGTTGTGCGGTGGGTCTGGCTCCTCTGGAGCCTGAGGGGAGAGAGTTTCGTGACTCGATACTTCGGTTGGTCGGCGACGCGTCGCCTGGCCCTGCTCGTTGCCTTCGCCTGCAGCGCGGGGTGCTCCCCCGTGCCGCCCTGCCCGGACATCACGGTGTCGCGCGACGGGGTGCCGTTGGCCTCCGAGACCGTCCTCGATGAGAACAGACTCGAGATCACGCGGTTTCTGGACCCCCTGGGAACGGTCGCTCCCAATCAGAGCCTGACCCTGAACTACCTCGTCGGCGTGGCCGCGGAGCCGGACTCCACGGCCATCCTCGGGTTGGAACCGGAAGTGGAATCGGGCACCGTGAGCAACCTGGCCTCCGCCGACCTCGTGGACGCTGACACGATCATCCTGCAGCCGGGCGATGAGGACGTCGCCGAGCACTCCGCGACCACGAGCGTGGCGGCGCAGGTCCTGCCCCGAGAGGCAATCTCTGGCTCCCGAGCCTCGATGACGGTCCGCCTGGTCGGGGGCCAGGGGCGGGAGTTCGCCGGGTTTGGCCGGGAGTTCAACCCCGGGTGTCACACCGAAACCGAGCCGGAAGAGGCCGGGGAGCCGACCCGGCAGCGATACCTCCGCCGGATCCTGATCGACGCAGACATCGAGCCTGTCGAAGAGCCGACCAACGAAACCGCCTGCGGCGACGGCATCGACAACGACAGCGACGGCGACATCGACTGCGCCGACACCGACTGCGATGGAGTCGAGCCCTGGGGCAGGAGATCTGCAACGACGGCATCGACAACGACAACGACGGCGACGTCGACTGCTTCGACTCCGACTGCGACGGCTCGGCGTTGTGCACCGAGAGCATCTGCGACGACGGCATCGACAACGACGGCGACAACCAGGTCGACTGCGACGACAACGACTGCGACAGCTTCGAGGCCTGCTTCGAGACGCTCTGCAACGACGAGATCGACAACGACGGCGACGGGCAGATCGACTGCGGGGACTCCGACTGCGACCAGGCCGAGGTCTGCCACGAGTACGTCTGCGACGACGGCATCGACAGCGACAGCGACCTCCTGACCGATTGCGAGGACAACGACTGCTTCAACCAGCCGCCCTGCATCCCCCAGGCTGAGATCTCCCTCGTGGGCCTGGGAACCGTCGCGGAGGGCCAGGTCTTCGACCTGGGCGAAGTGGTCGGCAATGCGGTGCAGATCGACGGCCAGATCTCCGCGGTGAACCCGGTCTCGGTGGACATGTACGACTTCACGGCCACCGGGACCGGCAGCGCGCCCGTCGTGCTGGACCTCCCGTCCGTCCTGATGGACGTCACGCCCACCGCCCCGGTGGACTTCGCCATCGACGTCTTTCCCCAAGGCGGCCCGTTCGTCGTGACCGTCGTCTTGGACAGCGAGGACCCGGACCACCCCTTCACCTTCGTCGTCCAAGGCAACGCCAACGACCTCGACGGCGATGCCTTCACCTTCGATGTGGACTGCAACGACGACGACCCGGCAGTCAACCCCGGCGCGCCCGAGGTCTGCGGCGACGGCATCGACAACGACTGCAGCGAGATCCACGACGACGCCGATTTCGACGCCGATGGCTACGTGGGCAGCGGCTGCGGCGGCAGCGACTGCGACGACAACGACCCGGCCGTGAACCCCTCCGCCAACGAGGGCTGCGACGGAAACGACAGCAACTGCAACGGGCTGGGCGACGACGTCGATCCGGTGGTGGGGGCCGCCCACTTCATCACCTCTGCCCCGCTCCCCGTGGGCATCGTGGTCGCCCCCAGCGCCACCACGACGTCCACGCTCACCGTCGCCGAGACCGGCACCATCACGGACCTGAGCGTCACCCTGAACCTCGCGCACGCGGCGCTGGCGGACGTCACCGTTTCGCTCACCAGCCCCACCGGCACCGCGGCGACCCTGCTGTCCGGCCAGGCCACCGGCGACGGCCTCGCGGGCACGACCTTCGACGACGAGGCGCCCGGTCCCCTCGACAACGTGGCCGCCCCCTACCCCGCCATCTACGTGCCCGACGAGGCGCTGTCGGCGTTCGACGGGGAATCGGCGGCCGGCGTGTGGACGCTCACGATCGTGGACTCCGGATCGACCGGCGGCTCGCTCAACGCCTGGAGCCTGTTCGGCATCCTCGGGCCCCTCGACGACAGCGACGGCGACGGCGTCAACGGCTCGTGTGGCGACTGCGACGACGCCAACCCCACCGTCTTCCCCGGCGCCGAGGAGCTGTGCGACAACATCGACAACGACTGCGACGGGGCACTGGGCGCCATCGAAGCCGACGGCGACGCCGACGGGATCACGGGCTGCGCGGGCGACTGCGACAACGCGGACCCCAACACCTTCCCCGGCGCCCAGGAGATGTGCGACGGCGCCGACAACGACTGCAACGGCGCCATCAACGACCGCGACGAGGACCTCGACGGGTTCGCGCCCGGGGCCTGCGGCGGAACCGACTGCAACGACAACGACCCCACGGCTTTCCCCGGTGCGGTGGAGGTCTGCGACAACGCCGACACCAACTGCGACGGCAACGAGGACGTCAACGACCTGACGGTCGGGGCGAGCACGTTCCTGGGCGAGGTCGCGCCGGGCACGAGCCTGACGTTCGTCGGTCCTCACACCTCGACCCTGGAGGTGACCGAGAGCGGGGCGGTCCAGGACGCGAACGTCGCCGTGACGATCACGGGCGTGCCGTTGGAGTCCCTGACCGTCACGGTCACCAACCCCGCGGGCACGGCCGTGCCGTTGTTCGACTTCTCCGCGACCGGCGGGAACCTGATCGGCACCGTGTTCGACGACGAGGCGCCGACCGCCGTCGCCGCGGGCACGGGGGCGTTCCTGGGCAGCTACGTGCCCGAGTCTCCGCTGTCGGCCGTCGACGGCGCCGAGTCGCTTGGCACCTGGACCCTGACCGTCGAGTCGGCGGTGAACGTCACGACCCCGGGGCAGCTGGTCAGCTGGCAGGTCTACGGGACCAACGGTCCCGCCGACGACTCGGACAACGACGGCGCGGTCGACAGCTGCGGCGACTGCGACCCCAACGATCCGACGACGTTCCCCGGCGCCCCGGAGCTCTGCAACGGCGGCGACAACGACTGCGACGGCGCAGTGCCGGTCGATGAGTCCGACGGCGATGGGGATGCGGTGCCGCCCTGCGGCGGCGACTGCGACGACGCGGACCCGGGGATCTTCCCCGGCGCCGTGGAGATCTGCGACGGCATCAACAACGACTGCGCGGGCGGCCCCGACGACATCGACAACGATCTGGACGGGTTCATCGACGTCGACTGCGGCGGCAGCGACTGCGACGACGCGGACCCGGCGACGAACCCCGCCGCGGTCGAGGCCTGCGACACCGCGGACAGCAACTGCGACGGCAACCTCGATCTGCTCGACCTGACGGTCAACGCCCCATCGTTCGACGGCGCCGACTCCGCCGGGGGGCTGCTGAACTCTCCCGGCGACAACACGTTCACGCTCGAGGTCAGCGAGGCCGGCACGATCGAAGACGCGAACGCCGCGATCAGCCTCGAATCGGTCCCCCTGGAGTTCCTGTCGGTCACGCTCACCAGCCCGGCCGGCGCCACAGTCGTGCTCGTGGAGCCGGGGACCGCGGGGTCCGCTTTGTCGGGCGCAGTCTTCGACGACTTCGGCACCGCGCCCCTGTCCGCCGCGTCGCCGCCGTTCAGCGGCTTCTACGCGCCGGTCGAGACCCTGTCCGCCCTCAACGGCGGCGCGTCGGCGGGGACCTGGACCCTGACGATCAGCTCGCTGGTCAACGTCACCGACGGGGGCACCCTGACCTCCTGGCGCGTGTTCGGCCTCAACGGGCCGGCCGACGACGCCGACAACGACGGCAACGTCGACTCCTGCGGCGACTGCGACGCCAACGACCCGGCGACCTTCCCTGGCGCCAACGAGATCTGCGACGGCGGCGACAACGACTGCGACGGCGTGATCCCCGCCGTCGAGATCGACGCCGACACCGACACCTTCAGCGAGTGCGAGGGCGACTGCGACGACGGGGACCCGGCGACGAACCCGGTGGCCGTCGAGATCTGCGACGGGCTCAACAACGACTGCACCGGGGGCCCCGACGACATCGACATCGACCTGGACGGGTTCATCGATGGCGCCTGCGGGGGAACCGACTGCAACGACGCGGACCCCACGACCCACCCGGCCGCCGTTGAACTCTGCGACACCGGCGACAGCAACTGCGACGGGAACCCGGACCTGCTCGATCTCACGGTCAGCGCGCCCTCGTTCGACAGCACCGACGCGCCCGCCGGGTTCCTGATGTTCCCCGGCGACTACACGTTCACCATGCAAGTCGCCGAGAGCGGAACGATCGAGGACGCCAACGCCTCGATCACGCTGGACTCCGTCCCCCTCGACTTCCTGTCCGTGAGCCTCACCAGCCCGGCGGGAACCACGGTCCTGCTCGTGGAGCCCGGCACGCCCGGGTCGGCGCTGTCCGGCGCAGTGTTCGACGACTTCGGCACCGCCCCGCTGTCGGCCGCATCCCCGCCGTTCAGCGGCTTCTACGCGCCCGTCCAGCCTCTGTCCGCGCTCAATGGCGGGCCGTCCGCAGGCACCTGGACCCTGACAGTCAGCTCGCTCGTAAACGCGACGGTGGCGGGCACCCTGACGTCCTGGCGGGTCTTCGGGCTCAATGGGCCGCCAGACGACGCCGACAACGACGGCAACGTCGATTCCTGCGGCGACTGCGACGGGGGCGACCCCGCCACCTTCCCGGGCGCCAACGAGATCTGCGACGGCGCCGACAACAACTGCGACGGCGTGATCCCCGCCGTCGAGATCGACGCCGACACGGATGCCTTCAGCGAGTGCGAAGGCGACTGCGACGCGGCCGATCCGCTCACGTTCCCGGGCGCCAACGAAGTCTGCGACGGCAACGACAACAACTGCGACGGCGTGATCCCCGCTGTCGAGATCGACGCCGACACGGACACCTTCAGCGAATGCGAGGGCGACTGCGCCCCGACCGAGCCGCTCACGTTCCCCGGGGCCAACGAGATCTGCGACGGCGGCGACAACAACTGCGACGGCATCATCCCCACCGACGAGCTCAACATCGACGGCGACCCCGCCTCGGGCTGCGAAGGCGACTGCGACGACAACAACCCCGCCGTCTTCCCCGGAGCCCCCGAGGTCTGCAACGACAGCATCGACAACGACTGCGACCCCGCCACCGCCGACCTGTTCGACGAGGACGGCGACGGCGACACGTGCGATGTGGACTGCAACGACGACCTGAACACGGTCGGGCCCAGCGTGGCGGAAGTGGGCTGCAACTCGATCGACGACGACTGCAATCCGGCGACGCCCGACGTCTTCGACGGCGACTTCGACGCGTTCGACTGCAACGAGGACTGCAACGACGACGATGCGGCCATCAACCCGGACGCCCCGGAGGTCAACGGCGACGGCATCGACAACGACTGCGACGGGAACATCGACGACGCGGTCGAGGTCCTCTGCGACGACGGGCTCGACGACGACTTCGACGGGTTGATCGACTGCCTGGACCCCGACTGCACCGCCGACCCGGCCTGTGCGACCTGCGAAGACGTCGCGTTGGGCGATCAGATCGGCTCGGGCCTGGCGACCGCCAACGCCAGCGGGGGCCCGTTTACCTGGTCCGTGACGCCGTCCGCCGTAGATGGATGCTTCGAAACCAACATCTTTGGTGCCGCCGGCGACGTGCCCGGGCTCATCGAGGTGCGCGAAGACTGCGGCGGGCCGGTGATCTCCTCGGGCACCGACTTCTACTTGCCGGGTCCGCTCGTGGGGACCCAGTTCCCGTTCTCGACCGGCGAAGACTTCTTCGTGACGTTCACCCCGGACCCCGCGGCGGTCGGGGACTTCGACGTCGACGCGGGCCCGGTGTTCGGGCTCTCGCCGCCGTTTGCGACGGTCACGTCGGCGGGGCCCGGGGTCGCGACGATCCCGGCCTTCGACAACGTCTCGGGCGTCATCAGCCCCAGCAACCCGGCCGGCATCTCCGACGCCCAGCTCTTGCTCGACCCCGGACCAGGGCGATGGCGGGTCACGGCGAACCCCATCGCGCCGAACTGCTCAATCGCCATCACGATCGCCGACGACAGCGTCTGCCTCTTCAACGTGGACATCGCCGACAGCGGGCCGGGCGCCCTCGGTGCCCCGGTCTCCATCGACCAGACCTTCGGCCCCGGCGAGGTCCTGCGCGCGTCGTTCTTCGACTTCGACAGCCAGAATTGCGATGGCTCGACGGTGGACCTGGAGCGGGTCGAGGACGACTGCACCGACCTGGTCGACAACGACCTCGACTCGCTCGTCGACTGCAACGACCCCGACTGCGACGACGACCCCACCTGCACCGAGCAGACCTGCGACGACGTCGTCGACAACGACTCGGACACGCTGACCGACTGCGACGACCCGGACTGCCTCGGCGACCCGGCTTGCGCCGAGGCGGACTGCGCCGACGGCCTCGACAACGACGGCGACGGCGACATCGACTGCGCCGACTTCGACTGCTGGGGCGGCCCCGCCTGCCCGTACGACTTCGACTTGTTCAGCACCCTGGGAACCCCCGTGCTGAGTGAGGACAACACCCTCTTCGGAGACGACTTCCAGCCCGTTTGCGGCCCGAACCCGGGGCCGGACATCTCGGCCACCTGGACGGCGCCGGCCGACGGGGACTACGAGTTCACAACGCACAACAGCGCCATCACCCGGACGGTGCTCTCCATCTTCGACTCGTCCGGCAACCTGCTGGACTGCGACCGCGACGGAGGCATTGGCTGGTGGTCCTTCATCAGCCTGTCCCTGCTGGCCGGCGACGAACTCGTGATCCAGATCGACGGAGACAGCGTCTTCCAGGCGGGGGTCGTGGACCTGAACATCACAGAGGTCGTGCCGCCCGAGTCGGACTGTGCCGACAGCATCGACAACGACGGCGACGGCGACACGGACTGCGCAGACAGCGACTGCGACAGCTCGGCGGACTGCGTGACCTGCGATGTGGACCTGGGCTCCGCCGTGGGCGCTCCCGTTGCGTCCGGGGACACGACCGGCGCGGGCCACGACCACTCGCCGACGTGCAACTTCCTGACGGGCAACGACGTGTCCTACTGCTGGACCGTGCCGGACGCCGGTTGCTACACGTTCGACACGGCGCTCGGCGGCACGCTCGCCGACACGGTCCTCAACGTGCGCGACGCCACGGGCGCCAGCCTGGTCTGCGACGACGACGGTGGGCCCGGGTTCCTGTCGTCGGCGCAGCTCTGCGGCCGCACCCCGAGCGAGACGCTGGTCATCTGGGTGGACGCCTACGACTCCAGCAGCAACGGCACGTTCCAGCTCAGCATCGCCCCGTAGCGCCTACCGCGCGAACAACTTCAAGTCCCGCACGGCGACGTCCATCATCCGGTGGGCTTCGGCGAGGTCGGGGTGGCGCATGGCGACGAAGCCGTCGCTGATGAGCGTCTGCTTCCAGTTGCGGCGGGGTGAGCCGATGGGGAGGAGCTGCTCGGTCAGGAGCCAGCGACCACAAGCCTTGCGGACCTGATCCAGGCCCACGACGCCGGCGATCCGCCCCGTTCCCTGAGCCCGCTTGAACACCATGCCGGCGTGGTACCGGCGCGACGGCTTGCCCTCGTACGCGTGCCAGCAGACGGCGCGGGCCCACTCGCGGAACAGGTCGATGTCGTTGGCCCAGTTGTGCAGGTCGACCAGGTGCCCGCCGCCGTTGCGGCAGCCGATCTCCCCGAACACGACCTCGCCCTTGGACGTCCGGTACCACTCCATGTGCACGAAGCCGGTGCCCATGCCGAGGGCCGCCAGGACTTGCCGGCCCATCTCGAGGCCGGGTCGGAGCTTCGGCACGTCGGGGTCTGCGAACACCAACTGCGCCGGGCTGATCCACTGCTCGCTGCGCGCGATGAGCGGCCGCGGGTAGTACTGCATCACGCCCTCGTAGACGGGCTCGCCCTCGACCACGACCGCGTCCCAGGTGAACTCCTCGCCGTCGATGAACTCCTCGACGCTGGCCTCCGTCACCTGCTGCGTGGCCTTGAGAGCCTGCTCCAGGGCGCGGACGCCGTCGCAGCGGTAGGTGTCCGCTGAGCCCGCCCCGCTGATGGGCTTGAGGATCAACGGGAATCCGATGCGATCGGCGGCATCCCACGCCTCGGTCGCCGTCCGCACCCGCGCCGAGTGAGGCACGCGCACGCCGGCGGGGCGGAGCCGCTGCTTCATGAGTTCCTTGTCCCGGAAGCCCAGCACGGTGTCCCGCGACATGCCCGGGATGCCCAGGCGCTCGCGCACGCTGGCGGCGAGCAGCACCAGCGGCTCCCAGTTGGACTCCACGCGGTCTACGTTGAGCGGGGCGAGGGCGCGGACGAGGTGCTCGGTGGCCGAGGCTTCGTCGAAGAGGGACGGGACCCGGACCCAGTGCGCCAGGTGGCGGCGAACGTCCGCGGCGATGGCCTCCACAGGCTGATCGCCGACACCGATCACCTGGGCGCCGACCTCCGCCAGCCCCCGCGTGAACTCGGGCTGCTCGGGCGGGTACTGGGGCGAGAGGAACGCGACCCTCACTGCGCCGTGACCTTCAGGCGCTGGCCGATGGCGTCGAGGATGCGGCGCAACTCGTCGTAGTCGGGGTGGCGCACGCGGACCCAGGCGTTGGCCATGTAGCCGGCCTCGACCGGCTGGGTTCGGGTGCCCGGCGCCGGGAAGTGGGCGTCGATGATGGCGGCGCCGAACTCGCGCTGCAGCGCGTCTACGCCCTCGTAGCCAACGATTCGGCCGTCGCGATCAGGGCGGAGGGCGATGAGCCCGCTGGAGAAGCGGCGGCTGGGCTGCTGGTCGATGCGGCCGTGCACGATGGCCATGGCCCACTGTCGGTAGAGATCGAACTCGTTGCCCGCGCAGTACAGGTCCCATTGGCCGACGCCGGGCGGCCGGGCGCCGATCTCGCTGAACTTCAGCCCCTTCGGCCCGAAGAACCACTCCATGTGGGTCGCCGTGGTGCCCAGGCCCAGAGCACGAATGACCTTCGCCCCCATCACCTTGACCTCGTCGTAGCCGGCGGCGCCGATGCGGTTGGTGCTGATGATCTGGGGGCTGATCCACCGCGTACGCATGGCCTTGAGCACGCCGGGGAAGTAGTGGCTGATGAACTCCAGGGCCACCGAGCCCCCGATGGTCATCGTGTCGTAGAATCCTTCGTGCCCGGAGACGAACTCCTCCGCGGCGACGGACGCGCCGTCGGCGAGCCCGCACTCCACCGCCACCCGCATCAACTCGGCCTCGTCGTCGATGCGGTACGTCCCGCTGGCCCCTGCGCCCGCCCGCGGCTTGACGATCACCGGGTACCCGACCTGCTCCACGAACTCCTTCAACTCCGCGATGCTGCTGACTCCCTTCGTCGCCGCGCAGGGGATCCCACGGCTGCGCAAGAACTCCTTCATCTTCGGCTTGTCGCGGCAGAGGATCGCCTGCTCGCGGGTCATGCCGGGCACGCCCCGGGCCTCCCGCGTTTCGGCGGCGGCCTCGATGTGGGCTTCGATGGTCGCCTCGATGGTGTCGAGCCAGGGGCCCCGCTTCTGGATCCGCTGCACGGCGGCGACCATGGACGGCACGTGGCACACCGACGGGACCTGCTCGTAGTGGTCGAGCCACTGCCCCGCTTCGCCCAGGGCCTCGCGGGGGCGCTCGCCGATGCCGCTGACGTAGGCTCCCACCTGCTTGAGCGACCGGACGAACTGCCGCTGGTAGTGCGGGAATGCGGGCTCAACGAACGCGACGTGCATGGACAGCTCCGGAGGGCTCGATGGGCCGCGTGATCCTGCTCGGACACCAGCGGCTTCAGCCGCGCATCGCCGACGAGCTTACCGCCGCTGGGATCGAGGGTCCCCTCGCGCTGGTGACGGCCGGGTGGCAAGAGCGCGAGCTCGAGGACCGCGAGATCCGCGAACACGTCGGCCGCGACTGCACGAACCTGGCCTTGTACGGCCGGTGGGAGCGGGTCCAGCAGGACGATCCCGAGTACTTCGAGCTGCACCGGGCGCGGCAGGATCGGCTGCGGCAGCTGCGGCGGCTGTACCGGCGGCGGCTGAATCCGACGGTCGATGGGCTGCGGGCGTTGGAGGGGCGGCGCGAGGCGGCGGACCTGGTGGCGTCGGCGCGGCAGCACGCCCTGGAGCAGGTGCGGGCGCTGGATGCCTGGGTGCTTGGGGAGTCGGAGGCGATTCATGCGGAGTTCACGGAGCGCGTGCGGCCCGGGGAGCGGCCGGCGATCGCGGCGCAGCGGGCGGCGGTGGCCGAAGAGCTGGACGGGGCTCAGGGGCTTCTGATCGCTGGCGGCCACATCGCGGTGCTGTTGAACCGGCTGCGCCTGTTCGACGTGGGCGCGGCCGTCGGCGAGACGCCGGTCATCGGCTGGGCCGCGGGCGCGATGGTGCTGACGGACCGCGTGGTGCTCTTCCACGACTCGCCGCCCCAGGGGCGCGGTGACGCCGAGGTCCTGGAAGCTGGCCTGGGCTTGATCCCCGACGTGGTGGCTCTGCCCCACGCCCGCACGCGGCTGAAGCTGGACGACCCCTTCCGCGTGGGCCTCATGGCTGAGCGCTTTGCCCCCGCCGCGTGTGTCCCCCTCGACGACCCCGACCGCGCCGCCTGGGATGGGTCGACGCTCACGGCCGACCGGCGCCTGGAGGCGAAATGAGCCTGGCCATCAACCGCCTGCGTCGGGGCGACCGCAGCCCGGGGGCGGTCGCGGGGTTCCTGCGGGATCACAGCTTCCCGCTGGTCGAAGGCCCTCACGTGACCTTCGTGTTCCCCGGCCACGCCGACGCCGTGAACCTGCGCCACTTCATCTTCGGCCTTCCGTCGACGATGCCGCTGCAGCGGGTGGACGGGACGGACCTCTGGTTCATCACGGTCGAGGTGCCGGCGAAGTCGCGCATCGAATACAAGTTCGACGTGCACCGGGGCGGGCACCGCGAGTGGGTGCGGGACCCGTTGAACCAGTTCGTGGCCCGGGACCCCTTCGGTGGGAACTCGGTGTGCCAAAGCGACGGCTACGTCACGCCCGAGTGGGTGTTCGAAGACCCCGGCGCGCGCCGCGGCACGCTGGAGGAGGTGCAGCTGGTCAGCGACGCGTTCGGCGGCGTCCGCCACGTCACGGTCTACAAGCCGGCGCGCTTCCGCGAGTCCCGCCGCTACCCCGTGCTGTTGGTGCACGACGGCGGCGACTACCTGAAGTTCGCGGCGTTCAAAGAGGTCCTGGACAACCTGATCCACCGGGGCGAAGTGCAGCCGCTGATCGCGGTCCTGTCCCACCCCGGCGACCGCCTCGCCGAGTACCCCGACGACCCGCGCCACGTGGCGTTCATGGCCGAGGAGCTGCTGCCCTGGGTGGAGGAGCACTACCCCACGTTCGAGCGGCCGGCGTCCCGCGGGATCATGGGTGCGAGCTTCGGCGCGGTCGGCAGCCTGAGCGTGGCGTGGAGGCACCCCGGCGTGTTCGGGCGGGTGCTGCTGCAGTCGGGGTCGTTCGCGTTTACGGACATCGGCGAGCACGAACGCGGGCCCGCCTTCGACCCCGTGGTGCGCTTCATCAACGAGTTCCGCGAGAACCCCGGGCGGCCGTCGGACCGCGTGTTCGTGTCCTGCGGGACGTACGAAACGCTGATCTACGAGAACCGCTCCATGGTGCCGTTGCTCCAGGAGACGGGCATGGACATCCGCTACGTCGAAGCGCGCGACGGCCACAACTGGGAGAACTGGCGCGACCGCCTGCGCGAGGCCCTGGCCTGGCTGTTCCCAGGGCCGCTGTGGATGGTCTACGAGTAGACGCGCTCAGCGGGCGGGGAGCTTGAGCACGGCGCCGGCGGCCGAGGACCAGTCGTCCACGTGGCCGATCTGCGGCGGGTCGCCGACGATGGCGTGGGCGAGGATGGTCTCGCCGGGGTGGGTGAACTCGCCTTCGTGACCGGGGCTCTGCAGGCCGATGAGGATGGCCTCTTCGGCCGCGAACTCCAGCGTGACCCCGCTCTTGCGGTGGTCCTTGAGGGTCGTCTTGCCTTTGAGCTTGCTGCCGTCGGGCACGTGGATCACGAGCTTGTCGAACACGCCCTCGATGCGGAACGGGATGGGGGCGGTGTCCGGGGTCTTGGTGGACTCCTGCCAGTTGGCGATGCGGCTGCCCAGGGCCATGGCGTCCAGGTTGGAGTCCTGGAGGTGGTCGGCCCAGGTGGGTTCGGGCACGCCGGCGAAGAAGGTGATCTCGGCCTTGGGATCCGTGAGGGGGGTGGTGACGGCCTTGCCGTCTTCGACGGTGGCGGCGAGGGCCTTGCCGCCGGTGATGAGCACGGCGCCGTCGCGTCCGCCGAGCAGGCCGACGCCGTGGCCGACGTCCAGGTCCGCAAAGGTTGCGCCAACGTCCAGCGTGCCCGCCATGGCGTCTTCGATGCGGCCGTACAGCGTGAGGCCGAAGGGGTTCGGGTTCTCGGAGCTGTCCACGACCCGGTTGCCCGTCGACACGGGGACGGGGGCGTCGACGCTGCCGGAGTTCGCGGGCTCCTGGCTGCTGGCCTGCTCAGGATCGCCGCTGGGCTCCCCGTCGGGGTCCGAGGTCGAGAGGCAGGCGAACACGAAGATCAGGGCGAGGGGGGACCAGCGCATGGTCATCAGTCATCGCCGATCAAGGGGGCCAACGTCCAGTGGGGTGGGTAGCCCGGGCGGGCTGCAGCGGGGTGCTGGGGGAGATGCCAGTGCGCCACCGACGCGACCCTGCCGGTCAGGTCCCCCGGTTTCGGGACGAAGACGGCCCACCGACGCGAACCTGACCGACAGGTCCCCCGGTTTCGGGACGAAAGCGGCCCACCGACGCGAACCTGCCGGTCAGGTCCC
>Ga0055584_100001279_pt1 | contig 24663 bp, 26 predicted proteins | sample OSDHelmetaG_FD_58716 | JGI IMG/M metagenome (GOLD analysis project Ga0055584, IMG submission 58716) | Pelagic marine sediment microbial communities from the LTER site Helgoland, North Sea, for post-phytoplankton bloom and carbon turnover... | ecosystem: Environmental > Aquatic > Marine >...
AATGTTATTCCCCAATACCCGCATCAACCAAGAAAAGGTCCATCAGGACACTGTCCTGTAGGTGATGGCCGCCTTCGTATCGGATGGTCTCAAAACGGCACTGGTGATCACGAAACGCCTCCTCAGCGCGAAGCAGTCGGCCACGAGTTACAAATTGATCAAGCGTTCCTGCAACGAGTTGGATGTCGTCGACATCAGACACAGCATCCCACTCGTCATCGCTCAAGTCTTCAGCCGGGTCTGATCCCCAGAGAGTGAAGCGCTTGGGCTTGATCGTACCGTTGCCAATCCACCTACTGGCGGTGTGACACCCTTGAGAAAAGGCAAATACTTCGATGCGAACATCCTCAGGAAGATCTTCAAGGATCATTTCCGCCAGGCCATCGAGATAGGTGACATAGTCCATGATTTCAAACTCCCGGTCGTAGCTCGTCATCCACGAGGAACCTGTCTGGCGAGGCTGGAAACCGACGTAGAACTTGGAGAGTGCTTCCGGGCAAATGATCAACCGGCCTTCCCGCACGAGCGAGACAAGGTCGGAGGCGAACCCTTCAGCCAATTGTCCCCAGCCATGAAGCGCAAATATGACTTCATTGACGGGGCCATCTGGATCTCCCAGAATGACGTAGCGGGTTGTCCGAGGTGTTACGTATCGCTTGATCTGCACGTTAGTCTCCCAGTTTCAAGGTGGGTAACACGTCCTCAGGGCGCGTTACAACTTCAAAGTAATTCTGTGCAGGTTCGCGGGCGAAGCCGGCATCCGTCATCTTATCAAAAAAGCCCAGTAGCTCGTCGTAAAACCCACTCGTATTGAGCAGGATTATCGGTCTGTCATGATACCCCAGCTTACGAAGTGTGAGAACCTCCAGGAACTCTTCCAGCGTGCCATATCCACCCGCCATGGCAACGTATGCATCTGAGCGCTCAAACATTATCCGCTTTCGTTCGCGCATCGTGTCCGTCAATATGAGCTCATCTGATTCGTGGTATGAAATACCTTCGATCTCTTTGAGAGCATGTGGAATCACACCGACGACACGCCCACCATGTTCATGCACGGCCCGGGCCATTTCTCCCATCAGTCCGACTCGTCCGCCACCGTTCACGAGCTGCACGTGATGCTCGGCAAACGACTTTCCAAGCTCCTTAGCGGCCTGGATAAAGGCAGCATCGATCGAATTACTAGATGAGCAGTAGACCGTTACTGAGCGATAGGAAGCCATGTCATCATCCTCCACTAAGGGTGAAATCTGCGTACGTATGTTCGGAGGCCCGCAGCCAGCGGTTTGATGCCTGCTGGAAGGCCTGGTAGTTCTCTAGAATACGTCGGTAGGTGGGATCAGACGCAGCCTCTGATGACAGGATCTCTCGCGTAATTTCGCGGGCTTTGTCCATCACTTCTTTCGAGAAGGGGCGCATGGTCACGTCTTCCGTATCGAGCAAACGAGCCAGAGCGACGGGGTTCTTGGCGTCATAGCCAGCCAACATATCCACATTAGCTTCTGCTGCAGCTGCTTCAAGTGCCGCTTTGTAGTCAGCAGGGAGTTTCTCCCAGGCATCCTTGTTGATGTAAAAACTGAGACCTGGTCCCGGCTCCCACCATCCCGGATAGTAGTAGTTCTTGGCGATCTGATGAAAGCCCAGTTTTTCGTCATCATAGGGACCGGCCCATTCGGCAGCATCGATGACGCCTCGTTCGAGAGCCGGATAGATTTCGCCCCCAGATAGGACCTGTACATTTACGCCCAGTTCGGCCATTACCTGCCCACCAAACCCAGGGATACGCATTTTCAGGCCACCAAAGTCACTCAGTGTGTCCACGCGCTCGCGAAACCAGCCACCCATCTGCACACCTGTGTTTCCACCGGGTAGATTGATAATATTGAAATCAGCGAACAGTCCGCGCGTGAGTTCGAGGCCATCGCCGTAATACATCCAAGCGTTGAACTGTCGTGCGTTCAAGCCAAAGGGGACAGTACAATCGAAGGCAAGGGCAGGGTTTAAACCCGTGAAGTAGTAACTGGCTGAATGCCCCACTTGAACAGTCCCCTTCTGAACGGTCTCCAAGACTTGATTGCCCGGGACGAGTTCTCCAGCAGGAAACACCCTGATGGTGAATCGACCGCTGGTGAGTTCAGATACCCGGTTGGCCAAGACTTCTGCCGCGCCAAAAATGGTGTCCAGTGACCGAGGAAAGCTGGACGTTAGGCGCCATGACACTCGGGGATTGGTCTGAACGGCTGCTGCACCGCCCTCCGTCTCATCGGAGGCACATCCTGCTACGAGGGCTCCACCTGCAGCAGCCATTGATGCGTTTCTGACAAACTGACGACGTTTCATCTGAGAAGGGACTCGTGGGCAAAAAAAGATGGTAGGACAAGATAGCGAATTCAAGTCCGCCTTTAATGCGGCGAGTGAACCATGCGATTGCGGGCTCAGCCTTTAGGTCGCAACGGGCGCATCACGATCTCTGAAATCAGGTAATTGTCTGGCGTCTCCAGGACATGGACCAGTGTTGTAGCAATTTGCTCAGCCGTCATCGGGTTGGCAGAAATAGGAATACCGGCCGTATCGAAAAACTCGGTTTGGATGGATCCCGGGTAGAAGCAACTGACTTTGATGCCGTCCTGGCGTACTTCCTTAAAGAGTGCTTCGCTATATCCTTTGAGACCGAACTTGGTCACGTTGTAGGTACTGATGTTGGGATTACCCAACAGTCCTGCGACTGAGGCAATGTTTACGATATGGCCACCAAACCCGTTGTCAGTATTTTGGGCCTTCATTACGGGTAAAGCGGCCCGCGTGCAGAGGAAGACGCCTTTGAGATTGACGTTCATCTGAATCTCCCATTGTTCGAGCGTCACCTCATCGGCCGGTCCAAATATTCCTAAGCCAGCATTGTTCACGAGGGCATCAATCCGGCCTGACCGTTCCATTACGTTGGCGAATGCGTCGATCACGGTCTGCTCATCAGTCACGTCACACGTGATTCCGACAAAAGCCGACCCGAGCTCTACCTCTAATGCACGTAGTCGATCTGTTCGCCGAGCCAGTCCGAACACGGTGGCACCGCGTTCTACAAGGACACGAGAGAAGGCCGAGCCTAGTCCGGAGCTGGCGCCCGTAATGACGATGATCTTGTCTTTGAGATTCATTTACATACTACGTGATGGGGGTGTGTCCGCCTTGGAGCAGCGATGAGCCAAGGGCTCTCACCTTCGATGCGATGGATAGATTGCGGTTCCCTAACGTATCTGTTTATGAGTACGAAGTCATCGGCACCGGATGACTCACTTGGGGTTGATTCTTGAGCTTGCATGAAGCAGATTCCAGAATGGAAAATCCAGATCTGGTCATGCAGGAATTACTTGGTGCCAGCGGATCCCGGTTTGAAGGGTTTCGCTTGGGTGATGTTGCGCTTTCTCCAGATCGAGTGGCTGACATACTGTCTGCACAATTATCCGACGAACGCCGACAGCGAATTGAAGACGTTCTCGATGGCAGAACCTATGACATAGCCACGGTTGTCGAGGGCGTGATCAATACTGGCAATGTAAGTGCCGTGATGCGAACGGCTGAGGGGCTGGGTTTTCAGCCATTCCATGTAATTACGGGAAATGTCCCATTCAAACATTCTCGTCGTACGACTCAAGGTGCCCAGAAATGGCTCGATGTCCAGCAATGGGAGGATCCTTCTGGATGTGTGAATGCCCTGAGAGACAATAGGTACCAGATTGTTGTCCTAGCCTTGACGGATGATGCCGTTCCGCTTCGGGACATTGATTTCAATCGAAAGACGGCGCTCGTTTTAGGTAACGAGCAGAATGGTGTGAGCGAGGCTATGCTCGCGGCCGCCGACACCACCTGTGTTCTTCCTGCCCCAGGATTCGTGCAGAGCTACAACATCTCAGTAGCGGCTGCAATGGCCTTACATGCTGCACACGCGGCCCGATTCGCAGCTGGTAGTACTGGAGGGAATCTGTCCGATGCGGACCGCATCCGCCTGCGCGCGGATTTCTATGTGCGTTCAGTCCGGCGATCAGAGGACATCTTGCAACGGGTCCTCGAGTCAAGCTGAATAGGCGTCACGTAGGCTGGGGGACAATTGGCCCAAGCCACCCTTTTGGCATCGATTATCGCATCGATAAAGTCAGAGTTGAAGAAGTCCCTAATCAGCTGTGGCGCAACGATTTTATTGGATTGGCACGTGCTGCAGTGATCGACTGATAGGCAACGGTTAACCATGCAATGGCAAGCGCTAATAAACCGGCCAAAGCAAAGGACATGATGCTCAATTCAGTCCGATATACAAACCCGTCCAGCCACTTGGTCATGCCAAAATAACCAGCGGGGATGGCCAATACGAGGGCTATCAGGACCAATCGCGTAAAATCTTTTGAAAGCATCAACGCGATTTCACGCACGCTGGCTCCAAGAGCTTTCCGGACGCCGATTTCGCGTGTTCGCTGCTCGGTAACGAAAAATCCGAGACCGAAGAGGCCGAGACTGGCAATCACGATAGCAAAGAGGGAGAATCCAGCGAACAGCTCGCCAAGTCTTTTGTCCGAGGCCGCGAGGTTGTCGTAGGTATCATTGAGGAATGTCAAACTGATGGGCGTTTCAGGACGGAAGGTCGTCCAAGTTTCCCTGATGTGATTCAGGGACGCTTCAATATCATTACCAGTAACCCGAATTAGGATATTGGCTGGAGTGAAGTTGGCGAATTGATAAACCGCACCTCCAATTTCATTCCGGAAAGACATGAAATGGTAGTCCTCGATGACCCCCACTACCTCACTCATCCCGACGGTAATGTCATTGCCATCCAACCGGTCCATGCCTGTAAGCAGCTTACCGACTCCACTGTCCCAGCCGAGACGTCTCATGGCGGCCTGATTGATCATGTACGCTGAACTATCTGAAGGGAAATCCGGAGAAAAATGGCGGCCTTCGGCCATCGTAATGCCCATGGCTTCGACAAACCCTTCGTCGATAAAGATAGGTGCGAAGAGATACGGATGATCGGGTGTTCCACCTTCTGGTACGTATCCTGAGCCCCCATGAATTTCCCCTGGAATACTGTTAGCAGCACCAACGGCGACAATATTCGAGTTGGACTTGAGCTCTTGTTTGAATGCGTCAAACTGGCTGTCTAGTTCGAAACCACGAGAGACTACAATAACGTGTTCTTTGTCGAACCCGAGGCGCTTGTTCTGTATGTAGTTGAGTTGGTCTTGCACGACAAACGTGCCAATCAACAAGCAGATCGAGATACCAAACTGAAACACCACAAGCGTATTGCGCAATTTTGACCTGCTGCCGGCTGAGAAGGTCTCAGACTTCAAGACGATAGCTGGATCAAATGACGCCAGATACAGAGCCGGATATAACCCGGCAACTAGGCTGACGAGAATTGCTCCAATCAGCAGGTAGCCTAAGAACCCCGGTGTTATGAGCGAAGAGATCGTGAGTTGAAGTCCAGCGATCGCATTAAAGGTGGGTAAGGCAAGCCAAACGAACCCTGCAGCCAGGATTAAGGCCAATACCGTCATAAATGCCGATTCGAAAAGGAATTGGACAACTAGTTGACCACGATCAGATCCAACCGCTTTGCGCACGCCAATTTCCCGAGCGCGAGTCGCCGACCTGGCTGTAGCCAAGTTCATGAAATTGATACAGGCCAAAAATAAAATGAAAATGGCTATGGCGCTGAAGAGCAGCACATAGGTCATACTTCCCGATGTCTGAATATCGATGTCGAATTCCGATCCGAGATGGATATCGAGCAATGGCTGCAGGTCGTAGGCAATAATATTACCACCATCCACAAATTGCTGATACGATATGCCCATGGCCGCCATGCCAATTGCGAGACCAAATAAGTTTATGAGTGCATACCCGGTATGCTTACGCATAGATCGGATAGCAATGGAGATGTAGTTCTTGAACATTCGACTGCTGGCAGGGTAGATTGGCGAGTCGTTCCTCTAACGTGGTCCACGTTATTGATGTTACGGATCGACTCCGTTTGAATTCCTTGTACTACAGAGACCTCCCTTCGGCATGAATCGTTTGCCCATTGTCCCTTTTCTATTGTTGACCGTGTTATTTGCTGGGTGTGCTTCCACGCCCTCCCTTGTGGACGTGTCGCCACCACCTAATACGGCCTCACCCCTTGCTGGATATTCGTACGTAGAAGCCACAGGAGGGTTGATAAAACTAGTTGGGCCCAGTACTGCTGAGGTGTCATTTTCGGTTTCAGGCCCGATAGAGTTTTCGTCGATGGCGCCCAATGGAGAGTCAAGCCTCGTGGCTATCGGCGGGTCACTCGTATATGTAGGCCGCGCATCGGGCACCATGGGCTTAATCCACGAAGGACCCAGCAGTCTTCAATTCACTGCTGCTTGGTCGTCTTCGAGTGAAATGGTCGCTTTTGGCTTCTATGAGCCAGCTGGTAATGGTATGGGCCCTGGTGGTATCCATCTTTACGACCCAGCAACCGGAGAAATCTCTGATGTAGGATGTTCTGCATCGAAGGCTGTTCTCTCAATGCTCCCGGATGGATCTCTTCTGGTACGCAATGCGGATAATCTGTATCAGGTTTCGGCTGAAGGATGCAACACAATTCGCTCGGTTGATGCCCGCAAATTGTACCACGTCACATCGTCGCCGGACGGGAAGCGATTAGCCTACGTTCTTCGGGACCTTGTTTTTAATCGCGATACACGAGCGTACGACCCAGACTCCACTCTGTACATCGAATCCACGTCAGGATCTGACCCGATAAAAGTCATCGGGGATAAGTATTCCCCACGAAACGTCGTGTGGTCACCCGACGGAAGTGAGTTGATGTATGACGTGCAACCACCAGAAGCCGAGGGCATTCGGGCCATTTCGATCTATTCGATCTCCGATGCTCGTTCTTCTTATCTACTACCGCCTGGAAGCGTATCTGCCACCAACGCCGTGTTTTCTCCTGATGGCCGTCACGTGATCTATCGCAGTATGGCTACTGATGGGGTGGGTGACTGGATGATCAAGACGGAGGGCGTCCAGTTTTCGCAGACACTTCCACTTGATGCATTGGACCCGCACGCTATTAGTTGGATCGATTCGAACACGTTCTTGATTCCATCCGTGGCAAGTCAGAGTCAGATGGTCAAGATGGCTTCCGGAACGCCGCAAGTGGAAGTGCTGGAAGAGACGCTAATTGCCGTCTGGCCTAGTCGCTAAGAAACCGTCAGCCCAGCTTCTCTTGCAACAACGCCCTGACTGTTTGGGGATTGGCAGCTCCGCCTGTCTGTTGCATGACCTGGCCCATAAAGAAGCCAATTAGGCCCTTCTTTCCTTCACGATACGCTTGGACTCTGTCAGGATGTGCTTCCAGAACATCATCCGCCAGTGCGCCTAGTTCGTCGGTATCGGAAATCTGACGTAATCCGCGCTCGTCAACAATCTCAGAAGCTGATTTCCCTGTTTCAATCATTGCCTCGAGGACCTCTCGTGCCATGGAACTGGAAAGTGTTTTATCCGCATGCAGCGCAACGAGTTCTGAAAATATTGTTGGCCCAAATTTGAGAGCTTCAATGCCTCCAGCGGGCAACAATGGTCTCAGTTCGTGTATGAGCCAGTTGGCTACACCGACAGGATTCGAACCGGAAGCTGCTTCGAAGAAGTTCAATACATGGCCTCGAGCGGCTAAAAATGCAGCATCGTCTAAGCTTAGGCCGTAATCAGCCTCAAGCTTTCGTGCGCGGGCCACGGTCTCTTCCGTCAATCCTTCGAGTGGATCGACTTTTTCCTGGGGCACACTCGGGTGTGTCTTAGCCGAATCTGTCTTCGATTTCGAAGGAATAGCCGGCTCTTTCTGTTTACCCCACGAGTCCCGTAACGCAACCGTTCGGTTCCAGACGCGGTTGCCCTGCTCAAACTCGACCGGATCGAGATAGAAATACCCCTGGCGCTCAAACTGGTACCACGTTTCTGGCTCGTCGTTAGCTGCACTTGGCTCAATAATGGCCTGAATGGTGCGCAGGCTGTCCGGGTTCAAGTGGTCAATGAACGTCTGGCCTTCTTCAACATCATCCGGATTGGCGACGCGGAAAAGCCGATCGTACAGGCGCACATCTACCGCCTTGCCGTGCTCAGCGGAGACCCAGTGGATGGTGCCCTTTACTCGCCGGTCTGATGATTCACCTGATCGAGTATCGGAGTCATGGGAGCAGCGAAGTTCGATCACCTTACCGGTAGCATCTTTAATCACTTCATCGCATCGAATTATGTATCCGTAACGGAGGCGGACCTCATGGCCAGGACTAAGTCGATGGAATTTCTTGGGCGGGTCTTCCATGAAGTCGCCTCGCTCGATCCAAATCTCTCGGGTAAGCGGTACGGTTCGGAATCCTTCTTTGGGCACGTCATGTGGCCAATAAGGGGCTTCCAGATCCTCGGTACGACCTTCCTCGAACGTGGTCAAGACCACTTTTAATGGGTCTAGCACACACATTACGCGTGGCGCTTTCGTGTTAAGATCATCACGAACGGCAAACTCCAGCATAGCGAAATCGACCCGGTTGTCGGCTTTCGCCACCCCGATCATGTCACAGAATCGACGAAGAGATTCTGGAGTGTACCCACGACGACGCATACCGGATAGCGTCGACATGCGGGGATCATCCCAGCCAGTCACGTTGCCTTCTTTCACGAGCGTGAGAAGCTTACGCTTGCTCATAACCATGAAGTCCAAATTCAAACGGGCAGATTCATACTGGTGAGGGCGCGGGGCATCAAAAAGATTGTCAACTAACCAGTCGTACAACGGGCGGTGAACGTCGAACTCAAGGGTGCAAAGCGAATGAGTTATTCCCTCAATTGCGTCCGAAAGAGGATGTGCGAAATCGTAGAGCGGATAGATGGGCCACTCGTCGCCGCGGCGATAATGCGAAGCTTTTTTAATGCGGTACACCACTGGATCTCGCATTAGCATATTCGGAGACGACATGTCAATTTTGGCCCTGAGTACGTGGGCTCCGTCATCGAATGCCCCTTCTCGCATGCGGCGGAAAAGATCGATGTTTTCTTCTACAGAACGAGTTCTGAACGGGCTGTCAGTGCCAGCCTCTGTGACAGTACCACGTGTTGCGCGGATTTCGTCACCCGTCTGGCTATCAACATAGGCTTTCCCATCCCGGATCAGTCGCACTGCAAGATCATACAGCTGCTCGAAATAGTCCGACGCATAAAATTCGTTTTCTCCCCAGTCAAACCCGAGCCAGTTGATATCCCTTTTCATCGCGCGGACGTACTCCATGTCCTCGGTTTCGGGATTAGTATCGTCAAAGCGAAGGTGACACCGACCTTTGTATTCCGCCGCAAGGGAGAAATTGAGACAAATCGCCTTGGCGTGTCCAATATGCGGGTAGCCGTTAGGCTCAGGTGGGAAGCGCGTGACGATGTCGCCACGTACGCGACCTTTCTTCAGATCATTATCGATGATCTGCTGAATAAAGTGCCTACTTTCTCGGGAAGTCGTGCTTCCGCTGGAATCGTTGGAGCTCAAGGCCTTGCCGTATGATTATCGCAAAGGATCGTTGGGTAGGGAACCGCCATATCCGTGGACCCATTGCCCGGTTTGGAGGAACTCTTCGTGCTTACGCTTCCGAAACTAAAAAAATCCCCTACCGTGTACTCACTCCCCGCTTGACCTGCACGAGAATTCCATGACGATACACGCACGCACCGAGCGTCTCATTTTACGGGACTGGTCCATTGACGATGTCGACTCCTATGCGTAGATAGTCGCTGATCCTGACGTCATGCGTCACATTGGTAATGGAAAAACCAGGGATCGGGACCATGCTGATGAGTTTGTTCGAACCATGATCAAGCATCAGACCTCGCGTGGTTGGATGCGTTTTGCTGTCGAACACAGCCAGTCGGGCGAGTTTATGGGGTTTGCTGGGTTTGACGATAAGAATGGGCTACTCGATTTCGGTTGGCGACTTGGGCAAGCCTTCTGGGGCGGCGGATATGGCTTCGAAGCGAGTGCTGCTGCCCTCTGGGTTGGGCAAAAGACGTTTTCACTTGAAAAAATCACGGCCCAGTCCTACCCAGAAAATGTGGGCTCCATCCGGCTAATGAAGAAGATGGGGATGAGCCAAATTGGTGCATCAGAAGCGTTCGGAAGACCATTGGTAGTGTATGGCTTCTCTGCCGAATGGCCGGATGGCTTTCCAGGCTGATTTCACAGGCGATGCCTCTAGAGTTCGGAGAGATTACCTCGTATGACAAGGGCGCCGGAGCGAAATCGCTCCGGCGCCCTTGTGTCCACACACATTTAGGTTCAGTTATCGACCCTCCCTCAGGATCACGTCGCCGTTTACGGTGCGAATAATAATTTTATTGGCACCGTTTCCTGTACGGCCGGTTGCCACTACTTCCCGCGAGCTGCGCCAGCGACGTTCGGACGACGACGACTCCGTCTCAATGTCCAGTTCGAAATCGGAGATGATTTCGAACTCGTCCCCGTCATCATCATCGGAAAGCTGGATTTCAACTTCGATGTCCATCGCCAGTCCGCTTGGCACGGTTAGCTCTATCGTTCCACCCATGGATTCAAGCTCCACGTGACGATCACCATCGGTGCCGCCAACCATCGTGACTTTGATGTCACCACCCATCGTGTTGGCTTCAATCCAACCATTGATTTCGGCGACGTCAATATCACCACCCATCGTGGTTGCCTTGACAAATTCGGCAGCCCGATTTATGGTAATATCTCCTCCCATCGTATGGACGTCAGCGCCGTAAAGTGCCTCATCTACATCGACATCACCGCCCATAGTGCTGATGCTTACTTCGTCCTTGGCTCCGCTGCGGTTGGAGCGAACGTTGTTGTACGTGACGTCGCCGCCCATTGTCGTACCGTTGATATTACCAGTCACATTGGAAATTGTGACGTCACCTCCCATTGTATGCAGCGTTCCATCTACTTCTGAGTCGGTCAATTCGATATCTCCACCCATGGTGGACATATCGACTTCACCGCGCAGTCCATCAAGCGTAAGATCGCCGCCCATGCTTGATCCTTCGATTCGTCCGGTGATACCACTAACATCGATGTCTCCACCCGTCGTAGAAATTTCCAGATTGAACTCGCTAGGGACATTGATTTCCATGTCAACATCGGCGTTGGAACTACGCGATTCGTATTCACTGAATACTTCGATGGCCCGAGAGGTCTGATCGAACTCTACAATGACTTCATCAGCATCCCTGCCGTCGACGGAAACCGAGACCTCAACTTCTGAGCGATCCCACCCGCGAATAGTTATTGTTCCCCCTGTTTCTAGGTCGAGAACCAATTTCCCTCCGGAGGAGGCGTCGAACGTTCGGTGCAAATCCTGAGCCTGCGTTCCAGAAACCACTGCAAGAAGCAGAGCGGAAACGAACAGGGAGCGGAATACAGCTTTCATTTATTTCTTGTCTCGCGTCGGTCATTCATCCTGGAAGTGCAGCCTGAACTCGACGCATGGTGTTTGTGTCAGTACCGCTTTGACAATAGCTTTTGCAGAAAGGTTGGCATCGCGCACTGAAGTTTGTGTACGGGTACATTTTAATCCCGTTTCAGCCTCACGTTATTCCTGTTTTAATCTCGGGTTATGATGCGCGGTAATAGGAAACGGACGAGAGCAGGTGATATCCGCTCCAACCATGGTGCAAATCGCTCCATGCCTCCGATATATGCTACCGCCCGTCGTTTTTTTATAGCTTTGGCGGCTTTTCTAGCGAATACGTCTGAGGACATCGCATCGCGATGCGCATCGTCCATAGCGCCATGGGGTGTTCCGTCACCTAGGACGGAATGGAAGCTGATTTCCGTTTTGATATATCCGGCGCACAAGAGAGTTATGTCGATGTCCGCAGTGTACAATTCTGCCCTTAGTCCCTCGAACCAACCATGCAGCGCGTGTTTTGAGGCGGCGTAGGTAGCTCGTCGAGGCGTGGAAAGCTTGCCCATAATGCTCGTAATAACGACGAACTGCCCTGAATTTTGTGCTTGGAAGTGAGGAAGCACGGCGCGTGCTGGCATAGTCTGCCCAAAGAAATTCACCTCCATCAGGCGGCGATGTATCTCTGCTGAGGTTTCCGCCACACTAACTCGCTGTCCGATACCGGCATTCAAAACGACGACATCCAGTCTTCCCATTTCGTCCAAAATGAACGACGGTGCAGAAAAAACAGCCTTTTCATCGGTTACATCGAGTGGGAGAACGAAATGCTGATCTGGTTTAGCACATAGGGCTCTCGTCTCATGTAGCCGAGCCTCGTTGCGGGCTGAAAGCACTATACGAGCGCCTTGAGCGGCTAGCTCGATAGCCAAGGCTTTTCCGATTCCAGATGAAGCACCGGTAATCCAAACGACTTGTTCTGAAAAAGACATAGATAGGGAGGTTGATATATCAATTTCCAAAAATACACGAGCGGGAGGCTGCATGCGCAACCTCCCGCTCAGGAGTCAAAAGAGAATGTTTTGAGCTTCACGACGAATCGTCATCGTATCCATTGATTTTTGAACGCAGGAAGGCGAAGCGACCACCAATATCCTGTCCTCCTTGTGTCCAATCAAAGGATGCAACGCGGTAATTCATGAGTTAGGGCGTTGTTACTCAAGCACCAAGAGCATCAGCGTGAAGATATTTCTTCTCGATCACGTTCTCCGTAACGACATGGCCGTCGAAGAGATGTATGACTCGGTGGCTGTACTCCGCATCGGCAGGCGAGTGCGTCACCATGACGATCGTCGTTCCTGCCTCGTTGAGGTGAGTGAGGAGGTTCATTACTTCCTCTCCATGTGTTGAATCCAGGTTACCCGTAGGTTCATCAGCAAGGATCAGTTTAGGACCTGCCACGACGGCTCGGGCGATTGCAACACGCTGCTGCTGACCACCTGAGAGCTGCTGAGGAAAGTGTGTCGAGCGGTGCAGAATCTGAACGGAGTCCAGTGCGGCGCTGACACGCTCCCTACGCTCTTCGGACGGCATACCGAGGTAGAGAAGCGGCAGCTCTACATTTTCATATACGTTCAATTCGTCGATGAGATTGAAGCTCTGGAACACGAATCCGATGTTGCCTTTTCGAAGCTGTGCGCGCTGGCGCTCACTGAGGCGGGATACTTCGGTATCGAGAAACCAGTACTCTCCGTCGGTCGGGTTGTCCAATAGGCCCATGATGTTGAGCAAGGTGGACTTTCCGCAACCGGACGGACCCATTATGGAGACAAATTCTCCTTCCTTAATTTCAATATTGACGCTGTTGAGGGCGATCGTTTCGACCTCTTCCGTCATATATGATTTTTTAAGACTGTTTGCTTTAATCATGATCTATCGTCCCTTTTCAAGGGTTCTGGATGGCGTTAATCGGTGGTGCGTACTGACTTGCTCGGGCCGGAATTCAGAAAGGCGAACCGCCTTGAAGTCTCCGGTATATCGCATAGACAGCGGGTTTGGTTACAAGGTTGGCATGAATTTGCCAGATTGCCTCATTTAAAGACCAATCGGTCTGCTTCGTTGAAGGTGTCATAGGAAGAGGTAACAACACGTTCTCCCGGCTGTAGGCCTTCGAGAACTTCGTACACTTCGAGATTTTTGCGTCCACGGCGGATAGCCCGTTTTTCGGCAAACTCTCCTGATGGATCGACAACATAGATCCAGTTACCACCGGTGGTCTGGAAGAACCCACCTTGAGGTACGACAACTGCATCAGCCGGGTCACTCATTTCCAATCTGAAGCGGACGGTCTGGCCACGCCGAATAGTTGGAGGCGATTCGTTTACGAAGTCCAAATCGATCTCGAATCGGGAATTGACCACTTCAGGGTAAACGCGGCGAACAATCATTTCGTATTCCTGACCCGCAATAGCATTGGTCAAGGCTCTCTGACCTCGTTGGACACGACTAATATGGAATTCGTCGATACCTGCGCGAACCTTAACACCGTCGAGTACGTCGATCTGTCCGAAACGGAAACCAGATGTTTTCAATTGCCCAAGCTCAGCATTCAGCTGCGAAAGCTGACCAGCTACAGGAGCACGAAGTGTCAGATTGTCCAGCCGCTGGTTGATGATGGTGAAGTTCTGCTCCATGCGAGCGACAGCTCCTTCCATCTGGTCAATTTGGATGCGCTGGCGCAAGCTGTCCTGTTGATAAGCGCGAAGCGTTAGAGCACGTCGGTTGAACAGGTAGTCATACTCGTCCTTAGTCGCTTCATATTCAGCTAGGGAAATGAGCTGTCGTTCGTAGAGGGCCTCATTGCGATCGTGATCGCGCTTCAAACGCTTGATATTGTAGTCCATGTCGGCAAGCTGCTGCTGCATAGACAAGTTGTTCTGCTCGACCCGGAAACGAGTGTCTTCGAGCCTGTTGTTCTGCTCGATTCGCTGTGTTTCGGTCTGCAGGAGGCTCAGTTGCAATGTCGGGTTGGATAGCCGCAGAATTGGTTGTCCTTCGATGACTTCTTCGCCCTCAAGAATAAAGATCTCCTCGATTCGGCCACCTTCTACGGCATCCAAGAAATGAATAGTTCTAGGTTCAACATTTCCCGTGCCCGGTACCATTTCCTGGAACGGCTCAAATGTGACGTCTGAAATGGAAAGCCGCTCAAGCTCAACATTCAGTTTTCGACCACCCGTGGTCGTTGATAATCCCCAGATTACCAGCGCAATAAAAGCCAAAATGACCGCTATCATCCCGATCCGTTTCGGAGTCCAGGTCTTTTTTTCAAGTTTGCGATCCATGCCTTCTCCACCACCGCGGCTCTGTGGGCCCGAAGGAGAATCGCCGCCGGTGGAGGTACCACGCGGAGCAAGCAGCGTATCAAGCGAGCTGCGTTTTGCAGAGGGGGACTCGGTGCTCATCAGATAAAAAGGGAGTGGAATTGGTAGTCATTCAAGGCGTTCTCCTTCACGTAAAGAGCAGGGCAATTGTTGCACTTAGGATTAAAGACGCTCTATTCGGCCAAAAACGAAGAAAAAGGATACCATTTCTCACGAGAGCGGACAGGGTGCGTTACATTTTAGTCGGCTTCATGGCCGGCAGATGTATATTTAGACTCATTCGAGGAGGAAGGGACTAGACCCAACCGATTCCTTGTTTTGATACATTGAATTAGCCTCCTTCCAGATGGGACGAATTGTCCGCACCGGCGATACACCGGCTAAGCGCCGAAATCTGCACCGCCGCTCATGCGCTGAAGTTATTCGCATGCTTTCTCAACGCCACACCATTGATGATGAATGGGCAGATATGGTGTCTTTCCTTGTTTTCAGTCTACGGGGCATCCACGAAACTATCGAACAGAGTGCCGGTGCGTGGGACGATCGGAATTATTGGAAAAAAGCTGAAGCTCTTCGTCATAAATGGCGATGGACGGAGAAAAAATCCGAGGAAATTGCCCAGATGATCGTGAAGGAAGACTGGCACTTGATAGCAAATGAGATGATTGGGTTGATCCCGCACTTCTCGGATGTTACTATAAACAGCATCACCCGGGGACCGGACTGGTGGGTTGGAGCCCGAAAAGCCTTGGTCAAAGAACTCCAGAACCCGGAGTCTTCCACATCAACGACCTAGAGGTACGTCCCGTGATCAAGGATCATACGTCGCTCAAAGCAGGGTCCCTGCTGATCGCTCCGCCCATGCAATGGGATTCAAATTTTCGCCGATCGGTCATACTGCTGTGCGAACATTCGGATAACGGGAGTTTCGGTTTGATCCTAAATCGGACGCTAACACTCGTGATGGAACAGGTCTTTGATGACCTTCCTGGATTCAGCGAGGAAATAAGTTGGGGTGGTCCAGTCCAGCCCGAAACCCTCCATTTTTTACATCGTCTCCCAGATCAATTGGACGGCGGTATTGAAGTACGTCCCGGTGTTTTCTGGGGAGGTGACTTCGATTTGGTTAAGGCGGGAATTCGATCCGGAACGATAAGTCCAGATGACATCCGCTTCTTCCTTGGGTATTCCGGCTGGTCACCGGGTCAATTGGCTGATGAAGTAGGTCACGGTGGATGGATCGTGGCCGACTCCTCTGAGGAATTTGTATTTGACACAGCCGAAGATGCTGTTTGGGGCCAGTCAATGCGCTCCAAAGGGGGCTCTTATACCATCCTAGCAAATTTTCCGGAGTACCCGAGCCTAAACTAATAGGCTCCGGTCATGTGAGTCACTACGTGCCTAGCACGTGAGAATGCAGAGATTATCCACCGCTGCTGATCAAGCGCATGAATTCTGCTCTTGTGTGGGCGTTGTCAAGGAAAGGCCCCGACATGGAACTGGTTGTCGTGGACGAATTCTGCTTTTGCACGCCACGCATCACCATGCAAAGATGAGTTGCCTCGATGACTACCGCGACTCCCTGAGGCTTTAGTGCCGTCTGGATGGCGTCCCGGATTTGGAGCGTAAGTCGCTCTTGAACTTGGAGCCGACGAGCAAAAACATCAACGACCCGAGGGATCTTGGACAGTCCAACGATATGGCCGTCAGGGATGTATGCTACGTGAGCCTTGCCGAAAAACGGGACCATGTGGTGCTCGCACATGCTGTAGAGTTCAATATCCTTGACCACGATCATCTCGTCATACGATTCTTCAAACACGGCGCTGCGAAGTATTTCCTCTGCATCCTGTCCGTATCCCTGGGTCAAGAACAGCTGAGCTTTGGCTACCCGCTCAGGCGTTTTGAGCAGTCCTTCGCGGTTAGGGTCTTCCCCGATAGCTTCAAGAGTTGTCTTGACGCTTCCTGACAGCCGTTCGATCGCGTCGGCGTCGTAGCTCAATTTTTCGTCGAACAATTTGTGATGGTCCATGGGAGGAAACGTTGATGATAACTGATTGATTAATTGGACGTTATTGACTTCAGGGGTCATTGACTTCAGGGGTCAGAGGTAAGCTATTCTCCTCTGTAGTCAACAAAATTGCGTTCGGTTTCATAGAGCCTGATACACTCCAGGCGAGCGCCTTCGATGCGAGGTTCGAGTTGCTTCCAGAAAGCAACCACAAGGTTTTCAGCAGACGGAATGATTCCTTTCAAAAAAGGGACGTCCAAATTCAGGTTCGAGTGGTCGCAAGGTTCGATAATTGTCTCCCATAGGAGGTCCTTGAGTTTACCCAGATCCATAACATATCCCGTGTCTGGATCGGGCTCTCCAGCGATGGTCACTTCCAAGTTGTAGTTGTGACCATGCCAATTGGGAGAATTGCATTTACCAAAGGTATCTCCGTTCCACTCGTCTGATTTCTCCGGGTTATGGAGACGATGAGCGGCGTTGAAATGGACCTTGCGAGTTATATGGACCGTAGGCATGATTCGAATGGTCAACAGTGATGGATGGCCGAAAACCCGGCCTCTAATCGTAAACAGGGCTTACCACTGTGCGTTCCGGACCGCTGAGTTGCGCAGCCCTTCCATGTGTTTCAACAAATCCCTGCCAGACATCACCTATATTCTGATCGAATCAGAAAATTGGACTTCATGGCTGAAAAAACACTATTCCAACGAATTGCTGACGGGGAAATTCCGGCAGATATCGTACATGAGGATGAGCTCTGTATCGCATTTCGCGATATCAACCCTCATGCTCCAACCCACATCTTGGTAGTGCCAAGAAAACCGATTCCATCGCTTGACGATCTCGAGGATGCAGATCGAGACGTAGTGGGCCATCTTTTTCTATGTGCTCGAGATATTGCGAAGAGCGAAGGTCTAAGCGAAGGGTACCGAACGGTCTTCAATTGTGGAAAACACGGACAGCAAACTGTAAACCATCTTCATCTCCATCTCTTGGGTGGGCGACAGATGCAATGGCCACCTGGGTGATTTTAGAAACCGAAGAGAAGGTCGGTGGGTCTCGTGATGGAGCATTCTTTGTCGGACATATCGATATGGCTTCGGAAGAGGGCGGTGGCGCCCAACATTTTGCATGGACGCAAGCGAGACATGGTACGCTTGCCATTACTGCTGTTTGCTGTCCTTACCACCGTTTTTGTAGCTGTATTCGCCGCTGCCCCGGCCGTCAATGCCCAGGCGCAATCAAGACCTCGAGATAGCGATCCCCCCCAAACCACAGTGCTACAAGCAGGGTTTGAACGCGACGTCAATCGGTATCGGTGGACAGCAGGCTTGGACTCGCGTCTTGATCTAGGAGGATGGAATCTGATGCTGAGTGACAGATACCGATCTGACGCTTTCCTGCTATTTGATGATCGGCTCAGTTTCCGAGATGAGAACAAATTCCGCTTTGATGCACGACAACAACAGGATGGACAAGGGGGCGAATTCGTTGTATTTGGTACGGCCGATTGGTACAGTTTGAGCAGAGTCTTCAGGCAGGATGTTTGGGGAGGATATCGATTTCGCCCTACCTCGCGAATATGGATTGAACCGGCGGTCGGGTTTTCAACAGATGCTCGTCCTGGCTTCGGCGCCAATGCTGCTACGGTTCCGGTGCGCACTGATTTCGGTCCATCAGCCGGACTGCGCTTTGCCATGCCCATGGCAGATCTTGGTGGGTATCTGACAGAGGCCTCTGGGATCGCACAAATCCAGCGAACAGCACCACGAACTGGGCGAATGCTACGATCTAATCTGGCTAGCTCGAGGACGTTCGAACGAACAAGTATTAGGACTCGAGTCTCGGGCTCGAGTGTGAGGCGGGATGCGTATCAGGCAGCTTCATTCCTGAATCGGGACGATTCGTCTGGTCGGCAAACAGAAACCGTTGAATCTACCCGAAGCGATACGGTTATGGTTGGGCTTGACGTAGAATCCAGATTAGCCAGGCCGTTTATCGTAACGGGGTCACTTGACGTATCGGCCAACTCTCGTCGCGTTCAGACCTTACGGGCTCCGGAGTCAGCCTTGTTTTTCGACTCGGATTTTGATCGGCGAACCGTGGAGGCGACGTTCGCAGGTCGGTGGGAAAAGGACGAGGTTCGGGCTCGTCTCGCCTTCACGGCAGGCGTTGAAACGGAGCGTCGTCGGCTTCGCAATGCTGATGACTTACCTGCGGCACAAGCCGTACAAAAATTGAATCTCTTAAGGCAGGCCGACAATGAGCGTGGCTATTTTTCGTTCCAAGGAACGGTCAATATGATGCCGCTGAGGTGGTGGAGCATAATGTTTGATGGTTCTGCGAACATCCTTCGACACGATACACCAGAAGTGAACCCCGATGATCGGGACGAACTCCTCTATAACGGTGTTATGGGTTCCAGAATCCAAATCAGGGACGGTCTGGATGTAACACTGCAGGTTTTTGGATCATGGTTTCACACAGTGTACCTGAAATCGATACGGTCCGCTGAAAACTCGGTGCAGCGCTCCCTGAGGTACCGACCGAGTATTCGCTGGAGCCCAACTCGGGATACGCGGTTGCGGCTCTCAAGTGAAGTGCGAGCAACCTACACAGTAGATGATTTTCTTCTTCCCGGTCGTCGGCCCACTGATCAGGCTGCTCGGGAAATCAGGTATGATTTTGAGGGAGATCATAATTTTGGCGATGGTCTTCGCCTGCGAATTACGGCTTCTATTTCTGACTTGCAGCTAGGCCGGTTCTTGGACGATGTGTTTGCCGAAATCCCCTTTGATACTCTTCGGACGTATAGCGGCTGGGCTCGAGTACAGACCGGCGGAAAGGTATCGGCGGAGATTGGAATGAGGCTCTTTATTCGAACGGGTTTTGATCGATCATCTACCATTCGGTATATCATACCAGAATCTGGTGAGGAAGCCGCCGTTACTCGTCAAGGAAGGCAACGTATCGACCAGATTGGGCCAACAATGGCCGTTTCATGGCCAATGCGGCATAACGCGTATCTTCGAGTCGATGGATGGGCAACTCTTCAGCGTGTATCGTACACCTTGTATGGTGATCTTCCTGAAGGACGCGAGTCGCTCATAAGGAAAGCAGCTTCAAAGGGACGCACAACAATGATTCCCAACCTTTCTGTTACCATGCAGTGGGGATTTTGATACCCGGACTTCATTCATGATACGTGTAGGAATAACAGGGGGGATCGGTAGCGGCAAGTCCATGGTTCGGGACCTGTTTCAGAAACATGGTGCGCTTGTTTTTGACGCAGATGCCGAGGCGCGAGAATTGATGGAGAATGACCCTCGGGTCATTGACAAACTCCGGCGTGTTCTAGGCGAAAAAGCGTGGCAGCCGAATGGCAAGCTCGACCGTCCATGGATAGCGACCAGAATATTTTCTGATGATGAGCTTCGACAACGGGTAAATGCTATTGTACACCCGGCTGTCCGCGAAAGATTTTTGGCTGTAGCCGCCAAGGCAGAAGCTGACGGTTTTGTCATGTTGGTTAGGGAGGCCGCCCTCTTGCCTTCTGCCTCCCAATTGGATCAGTTGGATGTCCTACTTTATGTCGCGACTCCAGAATCTGTTCGGCTACAACGGGTTATGACAAGAGACAATGCGGTCCCATCGGATCTTCAAGCCCGAATGCGTGCCCAACCATCGGATCAGGAGTATGCAGCTATTTCCGATATTGTGTTGAAGAATGACGGATCGGTGGATGACCTTGAAGCCGCTGTCAAAAAGTTATGGGACGATTTTAATAGTGGGGTCTACTCAAGAAATGATTGAAATCGGTCCAAACGTTCCCCGCAGGCGCAATCGCTTTTTGCGCTTCATCGGCAATTCAGTGCTGCGCATCGCGGGATGGAAGATTACCGGTCGCATCGCCGACGAATCACGCTTTGTACTCTCAGGTGGGCCTCACACGTCAAATTGGGATTTTATCTTTGCCCTCATGTCTTGCTGGAGCTTAGAGTTGGAAGTTCATTGGGTGGGCAAGCACACCATATTCCGGTGGCCTTTCAAAAGGTTGTTCCGGTATTTCGGCGGTATTCCCGTTAACCGAGCTAATCCCGGGGTCCTTTTCAGAGATATCCTGAATGGCTTTAACAATAACGAGGCGTTCGTTTTAGCCCTTGCCCCGGAAGGTACACGGCGTAAGGTCAAACGCTTCAAGCCGGGGTTTCACCGCATCGCATTGAAAGCTGGGGTCCCCATAATTCCAGCTGGAGTTGACTTCGGCAAAAAGGCACTCGAATTCGGACCACCTATCATTGCGTCGACAGATTATCAGGCGGATAGCGATAAGCTGCGCTCCTACTACTCAGGCTTTACGCCCCGGTATCCAGATCAATTCTGACCGATCTACTTGATCTCTTTCGCTGAAAGGAACAAACTAAGTGCTGAAATACGCTCTCGGTGCTTAATTACGTCGTAAATCCGTCGATTAAAGAGGGGACTCCAAGAGCTCAAGCTCTCCTGAATACCCTGAGCCATGACGAAACTCCTTTCACTTTACGGAAGAACGGTCAGCCTGATCGTTGTCTTATTCGTTGTTTCCTTTACCGTTTTGACACTCGCCTTTCTGGCTATGTCTGCCATGGAGGAACGCGACCGCGTGAGGGATTTAGAGAAAACCATTCTCACGGCAAATACCGGGGCACGGGACTTCATGCTGACGCGTGATCCGCAGGATGCAAAAGATACCGAGCTACTCCTCCAAAAAGCGGATTTGGTTGTGCGTAAAGGTATACGGGCAACCAATTATCAGCAGTTACACAACGAGGTACTGCTGTATCTGCACACGATTAATAATCTGATCGAAGTCTATCAGCGACGGGGCTTCTACGAGGATGAAGGGATAGAAGGACAGATTCGCTCACGGCTGAATCGTCTAGATGCAATGCTGGAAGAACGAGGGCAATCTGAAGCCCGCATTTCGCTTCTTTCTGCCCGTCGCATGGAAAAAAACTTTTTGCTGCGGGAAGATTCTCGTTATGCAGATGGTGTCCATGTGGCTATCGACGACCTCATGAAGCAAATAATGCTCAGTTCGTTGCCTCAACAGGAAATGACTGCCATTTTTAGCGATCTGAACGAGTATCAACACGATTTCGATGAACTCGTCTCTCTTGTAAATAGGGCTGAATGGATCCATGAAGATCTACTGTTGCTTCAGCGTGCTATCGGAAATACGTTGAGTCATGTTATTGGATTGGAGCAGCGCAGAGCGAGGTCTTTTCTATGGGCCTCCCTAGGTCTCATTTTGTTGGCCTTCGTTATAGGCATCCTTTACTCGATGCACGTAGCCCGAACAGTCCTAAAACCACTCGAATCCGTTCGTGGGTTTGTGAAACGCGTAGCTGATGGAGAAGAAATTGACCTGGATACCTGGAATGAGTCTGATGATGCTTCTTCGGGCTTGCACGAGTTAATGATTTCGTTCCAAGACGTGGCCGAGCAGGTTCGATTACGTAAAGAGGCTGAACATGATCTGAAGGTGTCTAAGGAAGCTCTTCAACAGTATGCGGATGAACTCGAGGAAAGGACGGAGCAGTTAGATCTTGCGGTGGATAAGCTGGGTTTGGCCAAATCCAAGGCAGAGGATGACTCCCGAAACAAGGCTGAGTTCTTGGCCAGCATGAGCCATGAAATTAGGACGCCGCTCAACGGCATTATTGGAATGACGAGCCTGCTGAATCATGACGAAATGTCAGCTGATCAGCAAGAAATTATTGGCGTCATTCGTACAAGTGGTGAATCTCTTTTAAGCGTCGTCAACCACGTGCTCGATTTTTCCAAAATCGAAGCGGGTGGGATGAGTCTTGAAGCAGAGCCCACAGATATTGCCACATGCGTCGAAGATGCGTTGGGAATGATTTCCAGGCAGGCAGCTGAGAAAGGCTTGGATCTTTCCTGCGCTATAGACCCTTGTGTGCCACACGAGATTCTGGGCGATGCAGCGAGGATTCGTCAGATCCTGATCAATCTGCTGGGCAACGCTGTAAAGTTTACGCACGAAGGAGAAATTCAGGTTCGCGTTGGCTGCGCCGAGCGAGGACGGGATCATTTGGTATTGCACTTTAGCATCGAAGACACCGGCATTGGTATCGACGAGGAGCAACTCAAGCATCTATTTAAACCGTTTACTCAGGCTGAAGCCTCCACATCGCGAAGATTCGGAGGGACGGGTCTTGGCCTTACCATAAGCCAGCGACTTGCCGACCTCATGGGAGGATCGATGTGGGTGGAAAGCCGCCCTGGACGTGGGTCAACATTCCATTTCAGGATTAATGCCCAGGTCTCCGCTAATTCTAAGCAATACGAGCCACTCGAAATCGCTGGCGGGAAGCGTCTGCTTTTTCTGACTCAAAAGCCGTTGATCGGCGAGGCGATGGCCATCAATGTCAAGGAGTTCGGGCTCAAAGTGGACATCGTCCAAAGCGAGGAAGAAGCAACTGCCCGTTTGAATGAATCCGATTATCTAGCCGTATTCATCAATGAATCGAACGGTGGAATCGACGGCGTTGCCGGGGCAGCTATTGCCCGAATGCTACGAGGCGATGCGTTGGATACGCCCTTTGTGGTCTTGAGGCACATTCAGCAGCAACTGGGTGACGAAACGATTGCGTGTCTTCTAAAACCACTACGTGCAAGTGCTTTGCGTGACTTTCTCCAGAGAATTGTAGGAGTTGCAGGCCAACACGAAAACATCATTCCGCTTATGGCCTCTGGGCCATCAACTGTGCGACGCACAATCGCAGATGACCGAGAAGCTCAACGCAATGCAACCAGGTTGAAGGTTCTGCTTGTCGAAGACAACGCCGTCAATCAGAAAGTCGGCGTGCGGATGCTAGAAAAATTGAATTGCTCTGTAGACGTCGTGGACCGCGGGGAAAAAGCGATCGAAGCTGTTCGTTTAGGCAATTAATCACATGTCTTTATGGACGTGCAGATGCCCGGTATGGATGGCATGGATGCGACAAGACAGATTCGTCGATTAGATAGAATCGTACAGCCGGTAATTATCGCCCTCACAGCGAATGCCACCACAAAAGACAGGCATAAGTGCTTGGAGTCCGGAATGGACGATTATGCATCCAAACCCGTCGATCCGAAAATGCTTGGGCTGTTACTTGAGCGGCATTCGTCCGGGGATGGGCATCATGGCCTCGTAAGACGAGCGCCTTCGCTCAACAATGGACAGACCGGGGACGTAGAAACGTCAGCTGACTGATCCTTCTTTTTATCAGCCGTTTTCCTTCCCGCTCTCTTTCGCGTTTACCGAAGAGAGGGAGCTTTTCTCGAAACGCAGCTTCGTGTTATTGTCCACCTGAACGAGTACCGAGGTATCATCAACCTGTGTAACCGTTCCGTGGATGCCACCGATGGTGATTACACGATCGTTCTTCTTAACGGCTTCGACCATCGACTTGCGCTGGTCTTCCTTCTTCTTCTGCGGGCGAATAATAAAGAAGTAAAAGACGACAAAAATCAGAATCAGCGGAAGGAACATTGCCAATGGATTGGACTGTTCGCCTGCTGGTGCGCCGAGAAGGAATAAGGAATAGAATGACATAGGATGCGATTCAAGTTGATTTAGGACGGAACTGTCAACGTAAGCCGAATCTACGTTAAACCTTGCTTGTGGATCCGGGAGGAACGTCTGATCGTGGGATCATGGAAGCCTTTCAGAAAACCGGATGCGCACAAAAAAGGGCAAGCTACCCGCATCGCGACGCTACAACCTCCTACCGCTGCTGCCTTCCGGCCCTGACGGAGTTCAGAGGGA
>Ga0055584_100001280_pt1 | contig 24659 bp, 28 predicted proteins | sample OSDHelmetaG_FD_58716 | JGI IMG/M metagenome (GOLD analysis project Ga0055584, IMG submission 58716) | Pelagic marine sediment microbial communities from the LTER site Helgoland, North Sea, for post-phytoplankton bloom and carbon turnover... | ecosystem: Environmental > Aquatic > Marine >...
GCCGCAAACGGGATCAAACGCTGCGCTGTTGGATTTTGCGTCAACACAGATTTAAATTCATTATAAAACATCGTACAAACATCGAATTCACCGGCATCAAACAGGTCAAGAACCTTTTGAGAAACCTGCCCGACTTCCGCAAAAGCAATACGCCCCTTCGCGCCGATACCTGTAAAGTCATCGATAATTTCATTACTAAATTCGCGCTTCATAACATCGCGCCCGCGACGCCCTACACAAATAATTTTTACGGTCTTGCCTTCTGTTTGAAGGCGGCGCGCTTCGTTCCGCGCCGCACGCACAAGGTTACCATTAAAACCACCGCACAGCCCGCGATCGGATGTAACAACCAGCAAAAGATGAACATCATCCTTGCCCGTTCCCACAAGAAGCTTAGAACTACCCGGACCAACAGAAACACCAGACGCCACACGTGCCATCATTTCTGCCATAGCACGCGCATAAGGCTGGCTAGCCTCTGCCTGCTCCTGCGCTTTTTTCAGCTTGGAAGCCGCAACCATTTTCATCGCCGAGGTAATCTTCTTCGTCGACTTAACAGACGCAATACGGTTTCTGTACTCTTTCAAACTAGGCATCTTTTATTCCTATCCCATTCCGTGACGCTGGCCGCCGGTCATATAAACCTTTTTAACTTTACTGTCCGCGCCTTTTTTATCTTTGCCAATAACGGGGCCGCCCTCTAGTGCCTGCAGCTCACTGAACAACCCATCAGCTTCATGCGCATCAAAAGCTTCACGTTCATCAATCATGATGGAAAACTCCCGTGACAGGTAAGCGCGCTTTTGCTCGTCAGAAATCGTTTCCCGTGTCCACTCGACAAACTTTTTCAGGAATGCGCGCTGTTCCTGATCAGGAACAGCTGTTTCCCAATCTTCAATAGAATCCATCTCCGCCACATAAGCCTCAAATTCATCTAACTGACAGTTCAGCGTCGCCCCATGACGGTTCAAAATGTCCGTCAAAGACTCCATACCAGGCGGGTTTTCAACGCCACCGCGCACAGCATCGGCGAATTCCCGTGTCAGATAGAAACGGATTTCAAACGGTGTGTCTTTTTTGTTGTCTTCGGTCATACAAACCTCCTGCTTACGCCGCTTTTTTCTCCGTACCGGAAAAACCTTGCGTGAACTTTTCAAGGAAGGTCGAAAGCTTTCCTTCCAGCGCTTCATCCAACGCTTTTTTCTCACGGATTTCCTTCAGGATGTCCTTGCCCGCAGCGCGCATATCCTGCAGCAACGCGGCTTCATAAGCACCAACATCATCAACATCAACGCCATCAAGATAACCGCGCGTTCCTGCAAACAGCAATGCAACCTGCTCTTCCACCGGCAATGGAGAGTATTGCGGCTGTTTCAAAAGCTGCGTCAAACGTGCGCCGCGTGCAAGTAGTTGCTGCGTTGATGCATCCAGATCCGATGCAAACTGTGCGAACGCTTCCATTTCACGATACTGCGCCAGCTCCAGTTTCATTTTACCGGCAACCTGTTTCATCGCTTTGATCTGCGCCGCCGATCCCACACGGGAAACCGACAGACCCACAGAAATCGCCGGACGAATACCTTTAAAGAACAGACCTGTCTCCAGGAAGATCTGACCGTCCGTAATCGAAATCACGTTCGTCGGAATATAAGCAGACACATCACCGGCCTGCGTTTCAATGATCGGCAGTGCCGTCAGTGAACCAGAACCATTATCTTCATTCATCTTCGCCGCACGCTCCAGCAAACGGGAGTGAATGTAGAACACATCACCCGGATAAGCCTCACGGCCCGGCGGACGACGCAAGAGCAAAGACATCTGGCGGTATGCCACAGCCTGCTTTGACAAATCATCATACACACACAACGCATGCAGTCCGTTATCGCGGAAATATTCACCCATCGTGCAGCCCGTATAAGGTGCCAAGAACTGCATCGGCGCCGGATCGGATGCGGTAGCCGCGACAACAATGGAATATTCCATCGCGCCTTGCTCTTCCAGCTCCTTCACCAACTGCGCCACTGTTGAACGCTTCTGCCCGATAGCAATGTAAATGCAATACAAATGCTCTTTTTCATTATCGGAGCCATTAAAGTTTTTCTGGTTCATGATCGTGTCAATCGCAACAGCTGTCTTACCTGTTTGACGATCACCAATAATCAATTCCCGCTGACCACGGCCCACCGGTACCAATGCATCAATAGCTTTCAAACCGGACTGCATCGGCTCATGCACGGATTTACGCGGGATAATGCCCGGCGCTTTTACTTCAACGCGACGCATTTCCGTGGATTTAATAGGGCCCTTCCCGTCAATCGGGTTACCCAGACCATCAACCACGCGGCCCAGCAATCCTTTGCCCACCGGTACCTGTACAATCTCACCGGTCCGCTTAACAATGTCACCTTCTTTAATCGAGCGGTCATCACCAAAAATAACAACACCGACATTGTCGCTTTCCAAGTTCAGCGCCATGCCTTTAATACCACCGGGAAACTCAACCATCTCCCCTGCACGCACCTGATCCAGCCCGTACACACGCGCCACACCATCACCGACGGACAGAACCTGTCCGATCTCGGCCACATCAGCCTGCGCACCGAACTCGGCGATCTGCTTTTTTAGGATTTCGGATATTTCTGCCGCACGTATTTCCATTTCTTAGTTCTCCTTATTTTAAATCAAAACCATTAGGATTTTTGGGCCCGAACGTCCCGGAGCGTCCGTTATCCTGTTTGAACGAATAATTGATAACATCCTGCGGGCTTAACTTTTGCTCCCACAGGTCTCGTTTCCCTGAAACGAAATGCTTGATGCCTTCGGAGCCGTTCAAATCACCCTTCTGCAGGGGGCCAAAACCTATAATCAGAACCTCCGGTGACCAGTTCAAACCATGAAGAAGACCTTGAACATCTTCTTCATCAAGAACCGTCACAAGATAGTGATAGTCATCTTCAACTCTGGGCTTCGGCTCCAGTGTTGCACCATGATCAGCCAAAAGCTGATCAAGTACCTGCAACCGGCTGTCATGAACATTTTCGTTCCTGAGCTTGGCTGCTACGGGCAATATTTCTATATAGAACTTGGCCATGTACTCTCTCTAAGCCGCTTTCTCGTTCATCGCACGCTGGAGCTTTTCCAGCTTGCGCTTCACTGAATCATCAATCATGCGGGAACCGACGGTAACAACCATCCCGCCCAGCAAATCCTTATTCACCGCGACACTCAATGTCACGTTTGTACCCATCGCCTTTGAAAGCTGTTCTTGCAACGCGTTCGTCTGCGCGGGCGAAAGCGTGACGGCACTTTCTACCTGTGCCTCAACTTCGCCACGGCGGCGCGTTAGCTCTTTGCGAAAAGCATCAATCACGGCCTGCAAGACAGGCAAGCGGCGGTTTTGCGCCAGCACGCCCAGAAAGTTCACTGTCAATTTATGAAACTGCGCCTTTTCTGCCAGCGCCATGATCGCAGATGCCTGCTGATAGCGGCCAATCAGAGGGCTAAAAGCCAACACTTTAAGATCATCCGAGTCCTGCAACATATTCTGCAAGGCAAGAATATCCTTTTCAACCTGCTCCACCGCATCGGCATCAGCTGCCATATCGAGCAAGGCTGCTGTATAACGCTTCGCCACAACGGCGGATCCTGAAGAAACTGCGCCCACTTTTACTGGTCCCCTCTTTGTATAAACTCTGGCGCTGATTTAGCATATGGAGGCAGTGTGTGCAAGCAGCTATATGCGTTTTTCAGGCTTGTTCACCAAGGCACCGCGTGCGACATTTTATGTGTTGGCCCTTCACCCCGCCTTTACCATATGAATAACTTCGCTCAAGCCCTGCGCCTGCACCGCCATCTGATCTTGTTTTCAGGCATTTACGGCATGATTGTTATCGGACTGGCTTTTATGCTCAATGCAAGCTGGGCAGACTTTAAACCTATTCTGTCTTTTTTCATTCCAGCAGCCGCCACAACATTCTTTTTCCCACCGCTGGTCCTGCTCTATTACTTCCTTGGTGCCATGAAAACCGCAACGCGGGACAGGCACTGGGTAATAAGCGTTCTGGAAACATTCGAAGGCCATACTTCCACTTACATTCGCGATGGACGCCTGCATAACGCGCTTGTTGCCATTTTAGCCCTGCTACCGATCACGCTTTTTTTCTGTATCGGCAAGTCAATGATCCCGGCTCTGGGCAGCTATACGCTGGACCCCCTGCTTGCAACCACCGACCGTTTACTGCATTTCGGCTATTACCCGCATGAATTTTTAGTGCCATGGATCGAGCGAACCGGCCTGAGTGGCTTGATCGACAGCGCCTACCTGTCATGGTTCATGGTTATTTACCTGATAACCGCTTTTGCCTGCTGGGCCGACCCGGATCAACATCGCCGTCAACGCTTTTTATGGACTTATTCCCTATGCTGGGTCGCTATTGGCAACATAATCGCTATTATTGACGCATCCGTAGGGCCACTCTTTTTTCATGAATTTTATCCTTATATATCAAACCCATACGAAGAATTCGTCGCCTACCTGCACACACAGGAAGGACTTAAAATATTCGTTATCGCCGATGAACTCCTGTCCATGGTACGTGATGACAGCCCCATCAATATCAATGCGATCTCAGCAATGCCCAGCCTGCATGTGGCCATGTGTGCCCTCGGCTTCCTGTATTTCCGTAGCATCAACAATGCCCTCTGGCAGTTTTTGGTCCTGTTTTTTATCATAATATTGATTGGCTCGGTCTATCTTGGCTGGCACTACGCGATTGACGGCTATGCTGGCGCGCTTCTCGCCTGGGGGTTATGGCGCTTCTCAGACCTGCTGGTCAAAAAACTTCCTGCATGATATCATCATATAGCGACAATGATTTCAGGAGAAACATTTCATGAAACACGACCTTCTGCACATTCAAGGCAAACCCTACATGCTCGTCCCCTTGCACGAATACAGGATGATGAGCAATAGCGACAATGTCTCCAACAGCAACGATTTATCCGACGACATCCTTGATACGCTCTCCAGCGGACAGAGCAGCCCCGTTAAAATCCTGCGCAAACATCGTGGCATGACACAACAGGAACTGGCCGCCGCAGCCGGACTGTCCCGCCCCTACCTCACAGAGATTGAAAAAGGGCATAAACCCGGTTCGATCAAGGCCTTACGGGCCATAGCAGCAGCGTTATCACTGGATGTACGACACCTCATGACCGCCTAGAAGAAAGACACTAAAATAGATACTTAGCGACTAAACTAGGGCGCTGGAGAGGTATCACCGCCGGAAACCAGCTTTTCCAACTCACCATTATTCCCCATCTCAACCAGCTCGTCATAACCGCCAATATGCTTACCATCAACGAATATCTGCGGCACAGTGCGTTCACCACCGGTTAACTCACTCAGCTTTTCACGTCCATTTTCGATGTCGCGATCAATCTTGATCTCTGTATATTCTATCCCCTTGCTCTCCAGAAATTTCTTCGCATTCACACACCAAGGGCAGACTGTCATACTGTAAACTTCCACTTTAGCCATGGTTTGGGGTATCCTTATTCTCGAGTTTGATTCAACTTCAGACCTTATTCTTTTTTAATATAGGCATAAACCAGCCGTGAGCAAGCAAGCCTCTGATAAATTCTTAGTTTTTTCGATTATTCTGGCAGCACTGATTGTGGCAGGTGCTTTCATTTATGCCAGCAACAAGAATGCATCACCCTCCGGTTCCACCGCCGCACCTTTAAGCCCCTACAGCGAACAAGTCATTATCCAGTCATCACTGCAAGCCTGTACACAGGGTGACACATGCATTGTCGTAGACACGACGTGCAGCTTCTGCTGTAAATACGTTTCTATCAATGCTAAACACGAAGCTCTGTTTAATGAGCTGTTCGACAATAGCTGCCAGAGCTTCAACGGCGCGATGTGTGAATGTTTTGATTTGAGCAGTTATCCGTCATGCGTGAACGGCAAATGCCAGTTGGTACAATGGGATGAAGAAAACAAACCATAAAAGATGCGATGTTATAATCAGCGGTGCCGGCACGCCGGGACTGACGCTGGCGTTGCTGCTGGAACGCAGCGGATTAAACATCATCCTTATCGACCCGACGCCCCCGCATGTTTTCAAAAGTAACGGACTGGACACACGTACAGTCGCCTTGATGAAAGGCAGCATTGACCTTCTCGGCAACACCGGTGCGTGGGATAAATGCAGCGCGCGCGGCGGCGTGATGGAAGCATTAAAGATCATTGACGATAGCGGCCTAACCCGTGCACCGGTCGAAGCAATTTTTCACGCCGATGATATCGGGCAAGATGTTTTCGGCATCAACATGCCCAACAATCTTTTGCGCAGCGCCCTTGCCGCAAAAGTTTTAAAGTCAAAAAATATAAAGCTGCTAACCGAAACAAAGCTGCTTTCTTATGAAACAGATGATTTTGGCGTTACCGTACAGACATCCAGTGATGATATGCGTGCCAAGCTTCTGATCGGTGCGGACGGGCGCAACTCCGCCGTACGACAAAATGCAGGAATTGATGTCTGGGAACGCGATTACGAGCAGAGCGCTATAACATGCCTGATCGAACACACCCGCCCGCATAATAATACATCCACTGAATTTCACCGCCCGACCGGACCGTTTGCATTGGTGCCACTGCCGGGTAATATTTCCAGCGTCGTATGGGTCGATACACATGATGCCGTTGACGATTTTATGAAGATGAACAAAAGTAATTTTACACGCGCCTTACAAGACCGCAGTAAAAACTTGTTGGGGGAGATTACACTGGCGCACGGGCCGCAATCATTTCCATTAAAAGCTCTGCGCGCGAAAAAACTTTGTGCAAGGCGCGTGGCGTTGATTGCAGAAGCCGCCCATGTTTTACATCCGCTGACCGCGCAAGGGTTGAATTTAAGCCTGCGCGATGTTGCCACGCTGGCTGATATTATCACCGAAGCAACAGAGCTGGGCCTTGATATCGGCAGCCATACACTTCTTTCAAAATACGAATCCCGCCGCCGCGCCGATGTTGGTTTGCGCGTCCACGGCACGGATACACTCAACCGTTTCATCAGCCACCGCCGGATGCCGCTGCATGCCCTGCGCCGCGCCGGCTTAAAAACCGTGGATAATTTCCCGTTCCTCAGGGACTTTATCATGCAACAGGGCATGTCCCCGAAAATGCCATAACACCGCGCTTTATGGCATAAAAAGTGGGGCCACTTTTAAATGTAGCCCCACTTACATGAGCGTTATCAAAATAATTTGGACATAAAGCTGCCGCGCTATAGGCGTGCGAAAGCCTTCAAACCGTCCGGCTTATGCATCAGGGTAGAATCGTCCTGTAAATCTAGGTGACAAAACTATAATAGGATATTATTCCTATAATGTCAAGGAAAATATGGGGCACATATTTGTGCATACATTCGTTACCATTATGCACCGCCACCCGGCCTGACCACGCGGGCAACAGCCAAAACATTAACTTCCGCTGCGCCTGCCTTCAATAATGTGCGCGCGCATTCTTTTACGGTGGCACCGGTAGTGTAAACATCATCGACAAGAAGAATATTTTTCCCAGCCACCTGCGCTGCGCGCTTTGGGTTCGTGATGAAAGCCTTCTTTACGTTCTTTTGCCGTTCCCGATAGTTCTTATATCCTTGTATCGGTGTTGCGCGACAGCGGATCAAAAGATTATTCACACAAGGTTTGTTCGCATTTTTTGCCAGCCTCTGCGCAAGTATTGCGGACTGATTATAGCGCCGCCGTAAAAGCCGCCAACGATGCAACGGCACAGGTGTGATGATATCGGCATTAACCAGCATGCCGCCCTGCCCTGCGCGTTCCATCCACGGCAGGAAAGTTTCTGCGGCATGGATCTGGTCGGCATGTTTGAATTTCAGGATCATGCCGCGGCTGGCATCGTTATAGACAAGGGCCGCACGCGCCGCAGCAAAGGGTGGTTTTTCGTGCAAACAAGAACCGCACAGCGCCTCACCTTCGGTTTCAAATTCAAACGGAAAGCCGCAACAAGAGCAAAGCGGTGCACCGATAAAGCTCAGCGCGCCCCATGCCGCCGGCGCGACCATGCCCTGTTCCGAGACGATATCGCCCGAAGCCAGACAGCGTGGCGGCAGCACAACATCCACGGCCCGGCGCGCCCAACCAGCGGCTACAGCGGCCCCATACCGCCCTGCCCGCCTGTTTTGCTCTAAAATTATGCGATTATCTTGCATTTTTACCACTCTATCCCTTATATATAACTATCTCTTAGAGTAAGAAAAGTCGGATGGGAACAGAAAAACACAAGGCACTCAGTACCGGACACCGCAAGGCTTTTGGCGTCAGCCATGGCAAAAGTCATGGCAAAAAGGCTGATTTGCACCCGCAACCGCCGGAAGACCCTGAAATATATAGCAAAAGAATCGAGCGTTTGAAGATGATTCCCGCGCCGGTCCTACGGAAGGCCTGGTTTTCGATGGCGCACCTAATGCTGCCCACCGGGGCGCAGGTCGCCGATATGGGGTGTAGTGACGGCGCGATTACGCACGCCATGGCCGTTTTGCACCCGCGTTTACGTTTTGTCGGCATCGATCAGGACAGCAAGCTGATCGCAAAAGCAAAAAAGACCTATAACCTGCCCAATCTGGAGTTCCGGACGGCGGATATTGCAGGAAATGCCGGATGCAAACCGGAATCGCTGGATGCGATTGTGAATTCCTTTATCCTGCACGAAATTTATTCCGGATCACGTTATAACGACCGGCAAGTCGCAGGCACGCTGGAGCAACAATTCGGATTGTTAAAGCAAGACGGGTTAATGTTTGTGCGCGACTTTGCGCTGCAAAACCCCGGCGAATATGTTTTGATCGAACTGCCCGATGTCCCGACACGCGGCAAAGACGTCCAGACAATGACGGAAACGGATTTGTTGCTGTGGTATGCGGATCACGCCCGCCCGAAAGAAGACCCGGGATGCTGTGGTTTTTTCCTTGAAGAATTACCAGCGCGTTTTCCGCAAACACGGCTGTTCCGCCTGCCTTATAAATGGGCCTATGAATTTATCATACGCAAGGACAACCGCCCATTGATGCAAGCCGAGCTGCACAAGGAATATACCTTCTTCACACAGCGCGAGTTCCGCAAGACGCTGCGCTCTTTCGGTGCACGGACGCTTTATTCTGCGCCGCTATGGGATGAGAAAATAATTGAGAAGCGCTTTAAAAACCGCTTTCGCCTGTATGATGATAACGGCAAGCCTATGGGTATGCCGCCCACCAGCTTTATTGCTGTTGCACAAAAAACAGGGATCCGGAAAAGTCTGAGCCTCGAAGAGCGCCGCCCTTCGCAAAAAGCACAAACAAACCGTCTGCACATAAAGGCGATGCGCAATGACCGCACCGGAAAGATAGTCGACATTGTGTCACGTGATGTTGACATCACGGAAGTCATTCCCTATCGCGTAACGGAACAGGGACGGCTGAATATATTCGTACATGAAGGATTACCGCGCGGCATTATCAATGCTGTCCCGCGTCACGGAAAAGACCTGGATGGCAAAAAATGGTCAGGCCACATGGTCGAATCACTAGCTGTGCCAACGGATGTCATCGCCACAACAGAACAGGGAGAAGCCAAGGAAACGGCTAAATTCGCCCGTGATTATCTGGGGCTGAAACCGGCAATCGGATGTAAACTGGAAGCAGGCGGTTCATACTACCCCGCACCGGATTATATTGATGACGTCATTAAGTCACGTTATTTGCGTGTTGCAGAGCGCGATGGCGCGCCCACAATCGAGCCAAAGGCCGTGATGGAAGATATACGCGGCTTCACAACAACCGGACGCGTGCGCGAAGTCGATGCACAAGATGTTCTGGATTCGATTGCCGTTGGCTTTACACCTAATTCACGACTGGAAATTCATATTTTGAATCTGTTCGGCATGCTCGGCATGGAAGCAGAAACATGGAATGAAAGCCCGTTGGTTCTGGAAGAATCAGAACCGGAAGTCATGTTCGACGGACAGGATTTCACCCGTTTAAAGTCACTGGGCGACACGCGCTTCAAAGATGTCAAAGGGAACGCCGGACAATTACGCACGGTGCAATCCACCTTCGTTGATGAGGGCTGGGTCGATGGCGGCATCTCAGGGCTAGCCTCCCGCGATCTGGAATTTGTAATATCAGATGACAACACACTGAACAAAGCAGTCGTCCTGCCCATGACCAAATACAACAATGATGTTTTAGTCGGTATGGAGGTTGAATATCTTCCCGTGCCACAACGTCAAAGTGGCAATGGCATATTGATGAAAGCCCCGAGCTTTAACCTGCCGCGCGAAATCACAGATATTCACCAGGCCAAAAAATACATTGCCGATCTGTTTAAGATACCACCGGAAAATGTATGGCGTCTGGGCGAGAGTTATTTCTGCCATGCGGGCATTACACCGCAACGCGTCTTCCCGTTTGCAATTTCAGCACCCGGCACGGCAGACAACCCCATCGGCGGACCGATACAATTTGCACCGATGAGTTATATCTGGGATATCATCGGCACGATTTTAGACTGGCAGCATGATGAAAACTTTATTTCTGCCGTCAAGAAAGCGCACAATTTCCTGAGCCATGAAAATGACATGAGCTTGAAATGGGCCGCCGGACGAGAAGCCTTTTACAAACAAAGAGGCCATGATGTTTTGAATGTCAGCGGCGCACATGAACCCACACGCAAGGTTGAAGCACCCGTGGCAAAAGGCGCGGCAACCAGCCATCTCCTCCAGGACATACCCGCCACACCCGCAAAGACAACAAAAGCCACAGACAATGACCCCGGCGACAACAAGGCAAAGACGGGCAATTCAAAAAAATTCCACATAAAATGATACAAAAATGAGCACAAGCTTACCGGAAATTTGTGTTTTTGACCGTGCCGCTGTTACCCAGCGCCGTATCCGCTCAGCCCGCCATTTTAAAGACCATGACTTTCTACTCCACCGGGTCCTTGATGATATTGCCGATCGTCTGCGGGATGTCCGCCGAGATTTTCCTGATGCTCTGCTAACCGGAGCGCGCGATCAGGATGAAAACCTAAAAACAGCCGCCCGCAGCACAGATTTTACGGTCAGTGATTGTGATGAGGAAAACCTGCCCTTCGCACCGCATCGCTTTGATCTGATCATCAGCCCTTTATCACTACATACGATCAATGATTTACCGGGTGCCTTGATACAAATGCGCCGCACCCTGAAACCGGACGGATTATTTATCGGTGCCTTGTTCGGCGGTGAAACACTTCATGAATTACGTGCCAGCCTGATGCAAGCAGAAATAAACATCAGCGGCGGTGTCAGTCCGCGTATTGCACCCATGGCCGGGCGGCAGGATTTAGCAGCGCTGATGCAGCGCGCAGGGTTTTCTCTGCCCGTCGTTGACGCAGAAACAGTAACGGTCATGTATAACGACATTTTTCATCTGATGCACGACCTGCGCGGTATGGGAGAAACAAACACAATCACAAACCGCCGCAAAAACATGACGGGGCGAAAATTATTTGCAGAAGCAGATAAAATTTACAAAGATCAATTTGGCGAACCGGACGGAAAAATCCCGGCGACATTTGAGATTATTTATCTTAATGGCTGGTCACCGCATGAAAGCCAACAAAAACCGCTACAACGCGGTAGTGCAGAGAAAAGCCTGGCGGAGGTTCTGGAATAATGTTGAAGATCGAGCCGATACCGGCCTTTGAAGACAACTATATCTGGTTACTACGCGATGATAGCGGCACAACAGCCGTTATCGATCCGGGCGATGCGCACACCGTACAAGTTACGCTCGACCATCACAAGATAGGGCTGGATTACATCCTGAACACCCATCATCACTGGGACCATACAGGCGGCAACATGGCGTTAAAGCACAAATATGGCTGCCGTGTTATCGGCCCGGCTGCTGATAAAATGCGCATCCCCGGTCTGGATGAAAGCGTTCACGAAGGCGACACGATTTCAATCGGTAACGCGACAGCAAAAGTAATCGAAACACACGGACACACAATCGGTCATATTTGCCTGTGGTTTGAAGATGACAAGGCATTATTTAGCGGTGACACGGTTTTTTCCATGGGCACAGGGCGGCTCTTCGAAGGCACGCCGGAAATGATGTGGGGCTCACTGCAAAAAATTATGGCCCTGCCGGATGACACCATGATGTATTGCGCCCACGAATACACAGAAGAAAACGGAGATTTCTGTCTGAGCGTCGAGCCGGACAATCAAGACCTGCAAGCGCGCATGAAAGAAGTGCAGAGCTTGCGTGCCGCCAAAAAGCCGACACTGCCCGTATCGCTGGGTATGGAGAAAAAAACCAACAGCCTCCTGCGCGCCGGCAATGCGGCCCGCTATGGAGAACTTAGAACCCTAAAGGATAATTACGACTGACCGCCACCGCCACCGTGGGACCGGCCACCACCGCCACGACTTTGTCTGCGCGGACCACGATGACCGCCACCGCCACGCGGTGTAGCACCACTACCGCCGTTACCACCACCGGCAACATTACCGATACTGTCATCAGAACCATGATCTTCTCCACCGCCACGGCGGGAAGAACGGTGCGGCGGAATCGGAATAGGCTTAGCAGCCATTTCATCACGCTCGCTGACAGCAATTTCAATTTCAAGACGGGCACCGACTTTGCGCAGCTCATGCACAGCTTCCATCAGTTCCTCGCGGTTCTTGCCCTCTTTGGGGTCCTTGCGCCACGCGGTGTATGATTTGATGCAGGCACCAGATGCCTCACTCAGCCGTTTTTCAATCTCGTCTACAACTTCAGCCATAACCCATCTTTCCTTTCAAATTTAATGCTCCCGGAGCATAGCCCGCCCCGTGATTTTACGCAAGCACCCTATTCACTGCCAAATACGTTATTTAACTGCTGTGTCACGCGCACAAAAGTCGTGCGTTTTGACAGCTCTTTCAAGGTCACCGCGCCGACATATGTGCAGGCAGACCGCAGACCGCCGAGAATATCCTGTACCGTGGCTGTCACATCACCGCGATATTTAACACGCACGGTTTTGCCTTCGCTGGCACGGTATTCGGCCACGCCGCCTTTGTGCTTTTCCATGGCTGTAGCGCTGCTCATGCCATAGAAAGTGGCGTATTTGACACCGCCATCTTCGACAATATCACCTTCGCATTGGTCGTGCCCCGCCAGCATACCACCCAGCATAATGAAATCAGCACCGCCGCCAAAAGCCTTCGCCAGATCACCTGGCACCGTACAACCGCCATCAGCACAAACCAGGCCTTTCAGCCCGTGCGCAGCATCAGCGCATTCAATAACAGCCGAAAGCTGCGGGTAACCAACACCGGTCATCCGCCGTGTGGTACATACACTACCCGGCCCGATACCAACTTTCACAACATCCGCACCGGAAAGGATAAGCTCTTCTACCATCTCGCCCGTCACGACATTCCCCGCCATGATCGTCACATCGGGTAGTTTTTCACGTATCTTTTTCACAAACTCCGCGAAAGGCTCGGCATAGCCATTGGCAACATCGATACAAAGCTTATCAATGCCTTTCGGGTTTTTCTTCAAAAACGCATCTAGCTTTTCTTCATCGGAATCCGTAACACCAATGCTGTACCAGACATTCGCATTGCCTTCGTTCTTGTAAAAATCAAGCAGCGCATCAAGCGGATAATGTTTGTGCAGGGCCACGGTCATCCCCTGCCCGATCTGCGCAAAACTGCGCGCCATATCCATTGTACCGACACCGTCCATGTTCGCGGCAATAATGGGAACGCCCTCATAGGTGCGCCCGCTCCAGCGGCATTTATAGGAACGGCGGATATCGACTTCCTTCCGGCTGGCCAGCGTGGAACGCTTCGGGCGGATCAGAACATCTTTAAAGTCCAGTTTTACATCTTCTTCTATACGCATGATTTCCCATCGAGTTATCAGATAAATGGCGGATTCATAGAGGCGGCCTTAGGGTCACGTGACAAATGAGCGCGCAGCCGGTCGAAAGATTCAGGATATATGCAATCCTGAATGCCAAAACCCTCAAGCAACTTACCTGCAAATTTCAACGGAGCAACCTTTCCGCCCTGCTCTTCCCACGCCGTCTTATAGGCTTCGGGATACTGATTGCGGATTTGTTCAAATACATCGCCGTATTGAATGTGAATCAAAGCCATATAAGCCTCTTCCTCAATCCCCGCATCGGCAATGTCCATATCCAGACCCGCCGCACAGAAAATGGCTTTCATTTGCTCGGATGAGGCCATATCCTTAACCTCATCATAAATATGCCTGTGATCCGTTTTCAACACCTCGAAAAGACGCGCCACACAAGGGAAACAAAGTACGCGCTCGCTTTTGCCAGCCCCAATCAACTTTTTAAATTTTTCCGAAATAGACATATATTTCTCTCCTTTTTTAATTGACGACCCTAACTCTTGAATAATGTTGCAGCAGCAGTGGCGTGCGCCTTTTTACGTTCGATTTCCTGCTCATAGCGAGCAATCTCGATCTTCATCTCTTCAATCCCCTCACGCAGCTCATCAACCGAGAGCTTATCCAGCGGCTTCAGCTTTTTCGGCTGGTTTTGCGGCTCGTTGTCTTTGTCTTCATCGAACATCTTTGTCATCCCCTCCAAAACCGCCTAAGATTACGCATATGAACGCACCAACGCAAGAAATGATGAAGGCTATTGAAATCAAAGACGGTGCCTTGCACCTGACCGACCGGCCTGTGCCGACACCGGCGCCGGGTGAAACCCTGATCCGGGTAGAGGCCGCCGGAATCAACCGACCGGACATATTACAGCGCCTGGGCAAATACCCGCCGCCCGCAGGAATTACCGACATCCCCGGCCTTGAAGTGGCGGGCACACGCACAGATACAGGGGAAGCCGTTTGCGCGCTGCTGGCTGGTGGTGGCTACGCGGAATATGCAATTGTACCGGAAGGGCAATCTCTGCCCGTGCCGAAAGGTCTGTCGATGATTGAGGCAGCCGCCCTGCCCGAATGTGTTTTTACGGTCTGGAATAATTTATTCTTACGCGGCGGATTGAAAGCAGGTGAAATCGTATTGATCCATGGCGGGGCATCCGGTATCGGCACCACCGCGATTCAGATGGCCAAAGCAAGCGGCGCACGCGTGATCGTCACGGCAGGCAGCGATGAAAAGTGTAAAGCCTGTAAAAAGCTGGGCGCAGAGCTATCGATCAATTACAAGGCATCGGATTTTGTTAGCAAAATCAAAGATTTTTGCAGTGGTGTTGATGTGGTGCTGGATATGGTGGGTGGCGATTACGTGCCGCGCAGTATCGAAATACTAAATCCCGGCGGACGGCATGTCAGCATCGCTTATATCAATGGTGCGAAAGCGACAGTAAACATCTCAACTATAATGCAAAAACGCCTGACCCTGACCGGCTCCACTTTACGGGCACGGCCCGTAGAAGAAAAAGCAGCGCTCGCCCGTGATATCAAAGAAAAAATATGGCCGCTCATTGAAGCCGATAAAATCAGCCCGGTGATTTTCAAGACATTCCCGCTCGCCGCAGCGGCTACCGCGCATGAAGCGCTGGAAAAGGGCGATCATATCGGGAAGATTATTCTGACTATAGCTGAAAGCCCTGTTTCATAGAACGCCCGTCATACGGATCGCTACCCGGTCCGTTATACGATCAGTCATACGGCAGAAAAATATGAGCCGCATGACCACGCTTGAAATCGCGCCAGCTATCTACCGGAGCCTCGATCACATAAGTCTGGGCGTTATCAGGTACGGTGCAGCCACCACTAAACATATTATACAGCATCACAATATTGGGCATATGAGACACAGCCAAAGCGGTGGAAGCCCCCTCATCTATCTCTGATACAGGAAAGGATTGCCTGCCTTCGGAAAGAGCATCATGGGAAACCAGCGGAATATCCCGGCCCGTCACCGCATTAAAGACATCGCGCACCCTTTGTGCCGTTTCAACGGCTCTGGGTAACGGAGAGTGAATAATGACATCCGGCACAAGCGCCGCTTTTACCAGCTTCCCGGCAACTATATCGGATTGCTCTGCCCCCCGCGCATTCAAATGGCCGTCCGCGTAATCCCCGTGGCGCATTAACATGAGTGTTTTTGGCATTTTTTATCTCCCTGTATAATAGACATAGAGCTATTCCTTATTTCGTTAAATGTCAATTTTTTCTAGCTTTTCCCCCGAAAATAGCTATATTGCCCCTATTCTCCCCCAGCTTTGATAAGGCTGACTGTTGATCCGCGGAACATTCGGATTGGCGCGGGGAAGGTTTTTATTTTAATTTCAGGAGGATAACACTATGTGCGCAAAGAAAATCGAGACGGCTGAAGGGTTATTGATGCCGAAAGCCACGGCTGTATGGCTGGTGGAAAACACGGCGCTGACATTTGAGCAAATCGGTGCTGTCACCGGCCTGCACCCGATCGAGGTACAAGCGCTGGCCGATGAAGATGTCGGGCGCGGGATCGTCGGGCGCAATCCGGTCGAACATCACGAACTGATGCAAGAAGAGCTGGACAAGGCAACTGCCGATGACAGCTACCGGATGAAGCTCGCAAAAAGTGACCTGCCCGGCATTAAGGTGCGCTCAAAGGGACCGAAATACACACCCGTTGCCAAACGCAGCGACAAGCCGGACGCGGTTGCTTATATCCTGAAGCACCACCCGGAAGTGTCGATGGCACAGATCTGCAAGCTGTGCGGTACAACGAAACCGACAATTGAATCGATCCGCGACCGTACGCACCCGAACGCGTCTGCCCTGAAGCCGCGTCACCCGGTCGATATTGGTCTATGCACCTATGCGGAACTTGATTACGCGATCAAAAAAGGCCTGCGCGCGCAAGGCAAGACCGACGAGGAAATCAAGGAACAGAAAAACAAAATGTTCGAAAGTCAGGAAAAAAGAGAAGTCGTACCGGATGACCGCATGAGCGGCTTTGACTTCTCCAACTTCTTGGGCGGAAGCAAAACATCTGAGAACAACGGCTCGTAACGACCGCGTGTCAATTCAATTATATCTCATTAAAAAGCGGCCCTTTGTGGCCGCTTTTTTTATGTTTTAAAATTCATTGTCTGGTATTCATTGTCTAGTATTGTGAAATAAATTCTTATCCCGTACTTCGTATATCCTCCATCTCTTCTTTAACGCGCAGCTTTTGCAGCTTTAAATCTCTTAATGACTCAGTGCTGACAGCAGGTGATTTTTGCTCGTTCCGAATGCGACTATCCAGTGCCTCATGCTTAGCGCGCAGGGCTTCAAGATGTTTATGTTGTGCTGCCGATGCTCCGTGAGTTGTGATCATGTTATGGTCCTCTTTCTTTTCTGGTTGGAAATCAAGATCGGGCGTAAAAAACACGACGCTTATAAAAAGTCGTCATGACAAAAGTCATTAGCGTCAGTGAAATCAGAAACATACCACCCATCATTTTATTGTCTGGCATTTTAGTTAATGTTGCGTTAACCAATCAGGTCGTTGTTTTTCAAGGGTTTTATTTTTATATCTCACAAAAAACAACCGCCTTTTAAAGGGCGGTTGAGCAGTTTGCGTGTGAGGAGGAACTATTCATTCCTTACCCCATCATAGCAACAATACGTTAATTCGCATTGAACAATGGATAAAATACCACCTTTTTCAAACCTCAAACACAACACCCTGCGCAAGCGGCAAGGCAGTGGAATAATTCACCGTTTGGGTTTGCCGGCGCATATAGGCTTTCCACGCATCCGAGCCACTTTCGCGCCCGCCGCCGGTTTCTTTTTCACCGCCAAACGCGCCGCCGATTTCAGCACCCGAAGGACCGATATTCACATTCGCAATCCCGCAATCACTGCCGACGGATGACAGGAATTTTTCTGCTTCGCGGACATCGGTCGTGAAGATACAAGATGAAAGACCTTGTGGTACATCGTTTTGTGTAGCGATTGCTTTATCAAAATCGCTATAGGTCATGACATACAGGATCGGCGCAAAAGTCTCATCCTGCACGACATCCGATTGCCCCGGCATGGATACCAGCGCCGGATGCACGTAATAACCGCCAGAAAGATTTTCATCTTCGACACGATCACCACCGGCCAGAATTTTTCCACCTTCTTTTTGCGCCTGCTTCAACGCTTTTTGCATACCATCGAAAGACTGTTTATCAATCAGCGGCCCAATCAGCGTACCGCTTTCCAGCGGATTGCCAACACGAATGGCTTTATAGGCCTTGGTCAGGCTTTCAATCAAACCATCATGCACACTTTCATGCACGACCAGACGCCGCAACGTGGTGCAGCGCTGCCCCGCCGTGCCGACGGCACTAAACAAAATCGCCCGCACTGCCAAATTCATATCAGCCGATGGCGTAACAATCATCGCGTTATTGCCACCAAGTTCCAGCAAGCTGCGTCCCATACGCGCGGCGACAACTTCACCCACAGCACGCCCCATCGGCACACTGCCCGTTGCACTCACCAGCTTCACACCGGGGTGATCGGTCAAAGCCTGCCCGATGTCACGGCCACCGACAATAACTTGCGAAAGACCATCAGGAATAGCGTGGCCGGCATCGCGGAAGCGCTTGATCGCGCGCTCAGTAATCACCTGACATGCCAGCGCCGTTAACGGTGTTTTTTCCGACGGCTTCCAGATCACCGGATCACCGCAGACAAAAGCAAGCGCTGCATTCCATGCCCAGACGGCAACCGGAAAATTAAATGCTGAAATCACACCAACCGTACCAAGCGGGTGCCAGACTTCGCGCATGTGATGGCCGGGACGTTCAGAAGAAATCGTCAGACCATAAAGCTGCCGCGACAGACCAACTGCAAAATCACAGATATCAATCATCTCCTGCACTTCGCCGAGCCCTTCGGAATAAATCTTGCCGCATTCGATCGTGACAAGCTTGCCGAGCGCTTCTTTTTCACGGCGCAATTCTTCGCCCAGCAATCTTACAAATTCACCACGCACCGGCGCAGGAATAGAACGCCATTCAAGAAACGCGGCTTCAGCCTTGTCCACAGCCGCATCAACATCGCGCACTTTGTGTTGCTTCAACGCACCGAGCAATTCCCCGTTCAACGGCGAATGCACTTTCAGATCACCGCCGGTGGCTGCATCCTTCAACCCGTAGGAAGACAGTATCGCGTCGACATTCAGTTCCATCATCGTTTCTCCATTTTGCTTTTTCATTGCCAGTCCCATTGCGACCTCCTTAATTTATGTATGCCAATTATGTTCGTTTTGAAAATCGCGCCCAGTTTTGCACAATGCGCACGCGCTTCCAAGAGCATGTTGATTGACGTAACTTGGGCGATATTTGGGCGCTCCATCAGTTCGTTCGTCGATTCCGGTTTCTATAAAAAGGCACGGGCCTCCTCCACCCCGCCTTTTGTTTTTCATAATCCAAAATCGAGGGGAGAGGTAATGGAGGGGAAACAAGGAAGATAGAGATAGGAAGAGAGAGACGGAGAAGGAGGAAGGAAGGAAGAGAGAGACGGAGAAGGAGAGGATTTGTCTACAATACGGATGTAATATAAAATTCATAAAAGGAAACGCAGGGAATTTTTACTATGCTCTATTTTGCCTATGGCTCAAACATGGACGGCGTGCAGATGAAAGAACGCTGCCCATCACATGAATTCCGGGGCACAGGATTTATCACCGATTACCGGCTGGACTTCACGCATTACGCCGCACACCGCAAGGGGGGCGCGGCAGATATCGTGCCGGAAGGCGACGCACGCGTCTGGGGTGTTTTGTATGATATTTCCAACGAGGATATCGAGGCTCTAAACCGGTTCGAGGGTATGGGCTTACAACCACCTGTCTACCGGCATGCCAGTGTCAATATTACGCACGAGACAAACAGAAACGATTCAATGACAGATGCCTATGCCTATGAAATCATCACCAAAAGCGGCCCCTTCAAGCCATCCCGGAATTATATGCGGCACCTGCTTGATGGTGCAAGAATGTGGGGGCTGCCGGAAAGTTACATTGCGATGCTGAAAGCAATCCAGACACCTTAGCGTGACGTAAATAGTCGCGCTGTATCACCTCTGATGGAGCGCATCAACACAACCTGCGGTGCGCAAACTCATCGCCTTGAACGTAACTTTTAGGTAGACTAGTGATTGAAAAAAACTTCGAGGTCGGTTCTTTTTGCCGGCAAACAATGCGTAGATAATAACATTAAGGCTCAAGAATAAATGAAAGATAAAGAAAAAAGAAACATTTGGCGGCTCTTTTTGGAATCTGGCGTGCAGTTTTTTGGCAAAGATGAAAATGGAAAAGATATCTTCTATCCATGGGGAAAGCCCGGAGAAGCCTTCTATGTCAAAAAAAAACAAATAATTCATATATATTTGTTTAATCTCTTCATCTTGATTTTACTTTCGATAGGTCTTTCTAATAAGGATATTTATGAATTACAAAGTATATTTAGCGCCAACGTTTGGGAAGATATTGTTACGCTCATAGCGGCATTAATTTTTGCGATATATATTGTGGGCATGCATATATTCAGAAAAAACAAAACTTTATATGTGCTTCCAAAGGACAGAAGACCGCCTAGAAAGGCTATAGGATGTTTATGGTTATGGCTGTGTTTTATACTCATGCAGCTTCATGGGATGTGGATTGCCTTAGAAAATAAATCGCTGCTTATTTTAATATTTTATTCAATTGATGTTTTGTGCATTTCGTATTTTTTAATGAAAATTTGGCGTACGAGAGGGTATTACTTTGCAGGAAGAGACTAAAAGATGTGGGTGCTGCCGAAAGATTATATTGCGATGCTGAAAAACATCGCCACGCCTTAAGGCAGGGCGAAAGAAGGCGGCAACAGCTTCAGACAAGACAAAGACAAAATAGACCGGCATCAATAAATTAAGGCCATTTTGCTTCCGGCGGGAGGGACATGAGGATGGCTTCGGTGTTGCCGCCCGTCATCAGTCCAAATTTTGTACCGCGATCATGGATCAGGTTAAATTCCGCATAGCGCCCGCGCCTGACCAGTTGATGATCACGCTGCGCATCCGTCCATTCATCATTCATATGACGGCGCACCAGTTGCGGATAGATAGATAGAAATGTTTTCCCGACATCCTGCGTGAAGGCGAAATCTTTGCCCCAGTCACCGCTATCGAGCCAGTCATAGAAAATGCCGCCGATACCGCGCGGTTCATTCCGGTGCGGCAGGAAGAAATATTCATCGCACCATTTTTTGAATTTATCGTAGTAAGCACCGTCATGTTTGTCGCAGCAGGTTTTCCACGCGGCATGAAAATCGGCTGTGTCTTTATCGTCGGGCACCATCGGCGTTAAATCACCGCCGCCACCGAACCAGCTTTTCGATGTCACGATAAAACGCGTATTCATGTGCACAGCAGGTACCAGCGGCGATTGCATATGCGCCACCAGTGAAATACCCGAAGCCCAGAACGCGCCGTCATTATCATTGTCACTCGCGCCCGGAATTTCCTTGCGGAATTTATCGGAGAACTTACCGTAGACGGTTGAAACATTCACGCCGACTTTTTCAAAGACACGCCCGCGCATAACAGACATTTCACCACTGCCGCCGGATGCGCCGGTTGTTTCATCGGCACGGTCCCATTTTTTGCGTTCAAACCGCCCCGGTTTTTTATCGGCATGTTTTGTACCGGTCAGTTCATCTTCAAGCTTTTCAAATTCAGCGCAGATTTGATCGCGCAGATCAACAAACCACGCACTCGCCTGTGATTGCCGTTGTTCCAGGTCAGATTGTTCCTGTTTTTTCACTTGTGCATTCATCGTAAAATCCTTTCGTTTGTCTGAGCGCTTCGCCCATCACCATCGAAGCGGCATTCACTACGTTCAAAGAGCGCACGCCGGGCTTCATCGGGATGGTCAAACACGCATCAGCCGCATTATAAACATCATCCGGCACCCCGGCACTTTCACGCCCCATCAACAACACATCATCTGCTGTAAAAGCAAAGTCCGTATAAGGCGCGGCTACCTTTGTGGTTAACAAAACGATCCGCCGGCGGCCTTGATTGAGGTCAAGGAACGAGCGCCATGATGTGTGTCGCTGTAAACCACAGGAGTCATAATAATCCATTGCGCTCTGGCGGATCTTGCGCGCATCCCAGATAAAGCCGCAAGGCGCAATAATTTCCAGCCCCGCGCCAATGCACGCGCACAGCCGCATGGCCGCACCTACATTTTGCGGAATATCCGGTTGATAAAGAGCCAGAGACAAACCCATGCCAATGACATAAGCCAAGGGTGGCGGCTTTGCAAGCGAAACCATGTTGATGACAACGGTATTGGCTCACGCTGCTCTTGCATCGGCCTTTAATCTGCGGTAAATGCCTATAGATGCTACTGTTTCCTTATATGAGTTCGTACAATGACAACAGCACCCGCAAACGAAAATAAAGATGATGGCGAAACCCGCCGCGATTTCCTTTTTTTAAGCGCCGGCGCAATGGGCGCGGTGGGGGCTGGCATTTTTGCCTGGCCGTTCATCGACTCACTCAACCCCTCCGCCGACACACTGGCACTATCGACGACGGAAGTTGATCTGTCGCCGCTTGCAGTCGGACAGGCGATTACAGTTGTCTGGCAAGGCAAGCCGGTTTTTATCCGGCGTCGTACGAAAGATGAAATCAGCAAGGCCGATGACGTTGATCTTTCAACACTGCGCGATCCGCAAAAAGATTCGGACCGGGTGACAAATCCGGAGTGGCTGGTGATGGTGGGAATATGCACGCATCTGGGTTGCATTCCGCTGGGCCAGAAATCGAACGACCAGAAGGGCGAATATGGCGGCTGGTTCTGTCCGTGTCACGGCTCTGCTTATGATACATCGGGACGCATCCGCAAAGGGCCCGCACCGAAAAACATGACGGTGCCGCCTTATGAATTTTTGAACGACACGACAATACGGATTGGGTAAGCATAATGTCATCAGGAAAAAGAGAACCATTTGATAATACCGTGGTGGAGTGGATTGATTCCCGCCTGCCGATTTTTACATTGATGGTCAAGGAATACCGCGCTTTCCCTACACCGAAGAACTTCAATTACTTCTGGAACTTTGGTGCGATCGCCACCGTTATGCTGGTGCTGATGATTGTTACCGGCATTGTTCTGGCGATGCATTACACGCCGCACGCGACGATGGCCTTTAGCAGCGTCGAGCACATTATGCGCGATGTGAACTGGGGCTGGATGCTGCGTTATCTGCATATGAACGGCGCGTCATTTTTCTTCATCGCCGTTTACATCCATATTTTCCGCGGCATGTATTACGGGTCTTACAAGCGCCCGCGTGAATTGCTGTGGATTTTCGGCGTTCTTATATTTTTGTTGATGATGGCAACGGCCTTTATTGGCTACACCCTGCCATGGAGTCAGATGGGCGGTTGGGCCGCGACAGTGATTACCAGCCTGTTTTCTGCCGTACCGCTGGTCGGTGACCAGATTGTATCATTGCTGTGGGGTGGCTTTGCCGTCGACAACCCGACGCTGAACCGCTTCTTCTCGCTGCATTATTTGCTGCCGTTTGTGATTGTCGGTGTGGTGGTGTTCCATGTATGGGCACTGCACGTATCGGGCTCGAATAACCCGCTGGGGATCGAGCCCAAGGGCAAGCAAGACACCGTGCCGTTCCACCCCTACTACACAGCCAAGGACACGTTCGGTGCGTCAATCTTTCTGATCCTGTATGTGATTGTCGCTTTCTGGTTCCCGAATATTTTCGCGCACCCGGATCATTTTATACCCTACGACTCACTGGTGACACCGCCGCATATTGTGCCCGAATGGTATTTCCTGCCGTTCTACGCGATTTTGCGCTCGATCACGTTTGATATCGGCATTCCGTTTACAGATATTGTTTTCATCAACGCTAAATTCGGCGGTGTGATTGCCATGTTCGGTGCGGTATTAGTGCTGTTCTTCCTGCCGTGGCTGGACAGCCATCCGGTACGCAGCGCGATGTTCCGTCCTACATACAAAAAACTGCTGATGCTGTTCGTCATTGCCTTTGTAATACTGGGGTGGGTCGGCATGGAAGCCGCCGATGCCGTTTTGTTTACCATTGGTGGCTTTGATATACCGATGTTGTGGCTGGGCCAGCTTGGCACGCTTTATTACTTTGGGTTTTTCGTGGCTATCGTGCCGTGGCTGTCAAAAAATGAAAAAGCGCGGCCCCTGCCAAAGAGTATCAATGATGCCGTTCTAGCGGCGGAGGGAGCGTAAGATGAATATTCGCAAGTTTGCATTTTCGCTGTTTGCCTGCGCTGCGCTTGCCCTGCCCGCCCATGCAAGCGAAGGCGGTTCACATGTCGATGCGCAACATTGGTCATTCAAGGGCATGTTCGGCACCTATGACCGCGCATCCTTACAACGCGGCTTTGAAGTGTACCGGCAGGTTTGCGCGTCCTGTCACGCCATGGAGTTACTGTCCTACCGGAACCTGCAGGAAATTGGCTACAGCGCCGCACAGGTCAAAGCGATTGCTTCTGAGTATACCGTTATGGATGGCCCGAATGATGAAGGCGACATGTTTGAACGCGCGGCACGTCCGTCCGATCGCATGAAGGCTCCCTTCGC
>Ga0055584_100001281_pt1 | contig 24655 bp, 23 predicted proteins | sample OSDHelmetaG_FD_58716 | JGI IMG/M metagenome (GOLD analysis project Ga0055584, IMG submission 58716) | Pelagic marine sediment microbial communities from the LTER site Helgoland, North Sea, for post-phytoplankton bloom and carbon turnover... | ecosystem: Environmental > Aquatic > Marine >...
TACAAGAACTTTGTTTATACCAGTTTCCAGGAATTGGCCACCTATGTATCGCATAACCGCGTTGCCAAAATAGCCCGTAAAACAGGTAATAAACGCTTGGCCAAAATGTGCCAGATCATCTCTGGCGACGAAATGCGCCACCACCATGCTTACTCCGATTTTGTAGAACGCATTTTTAAGGTAGACCCTAGCCAAATGATGATGGCCTTTCACTACATGATGAAACAGAAAATCACCATGCCGGCCCACTTTTTAAGAGAATCGGGCGGCAAAATAGGAAGCGCTTTCGAAGAGTTTTCTAACACCGCACAACGTATTGGCGTTTATACTTCTACCGATTACGTAGATATTCTCCAAAAACTAATAGACCGATGGCAAATCGATAAAATAACAGGACTGAACGACGAGGCCGAGAAAGCACGAGACTACCTTATGAAACTACCAGGTAGAATGTATCGTTTGGCCGAACGCATAAAAATACCGGAAAACTCATTTCAATTTAAATGGGTAGAACCTGCCGTTAACAAATAACGTTTTCTTTAAACCTTTATTAACCAATTCCTTTCTTTAACCGAAAGGAATTTTTATTTTTCTATCGTGAAAACTTCCGAAGACATTATAAATGCCACTAAAGCTTTTGTAAAAGAAACACTTGTAGGCGCCGAAGGTGGGCACGATTGGTTCCATACATTACGTGTGTACAACAACGCCCTACTTATAGCTAAAAATGAAAGCGTAAACCAAACCGTTGTTGCTCTAGGAGCTTTGCTACATGATATTGCAGACAGCAAATTTCACGATGGTAACGAAAGCATTGGCCCTAATATGGCCCGTGAGTTTTTACAAGGTTTGGCAGTAGAGCCCGAGATTACAGACCACGTAGTAAAAATCATTGAAAACATTTCTTTTAAGGGCGGTAATGAGACACAAAAGTTTAAATCGGCAGAGCTTGATGTAGTACAAGATGCCGACCGCCTTGATGCCATTGGTGCCATTGGTATTGCACGATGCTTTAATTATGGAGGCTTTAAAAACAGGCCGCTTTACAACCCAGAAATTAAACCCAACCTAAACATGAGCAAAACAGAGTACAAAAACTCTACAGCTCCTACAATTAACCACTTTTACGAAAAGCTATTACTGCTAAAAGACCGCATGAACACCAATACCGGAAAAACCATTGCTTTTGAAAGGCACAACTATATGCTGCAGTTCCTCGACCAATTTTTTAGAGAATGGAACGGAGTGTCGTATTTACAACAAAATTTCAATACCCCATCGTAAAGAAGGGATGCGGTTTTGCTTCCTATTTTGTTTGTAGCATCAATTTAATTTCCTTTCGATAATTAGATGCACTTTTACCCGTTATTTCATTAAACTGTTTGTTAAAATGCGAAAAGTTGTTAAATCCGCACTCATAACAAATGTCTGCTATACTCATTTGGCTCTCATTAAGCAATTTAGTTGCATGTACCACACGGTATTCGTTAACCAACTGCGTAAACGTTTTTCCTGTTGATTTTTTAAAATACCTACAAAAGGCAGGTACTGTCATACTCACTTGGTCTGCAATTTCATCTAACGAAATATGGTTTTGAAAATTCTTGTTAATGTACTTAAAGATTATATCAATTTTAGAACTATCCTGAGCTTCGGTTTCAAAGGCAAAGCCATCGGCGTTCAACAACGTATAATCATCTGTTTTAGAAAGATAATTTAAAATCTCTAAAAACTTTAAAACTCGTTTTAAACCTTGATGCTCTAGAAGTTTTTCAATTTTAGGCCCAATTTTCTTTTTGGTTTCTACCTTAAACCGAATACCTTTTTTAGCTCGGTCGAACAAAGCTACAATGTTGGCCATTTCGGGTACGTTAAGAAAATCATCTCCTAAAAAATTAGATTTAAATTGTATGGTTGTTTCGGTTCCGTTTGCAGTTAACCTATCTGTAAAACCATTATGAGGTAAATTAGAGCCTATTAAAATTAATTGGCTATTGTTAAAGTACGACAGATGGTTACCTATATGGGTTTTCCCCTGTCCTTTATTAATATATATAAGCTCTAATTCTGGATGGAAATGCCAATAAGCACTGTTTCTATCTACCGACTCGACGTGCTGTTTTACAAAAAGCGAACTCCCAAAACTTGGACTAATTTTCTTTAATGTGGGTTTCTTATTCATCATAACCTGGGACTTTTTATGCAAATTTACTACATATTATGCACACACTGTATATTTAATTACCCCAAATATATGTTATTTTAACATAACAATATATTAACAATCATTTAACAGTTAAAATAGCATATAAAAAGGTCAAAATTGATGTTTTATTGGCTCTACTTCTTGTATAACTTTGCAGTGTTGAACGTTACAAGTAACCTCAGCACATTAAAAAACACCTTATTTAAGGTTTTTTAATGTTCAGAAAAAAAAATGTAGATCATAAAAAATAGCTCTCACAAAAGAGCATAAAACATTCATTAATAATTAGTTTAATGTCTTATTTAGTTTAGTTTAGTTGGTAAAGCGGACTGTGGTGGTCCGCTTTTTTTTATTTTATATTTTAATTTTTTACCATGTTAAAATAATTGATTTTTTTTTTGACAATAAAAAAAAACGGACCTAAACTAGGCCCGTCAAAAATTTTAATTACATTGTTTTTTGCACACTATCCTGCTTTTGCTGAACAACTTTAACAACTTTTAGTTCTTTTGTTCCCGTAGGGAATTCCCACCTAATAGTATCGTCTACAGAATAACCAAACAACGCAGCTCCTATTGGTGTAAGAATAGAAATCTTATTGTTCTTTATATCCTTATCTGAGGGCTGTACAATTTGAATGGTTTTTTCCCAATTGTCGCCAGATTGCACTGTAACTATACTGTTTAGACGAACTATATCGTTAGGCATATCTTCTTCGTCAACAATATGCGCGGTTTTTAATTCTTCTGTAAATTTTATTAAAGACTTTTGTATTTCATGATTCCCTACATATCCAGAAATATTAAGTATGCGTTTAATATACACGTACTCTTTTTTTTCCAACATTAAACTTCCGTATTTCATTTTTTTTAATTTTTTTATGGGAAAATCCCCCGTTGCACATAAGTATTTTCAATTCGTTCTATCGCAATGCAGTATGCAGCTGTTCGTAAATCCACTCCTTCTTTTTTAGCATATTCCAAAACCTTGTTATAGGAATTATTTAATTTTTTTTCGAGTTTTTCCATAACCTCATCAATGTTCCATAATTCTCCATTGCGGTTTTGAAGCCATTCAAAGTAACTGGCAATAACTCCTCCAGAGTTACATAATATATCTGGAATAATGGTCACACCATTATCCAACAAAATTTGCTCTCCCTCTGTATTGGTAGGGCCATTGGCACCTTCGGCAACTATTTTTGCCTTAATAAGGTGTGCGGTTTCTTCTGTTATTTGATTGCCTAATGCAGCAGGGATACAGATATCACAATCAACGGCGAAAAAATCATCTTTTAAAAGAGTCTGGGCATCAGGATAACCGTTAACACTATTTTTATTTGAGCTAACGTAGTTGAACAGCGCTTTAACATTTATACCATTAGGGTTTTCTATACTTCCAAAGGCATCTTGTACGGCAACTAATTTGGCTCCTTCCTCTTCAAGAAAATATGATGCCCAATAGCCAACATTACCAAAACCTTGTACAATAAAACGTTTTCCTTTAAGTGTATCGTTATTACTTTGTATTAAAAATTTAATACACAAGTACACGCCAAAACCTGTTGCCCTATCTCGGCCTTCTAAACCGCCACTACCCACAGGCTTACCCGTTACAACATGCTGGTTCGCAGACCGCTCTGAAGGCATTCTGGTACTCATATAGGTATCTGCAATCCATGCCATAGTTTGGCTATTTGTATTAACGTCTGGCGCCGGAATATCATGATTAGGCCCTATGTTATCTGCCAAAGCAAACGTAAACCTTCGTGTAATGCGCTCTAGTTCGTTTTGCGAATATTTTGAAGGGTCTATTTGAATACCGCCCTTACCCCCTCCATAAGGCAAACCGGCAAGTGATGTTTTCCATGTCATCCACATGGCAAGCGCACGTGCCGCATCGATATCTACCGTTGGGTGATAACGCAAGCCTCCCTTGTATGGCCCTAAGGCATTATTGTGCTGTACACGGTAGCCGGTAAACACCTCAATGCTGCCATCATCCAATTTTACGGGAAAATGAACCACAATTTCGTTGTTTGTAATATTTAAAATTTTTCGGATACTAGGGTGTAGGTTAATATGATCGGCAGCGCGATTAAACTGTTCCATCACGTTGTCCATCATACCCCTTTTTTGCACCTGTTTTGTTTTAGCATTTAACTCTGCTGTTGTGGATATTGCCATTTTACTATTCTTTAAAAATTATACTGCAATAACTAATTTGATTGTACAAATGCATACTTAAAACACAAAGCAATCAAAATGGCTACAACAAAGCGCTCTGTTTTCATTGTTGTTAAAATTTAAGCTTACTTAATGATAAAGAACTACACTACATTTATGGTTTTGTACAATTGCTGCATTTTAAAACTTAATTTTTTAGGCTAGCGTACGGTAAATGTATGTATGTTGGGCATATATTAAATTGTTTGAATTATTGGCATGTATTTGCGCAAACGTATAATCAAGACACGTACCAATGTGCCACATAAAAAAGACAAACCATAAAATTTCCTTTAAAAACAGGAGCTACAACCGTTTTTATAATTTTAAACACGTCAAACCAGGTGGAGCGCAATTACCCAGATGAGGAAAAATACCCCAATATGATTTACCGTAGCAAAGAGACAAAAGCACCTCAGATGCCCCCCTTATTTATCATTAAAACCGTTATCTCTATTTTTTTGCGTACGCAATTCGGTCAGAATACCAGCGTAAAAGCAATATTTGAATTATAAAAAAACACGGCCTATACCGTGTTCTGTATAAAACTTTAAGTGAGGTTTGTTTACTCCGAAAGTTTTTGACGAATTGTTTTTCTGTCTATACCTAGAATTTCTGCAGCTTTTGTTTTGTTGTTATTGGTCACACTTAAAACCTTTTTAATGTATTGTTTTTGCATTTCCTTCAAAGAGACTAATTGCTCACTAGAAAAATTTATATTGAATTTAAGGGCATTGGGCAAGTGCTCTATTTCAATTACCTTATCGCACATAATTACCGAACGTTGGATAACATTTTCCAGTTCCCTAATATTTCCGGGCCAATCATAACGCTGTAGCACGCTTGATGCTTCTGGGCTTATTTTTACATAACGATCTTTGTACTCTACCCCATATTTAAACAAAAACTTATCTACCAACAACGGAATATCTTCTTTGCGCTCCCTTAAAGGAGGAACATTAATCTCTACAACGGTAAGCCTATAGTACAAGTCCTCTCTAAAAGTTTGCTTTTTTATCATATCCAACAAATTGCCATTGGTTGCCGCAACAATACGTACATCTACTTTTTCAGTTTTATGCGAGCCAACTTTAGCTACTTGCTTTTCCTGCAAAACCCGTAACAACCTAGCTTGAACGGCCATTGAGGCATTACCTATTTCATCTAAAAAAATGGTTCCGCCATGGGCAGCTTGGAAATAACCATTTCTATCTGTGTCTGCTCCAGTAAATGCGCCTTTAACATAACCAAATAACTCTGCTTCCATAAGACTTTCTGGAATTCCTCCACAGTTTACGGAAACAAATGGCGCTTTTGAAAACTTACCTTGATAATGAATGGCGCGTGCCACTAGCTCTTTTCCCGTACCGCTTTCGCCAGAAATAAATACAGTTGCTTTATTGTTTTTTACCCTTTCAATAATTTGAATAACCTTATTTATTTTTCCTGAGGCACCAATTATTTCCCCATAAACACCTTTTTCTTGTTGTTTGGGCGCAAAACTAGAGTGTTTTTGACTGCTTTTTGGCAAGCTTTTATCTATAGCCTGTTTTAGCTCTTCTTTAGTAAAAGGTTTTGTAAGATAACCTATGTTTGATTTTATTGCCGTAAGCGAATCTTGTATTGAAGGATATCCTGTAACCACAAGCTTGGGCAGTTTCGGATAATGTTCGGAAACAAACTTTACAAGTTCAAAACCACCAATCTCTGGCATTTTTAAATCGGTAATAAGCAAATCGATACGGGTATCTCTTAAAATACTAACAGCTTCTTTTACCGAAATGGCTTTATAGGTATGATAATTCCACGATTGCAAATGGCGGTGCAACAACTCTAATATGTTAACATCGTCGTCTACAACCAATATGTTTTCTCTTTGAAATTGCATAATTAGTTTTTAGGTAATCGCACTGTAAAGGTAGCCCCTTTATGCGAATTATTCTCTGCTATGATACTGCCCTTATGACTCATAACTATACCATGAACAACACTTAGCCCTAAACCAGAACCTTCTCCAACGGGCTTGGTACTGTAAAAAGGCTGGAATACCTTTTCTAAAGTTTCATCGCTTAGGCCTTTTCCTTCGTCTGATATTTTTATAAACACCTCTCTTTGATTTTGCGAAGCCCATATTTTTACCAATCCGTTTTTAGGAGAAAAATAAATGGCATTCATTAATAAATTAAAAATGATTTGTGTTAACTGAACCGAATCGGCACGCAACATAATGTCTTCTTCATTAATATCTACTATATATTTTACTTTGTTCTTCCTAAACGTTAGCTCCAATAAATTTATGGAGTTTTTAATGATAGGCACAATGTTTACTCGCTTCATTTCCTGCGGCATTTCGCAAGCAAAAAACATTAGTTTTTTTACCACCTCTCTAGAAAAAATAGCACTACTTATAATTTTGTCTAGATCGGCCACACTTTCTTTATCTGAAGCCAATCGAGATTTTAGCAACTCCGAAAACCCTAAAATACTGGCCAAAGGCGTATTAAGCTCATGGGCAATTCCTGCCGTAAGTTCGCCCAAGGTAGCCAACCTATCGGCTCGTTCCATTTGCCGCCTTAGTGCACGCTCATTATTTTTAATCTCTATACGTTCTAAAAAATCGCCTATTTTTAATGCCACATTATTTATTAAGCGTTGTTCTTCCTTTAAAAACGCCTTTTTGTGGGGAGTTCCTTCTTTATATCTAGCCAAAATTCCTCCTTTTTTCACATTAAAAACCAGAATATCACTACATATTGATGGCGTATCTATTTTAGTTAAAACCTGTGTATTGGTATATTGTGTATCTATTAGCACTTCTATACAGTCTGGAAACTGAAAGGCCTTTTTTAAACAAGAAGCTATTGCACTTAATGTATTGCTTATGTTTTGAGAATTAGCAATAGAAATTATGGAAGATACCTTATAAAGACAGGTTAACTCTTTTATACGCTCCTTTAATGCAGCTTCTGTTGAATTCATAAATCCTGATTTAAGTATTACTAGCTCACTTAGCTCTTTTAATGCCCTATGCCGAAAAAGCCTTTTTATTTATTTTTAATATATGTTTTATTTTAATACCCTATATCCAAATTTATAAATATATCTGCTTTTTTGACCATTTCTATATCGCTCAAGCCCATAAACATCCCTATTTAATTCCTTTTTCCTCTAAAAACACAAAGGCGTTTGTCGTACACGCATTAAGAAAAACCTTTCAAAGCAAGCTTTAAATACACTGTTTTAACCAAAATATATGCTAAATTACCATAACATTTATTTAACATTTAAATAACAGATAAAATAGCATATAAATACGTCAATTTAAGCGTTTTCTAAACGCTATTTCCCCCATACCTTTGCAGTGTTGAACGTTATAAAAAAAGAAACTATGAAAAGTATAAGAAAAATTACAAAAAACGGAATCTTGTTGGTTGCCTTGATGGTTTCCTTGACAAGCTTTGCAAACACTAACAAAAAATTTGATTACGGAATTGTTGGCGACATCAATAGAACTGCTTTGGTTATAAACGATGTAAAAGCAGGCAACCTATTAACCATTAAAGACCATTTTGGCGTAGTGCTTTTTGAAGAGCATATAAAAACGGATGGTATTTACAAAAGAGGTTTTAACCTAGCATCGTTACCCGATGGAGAATATTCTTTTGAAATTGATAAAGATCTAGAAATAAAAACCATTCCTTTTGTAGTAAAAAACAACACTGTTGTATACAGTAGAAATGACGAAAGATCAATATTTAAACCTTACGTTAAGCAAAACAACAACTCGGTTTATATTACTAAAATTGCTCCTCACTCAGAGCCTTTAAAAATTGACATTTATGCTAATTACAATGGCAACCTTTCACTAATTTATTCTGAATTAGTAAAAAACACAAAAACCATTGAAAAAGCTTACAGACTTGAAAAAAACGGCCAATACAAAATAACATTAAGTTCAGATGGAAGAACTTACACAAAATTCATTAATAATTAATGTCTTATTTAGTTTAGTTTAGTTGGTAAGTGGGCTGTGATGGCCCACTTTTTTTTGCACAAAACCATTCTAATACAATATTACCCCACTCTTTATTTTTGTGCTTTTTTAACCAAAAATTGACAAAAAAATAACGGATAAAATAACACATAAATACGTCAATACCAATGTTTTACAAACACAAAACTCCACTTACCTTTGTTGTGTTGAACGTTAAAACCTAAAAATTATGAAAAGAACAATTAAAACCACAAAAAGAGGAATTTTAATGGTAGCACTAATGGTTACCTCGTTAAGTTTCGCCAACAACAGTCCTTCATTATTCAATATTAAAAACGGAACAAACAACGTTTGGATTACATTTAATCTTGTTGAAATAGGCGAGAAATTATCTATAAAAGACATTAACGGCTCCGTTCTATATAACGAAACCATAGAAAAAAAAGGAGTGTACAACAAAGGTTTCGACCTTACAAGCTTGCCAGATGGAGCATACGCTTTTGAACTGGACAAGGATATAAAAATCAGCATTATTCCTTTTTCTGTAAAATCGGGCCTAGTAAAATTCTACAAAGAAAAAGAAACAACAATTTTCAAACCAATACTAAGGCGCAAAAACAATTTTGTTTACCTAACAAAATTAGCCTTAAACAACGAACCTTTAACCGTAAAGATTTATTTCACGGCTTCTAACAATAAACAACTAATGCTCTACAAAAAAATTGAAGGCACCAAAACCATTGGAAAAGCATTTAAGTTAACTGGCATAAATAAAGGTAGCTACACCTTTGTTATGGAATCTAACGGCAGGATTTTCACTGAAGTCATCAATTAACATATACCAAGGAACCACCAAAACATTTTAAGGTAAGCCAACGGCTTACCTTTTTTGTGTTTGTTTAATAAAAAATACCCTTAGCTTCTTATTCTATTTCAATAAAGCAGAACATTAACGCAATGTTAATACCTAACAACTTTTCACACACCCTATTTTACTTCCCAACTTGGTCTTTCAGCACCTAAATTACACAACCAAACTTTCTTAACGCAGCGGTAGCAAACAACAAACAACAAAAACCTGTTTAAAGTAAGATTGCAAAAAAAGTGCAAAATTAACACCAAGTTATGCTATATTAACTTAACGTTTTTATGATGTAATAATAACAGATAAAATAGCATATAAATACATCAATTTCAATGTTTTGTAGGCTGCCTTTACGCCATATCTTTGTGGTGTTGAACGTTAAAACCTCAAACTATGAAAAACCAAATTAAAAACACAAAAAAAGGAATCTTAATGGTAACTCTAATGGTTGCCTCGTTAAGTTTCGCTAATGCAAAAACTTCATTTGATAATACCGTGGTTGATGCAGAACGCACATCGGTAACTTTCGCTAACGTAAAAGAAGGAGACCTATTATCTATTAAAGATGAAAATGGCATTGTTTTATATAAAGAGTCTATCCAACACGCTGGTATATACACTAAAGGATTTGATCTAACATCGCTTCCTGACGGAAAATACCTTTTTGAATTAGACAAAGATGTAGAAATAACCGTTATACCTTTTAAGGTAAGCACTAACAAAGTAGAATTTGATAAAGATCTTGAAAAAACAATTTTCAAGCCTACCACAAGAGTAGAAGGAAATTTTGTTTTTGTAAGCAAGTTATCGTTATCTGAAGCTCCTTTAAAAATCAAGGTATATTACGGATCTGATTTTAACAACTACGACCTAATTCACTCTGAAACTATTGAAAACACAAAACTTATCGAACGTGTTTACAAACTAGACGGCCTGAATAACGGAACGTTTAAAATTGTTTACCAAACAGAAGGAAGACAATTTACAGAAATCATTAAAAATTAAATAACTAACTCAAATTGATTCTGAAGGGCGAGCCTCTGGCTCGCTTTTTCTTTACACAACAATCCACCTCTTCCTTTTACATATTACCAATACAAAAGTACAACCCCTTTAAAAATTAAAAATTATGTTTATTTCACAAGCCTACTACTGCAACCAAGTACAAAAAGATAAATTATCTAACACTTATGGAAACAGAAAATCGTTACTAAAAAGTGTAATGGACAATATGTTTAAAAAAACATCATCATCTGAATCTAAATTCCAAAAGTTTAAAACAGCTTAAGCTGTCCATCTTTAAAAGGTTCATGCAACTTAGTATTTAACTTGGGCATACCCTTGCCTTTAAAATACTTTTGCCTAGCCAGCCTAACCATCATATTGATTTGTTCGGCGATTTTTCCTTCGCCATGCATACGGGTTCCATAACGCGAATCGTTTAAACTTCCACCGTGGCAACTTTCTATTTGGTGCAATACCTTAGCAGCCCTATCGGGCATAGTTTTAGTTATCCAATCGGTAAAAATTTCTCCAATAGCACCATTTAAACGCACAATGGTATGCCCAATAGAACACGCCCCATAATGAGCGGCAGCTTTAGCCAAGGGCAATATTTCATGGCTGTTTATAGCAGGAATAATAGGCGCTAACATAACGTTAACCGGAATTCCATTGTCGCTTAGCTTTTTTACAGTTTCTAAGCGTTTTTTTACAGTAGCCGTTCGTGGCTCTAAAATACGCCGGGTTTCTTCGGCTAAGGATGTAATAGAGATGTTTACCGCAATTAAATTATCTTCGGCCAAGGCTTTCAACAAATCTAAATCACGCAAAATCAATGCATTTTTAGTAATAATACTCACCGGATGTTTGTATTTTAAAAATACTTTTAAACAATTTCTGGTAATTTCAAATTCTTTTTCGGCAGGCTGATAGCAATCGGTATTACCAGACATCACAATGGTTTGTGCTTTCCAGCTTTTCTTTTTTAAATACGCTTCCAGTAGTTTAGGCGCCTCTTTTTTTACCAAAATACGCCTCTCGAAGTCTAAACCCGCACTAAAGCCCCAATATTCGTGCGAATTCCTAGCATAACAATAAATACAACCATGCTCGCAACCTTGGTAGGCATTCATAGAAAAGGCCAGACCTACATCTGGACTTTCAATTTTATTGACTATGGTTTTTGGAAAGGTTTCTAGATATAAGGTTTTATTATTATCGGGCGTTTCGCCCTCTTTGTGGCAGTATTCTAAAAAATCGGTACGGGTTTCGTGGCTTAACTCGAAAAATCTATTCTTAACGTTACGCTGTGCACCACGTCCTTTTATAACAGTTTTAGGGTTCATGTTTTTGTTGTTATTAGAATTTTACCGCCCTTGCAATTCTTTAAAACTAAAGATTTTTTAAACCCAAAACTGTTAAAATAAAAATGGGTTATTAACAACTTAGTTTTGAAGAAAAACTATTCCCCAGGAAAATCTGCCTTCCGCTTTTGCAAAAAGGCTGTAGTACCTTCTATAAAGTCTTTAGTACCAAAACAATGGCCAAAGCCTTCTATTTCTACCTTAAAACCGTTTACACCATCTTTAAAATTAGCATTTACGGCTTTTATGGCTGTACTAATGGCCACGGGTGAGTTGTTTAAAATTTTAGCAGCTATTTTTTTACAAAACGGCAAAAGCTCGGTTTGAGAGGTAACATGATTTACCAAACCATAGTCTAGAGCCTTATAGGCATCTATCATCCCAGCAGTCATAATCATTTCCATAGCCCGGCCTTTTCCAACAAGCTGAGGTAAACGCTGGGTACCACCATACCCTGGAATAACACCCAACGAAACTTCGGGCAGTCCTAACTTAGCATTATCGCTCGCCACCCTAAAATGGCAGGCCATGGCAAGCTCTAATCCACCACCCAAAGCAAAACCATTTACTGCTGCAATAACCGGAGTAGAAAGGTTTTCTACAAAATCGAACAACAGTTCCTGTCCTTTAGCAGCCAATGAGGTGCCATGGCTAACGTCAAAATTGGCAAATTCACTAATATCCGCCCCTGCAACAAAAGCCTTTTCTCCACTTCCGGTAAGAATAATGACTCTTATACTAGACTCCTGATTGGCTATACTAAACGCTTGGTGCAGCTCTTCAATAGTTTCGCGGTTTAAAGCATTAAGCTTTTTAGGACGGTTTATTGTAATGGTGGCCATACCATTGCTTTTTTCTAACAAAACATTATTATATCCCATAATTGCCTCTTTAAGATTTAAAAAAATTACACTTTTGGGAACATCACCTTAAACGTGGTTCCCTTTCCTTTTTCTGTTTCGAACGATATACTTCCGTTATAGGTTTCTACAATATTCTTCACCATAGCCAAGCCTAAGCCCATACCACTAGTTTTGGTCGTGAATTTGGGTTCGAAAACTTTTTCCTTGTTTTCTTCATCTACCCCCATACCGTTATCGGTAACCGTTATAACAGCTTGGTTTTTTGTGGTAAACACACTTACTTCTATTTCTGGCATTCTTGTGTCTGGTATAGCCTGAATGGCATTTTTCACCAAATTGGTTACAACCCTAATAAGCTGCGAACGATCTAACTTGGCTATAACCTCTTCGGCTTCTGCCTTAAAAACAATATAATCTTCATTAAAAATATCTAATGCTAATTTAACAATTTTAACTACGTTAAGCGTTTCGTTTTGTTGGGCCGGCATTTTAGCAAAATTTGAAAAGGCCGAAGCAATAGAACTCATGGTATCAATTTGCTGAATAAGGGTTTTACTGTACTCGTCTACTTTAACATTTATATTGGGGTCTTCTGGGTCGAATTTCCTTTGAAAGTTTTGTACAGTAAGCCTCATGGGCGTTAACGGGTTTTTAATCTCGTGGGCTACCTGCTTGGCCATTTCTCGCCAAGCTTGTTCGCGCTCGCTCCGTGCCAATTGTATGGCACTTTCTTCAAGCTCGTCAATCATACTATTGTACGAGTTTACCAAAGTGCTAATTTCTTCACTAGTATCGTTTACCTCAATTTTTTCGTTGCGTTTCTCGAGCCTTGTGGCATTAATTTTATCGCTTATCGTTTTTAAAGACTTGGTTATATATTTAGACAGTAAAAAGGCAATCCCTATGGCCATTAGCAACACTAAAGCAAAGGCATAGCCTATACGGGTTAAAAATTCTTCGAGTTCCTTATCTAAAAAATCGTCTTTTTCTAAATACGGAATATTCAAAATGGCCAAGGGTTTCGATTTTTGATCTAAAATGAAAGTATACGACGACTGAAAAATTTCGCCATTTTCTTCGTGTTTATCTACATAACGGTGGCGGGCCACTTCGGCTTCACTATTAAACTCTATAGTATTGTTTAAAGCGTTTAAGATATGAGCTTTTATACACTCATCGGCATCATGTGTTTGCAGTCCTGCCTTAGAAGTAATGAGTAAGCTTCCTTCTAAATCGTAAATATTAATTTGCAGTTTGTGGATATCTGCAATGCTGTAAACTTCTTCTTTAAAAATAAGTGGGATATTTTCTGTTTTTACCTCCCAAGTATTTTGCCTACCGTTAAGCACCCGTTTTATATGGGCTTGCACACTGCCTTCTTTACGCTCTAAACGGCCCTCGTGGTAATCTTTACTCTGCTCTCTATATTGGTAAATGGCAACCGCCAAAATAAGTAGAGATGCCAATAAAACCAACAAGATCATGGCCAAGAAAATACGGGTGCGTAAAGATGGTTTTTTTAGTTTCATTTAAAATCAATAACGCACTAAATATAGCAATAATCAAACCAAACGGACTATGGTCTATTTAAAATTCTGCTAAAGTTTAGCAAGCCTATTTTAAATGAGCCAGAGTTTAAACCTTTATATCATTGGCGCTATGCATCGGGGTTTTTCTCCCTAATATTTTTATAAACTTTAAACCCTAACATAATAAGAATACCCAAAACCACAATACCTACGATACCCCAAACCCAATTGATGGCACTCTTTAAAATAACCAAAAACACCACAGCAAAGAGTATAAATGTGGCGCCCTCGTTCCAGATACGCATAAAACTTGACGACTTTTTTACCACATCGTTTTGCAGTTGCCTAAAAAATTGATGGGTTTTTAAATGATAAACCACAAGCAAAACCACAAAGGCCAGTTTTACGTGCATCCAAGGTTGCTGTAACCAATTAGGTTGCAAAACTAACAACCAAATAGCAAAACCTGTAGCCAATATGGCCGATGGCCAAGTAATGATAAACCATAGGCGTTTGGCCATAAGTTTAAGTTGTTTTCCCAAAATTTCCTTTTCTGGCGATGGTTTATAGTATGCCTCTATTTGGTACACAAACAACCGCGGAATATAGAACAGACCAGCAAACCATGTGATGACAAAAATGAGATGAAACGACTTGATGTAATTGTAATATTCCATGATTATTGCGTTTTTTATATGAGGTTTTTACGTATTTCCTTATTTAAAAAATATGCTGTAACCAAAGTAGAAAGCACGTCGGCTATTGGAAACGATATCCAAACCCCAAACTCGCCGTAAAGATTGGGCAAGATGAAGATTAACGGAATAAAGAAAAACCCTTGTCTGGTTAGTGTTAACAAAAGTGCCGGTTTTGCTTTTCCTATGGCCTGAAAATATGCAGCTCCTATAAGCTGAAAAGCTATTATTGGTGTTGCAGCAAACACCCAACGCATAGCATTTGGGGTTTGTTTTATTACCTCTACATCTGTGGTAAACAGCTTTGTAATAAATGTAGGAAACACCATTAAAAACACAAATACCATACTTGCCAAAACAGAAGCGTACTTTATGGCTGTATTTATGCTTGCTCTTACCCTAGCAAAATTCCTTGCACCATAATTAAACCCCGCAATGGGCAAAAAGCCCTGGGTAACCCCTAAAACAGGAAACATGGCGAACATTAGCATACGTCCAACAATGGCATAGGCCGTTACCGATGTAGCCCCACCCAAATGGAACAAGATATTATTCATGAGCAAATAAGTAATACTTACCACAGCTTGTCTTGCCAGCGTAACAAAACCAAGTGATGCTATTTCTTTTACCAATTTTAAATCTAAACCAAAATGCGAGAGGTTAATTTTTAACTCGGAGTTTTTCGACGAGAAAAACCACAAGAGAAAAACAAAAGAAAAACCGTAAGAAACCGTTGTTGCCCAAGCCGCTCCTTGCATGCCCCAGCCCAATAGGTTTATAAAAAGATAATCTAAAACCAAATTCCCTATTGATGGCATCATCATGGCATACATGGCAAACTTAGGTTTGCCTTCGGCACGGGCCACATTATTTCCAACCATGCTCAACGCCAATATCGGGACACCGTAAAGCACAATACGGTAATAAATTTTAGCTGGTTCGAAAATAACACCTTTACCGCCAAAGGCAGGAATTATACCATCAATAAACCACAGTCCCAAAACCACTAAGGTTATGGTTAAAAGTAAGGTTAGTGTAATTTGGTTTCCAAAGGTTAAAAAGGCCTTTTCTTTATCGTGGGCACCCAAAGCCCTGGATATTATAGAAGCCCCTCCAATACCAATACTCATGCCCAATGCCGCAATAAAAAACGAAACGGGAAGCACTACATTTATAGCCGCTATGGCTGTGGCACCTATCCAATGCCCTACAAAAATAGTGTCTACAAGAATATTAAGCGACATTACTAAAATGCCTATTGAAGCCGGTACGGCCTGTTTTACAAGCAATTTGCTTATAGGCAAATTCCCTAAGCCTTCAGATTCTATTTTAATTTTACTCATTTGCCTTGTTGGGTTTAAATAGCAAGCCAGTTGTTAACCCATTTAGCCAACAAATTGGCCCACTCATCATCATCATTTAAACAAGGAATCGTTGTAAACGCATTGCCTCCCATTTCATGGAAAATTTCTTTTCCCTCCATAGCTATTTCTTCTAAAGTTTCTAGGCAATCGCTTACAAAAGCTGGTGTTACAATGGCCATATTTTTAACCCCCTGTTTTGCCAAACGCTCAATGGTTCTGTCTGTGTAGGGCTGCAACCACGGATCGAAACCCAAACGAGATTGAAATGAAGAGGAATAAGCTCCTTCTTTCAATTGAAGTTTTTGAGCTACCAATCGAGTTACCTCCAAACATTGGTGGCGATAGCAAAACTCATGGGCTTTAGAAGGCGTTACACAACAACTGCCATCTATTTTACAATGCGATTTTGTAACATCGCTTTTCTTTATGTGTCGTTCTGGAACGCCATGGTATGAAAACAGCAGATACTCGTAGTTTTTTCCTTCTAAATGGTTTTTTATAGAATGGGAAAGCACCTCAATATAATCGGCTTTGTTATAAAAAGCAGGAAACGACTCTATTTTTAACTGCGGAAAATGCTCCTTTCTAAGTTCTTCTGCAAAAACCGTTATGGTTTCGGTGGTAGCCATGGCAAACTGTGGATATAATGGAAAAATCAAAACCTCTTCCACGCCTTTATCCACCAATTCCTGAAGCCCTTTTTTTATAGTCATGCTACCATAACGCATGGCCAAAGCAACAGGTACATCTACTTGTTTCTGGATTTTGCTTTGAAGCCTTTCTGAAATTACAATAAGCGGCGAACCTTCGTCCCACCATATTTTCTTGTAAGCTGCTGCCGATTGCTTGGGTCGGGTTTTTAAAATAATACCTTTTACCAATGCCGTTCTGGCTACAAACGGAAGATCAATAACACGTTCATCCATCAAAAACTCACCTAGATATTTTTTAACATCTTTAGGTGTTGGGCTATCGGGCGAACCTAGATTAACCAATAAAATTCCTTTTTTCATTTAATTTTTTATCTCTTTCTTTTTAAGCAGTACAACATACCTCCCAACAAATGCTTTCTAAATACAGGGTTGGCATACGATGCTTTGGTGTGCCCCAAACCAGTATAAAACATACGGCCACCATCGTACTCCTGATACCATGCTATGGGGTGGTTGTTGCCGTTTTCTCCTCCTTTATAACTCGTTTCGTCCAGCATTAACAATATATTAATATTAGGGCTAATAGTTTTGAAATTGTACCATTCATCAAAATGGCTCCACGGATTTGGCAAGTGCCTGGTCGATTGATGATTGGCATCGATTACGGTAATTTCCGCTTTGCTTTGTTCGGGGTGGCTTAAAAAATAAGCTCCGACCAGCTTTCCGTACCAAGGCCATTTATATTCGGTATCTGTAGCTGAATGCACACCTACAAAGCTTCCTCCGTTTTTAATATAATTTTCAAAAGCCTCTTCTTGGTCACTATTTAAAACATTACCTGTAGTATTTAAAAACACAACCAAGTTGTACTGTTTTAAATTATGAACAGAAAACATATTAGCCGCTTCGGTATGCGTTACCTCAAAACCATTTTCTTCACCTAACTGTTGCAGGGTTTTTACTCCAGTTTCAATAGAATCGTGCCTAAATCCTTCGGTTTTTGTAAACACCAAGACCTTATCTGGCGTTTTACAGGACATACTTAACACACTGGCCAAAAGCAGCACCAAAATATTTTTCATAATTTATTGTTTTGTCTCTTTGGGGCGGTACAGTTCAGGCCTTTCTTCGTTATAATCGAGGTCTTGAAAAATACCACACGACACATTTGTTCGTGCCAAAGATTTACTTTTTAAGCCTCCATATTGTTTTGTTAAGGCTTCAATTTCTGGGGTTAAGTATTTCATAGGGGTGTTTTTAATGTCTTGCCAATTCAATTCATCGACATAATGTATTTTTTGGGCGTAGTGCCATATTTCTTTTTAAAGGCCGAAATAAAGTGACTGGATGTACTATAGCCTACTTTATGCCCAACTTCGTTTACATTGTTTTCTCCCGACTCTAGAAGTTTGCGTGCGACCTCCATTTTATAATCGAACAGAAAACTAAATACCGAATCGCCATATATTTGCTTAAAGCCTTCTTTTAATTTTTTTAAACTCAGTCCTATTTCGTCTGCCAGCTCTTGCAATGTTGGAGGCTCTGCCATACGGGCCACAATAATATCCTTTGCTTTCCTAACCTTTATCACATTGGTTTCGTCTACCAAAAACGGGCATTGCTCTACATCGGCATCTTCGCTTTTGTTAAAATACAAACTGAGCAGCTCGTAGGTTTTCCCTTTAAAATACAAAGGTTTTATAGAAGCATTAAGGTTATAGTTAATTACTTGATTAAGCACAATGGCCATAGAAGGCGAAATGGTTCCGTCTTTATAATATTTTTTATCGCGATTGTCTTCACTTAAAAAAGTGATATAATCGGCCTCTTGCGAAAACAATCCGTGGAATTTTTTAATGGAAATCAATACAGAAACCATCCACGAATGCGGATTTATTTGCAAATCTATAGGTAGTTCGCGCTGTGGATTATACAACAACAAAGAATTTTCTTCGAGAATATCCAAACCATATCGGCCTTCATTAAAAACAAACCTGCTTGAACCTTTTAAACAAAAATGAAATTGTATATAATCACTATCTATTTCTTTAGCAACAGATTGCACATGGCTTTTTTCATTTTTAAATGTCAAAACAATAACACCATCTTCAATTTGGGTTTCTTCGAATGAACTTTTAGCGACACTTTTTCCTTTACTAAATTCTAGATCCATAGCTCTTTTATTTAGATTGGTTCTAAATAAAATTTAGAAAACCGCCCTAATACACTGCAAAAATATGATATTTATCAGGTTTTATGAAAAATTAGTGTTAAAAAACCACAAACGACAATAAAAGTTCTTTCAGCGTTATTTTTTTTAAAACTATCATTTTACATTTGCGGCACATTACAGGTATAAGCATGCACGAATACAACATTTCACGTAGTAACTACTTCTATGCTATAGGCTTAAGTTACAAAAAGGCCGACGCCGATATTCGAGGTCGATTTAGTTTAGACGACGAGGCCAAAGTAGCCGTACTTAACCAAGCTAAAGAAAACGATATTGAAAGCTTAATAGTAACTTCAACCTGTAACCGCACCGAAATTTACGGTTTTGCGCAACACCCGTTTCAGCTCATCCAATTGCTTTGCGATAACACGCAAGGAACGGTTGACGAATTCCAAAAAGTTGCCTACGTTTATAAAAACAACGACGCTATTTCGCATATGTTTCGTGTTGGCTCTGGCTTAGACAGCCAAATTTTAGGCGATTTTGAAATTATCAGCCAGTTAAAAACAAGCGCCAAGCTATCAAGAAAACACGGTTTGCTAAACCATTTTACAGAGCGCTTGGTTAACGCTGTTATACAGGCCAGCAAACGCATTAAAACCGAAACCGAAATTTCTTCGGGAGCAACCTCGGTGTCTTTTGCTTCGGTACAGTATATCATGAACTCTGTTGCCGATATTGCCAATAAAAACATCCTCCTGTTTGGAACCGGAAAAATTGGCCGTAATACCTGCGAAAATTTAGTAAAACATACAAAAAACAAGCATATAACCCTTATTAACCGCACCAAAGACAAAGCCGAAAAAATTGGCGGAAAATTTAATTTAGTGGTTAAGGACTATGCCAACTTACAGGAAGAAATCAACCAGTCTGATATTTTGATTGTGGCTACCGGCGCACAACGCCCCACAATAGACAAACACATTATACAGTCTGAAAAACCTTTATTGATTTTAGACCTGTCTATTCCTAAAAACGTAGACGATAATGTCGAGGAGCTAGGCCATGTGCAATTGGTGCATTTAGACTATTTATCTAAAATTACAGACCAAACCCTAGAGAGCAGAAAACAACATATTCCTTCAGCAGAAGCCATAATAGAAGAGGTTAAAGCCGAATTTAACAGCTGGCTAGAAACCCGAAAATTTGCTCCTACCATTAAGGCTTTAAAGCACAAACTCTCAGACTTTGCTGCTGCCGAATTGGAAACCCAGCGCAGAAAAAATGCCGATTTCAATGAAGCCCAAGCTACATTGATTAGCAACAACATCATTCAAAAAATAACCAATCACTTTGCTCATCACTTAAAAGATGATAATATTTCTACCGACGATAGTTTAGAACTTATTAAAAAAGTGTTCCAGTTAGAACCTTCAACCAAAAATGTCTAAAATCATTAGAATAGGTACGCGCGACAGCGAACTCGCTTTGTGGCAAGCTAAAACCGTACAAGAACAACTTGAAAATTTAGGTTATAAAACCGAATTGGTTCCAGTAAAATCTACTGGAGATATCGTTTTAAATAAGCCTCTTTACGAAATGGGCATAACAGGCGTATTTACCAGAACCCTAGATATTGCCATGCTTAACCACGACATCGACATTGCCGTACATTCGCTTAAAGACGTGCCTACATTGCTACCAAAAGGCATTGTACAAGCTGCCGTTTTAAAACGCGGAAACGTAAAAGACACCTTGGTTTTTAAGAATAATGAAGAATTTTTAGGCGCTAAAAATGCCGTTGTGGCCACAGGAAGCCTTCGCCGACGCGCCCAATGGCTAAACCGCTTTCCTACACACACTATTGTAGACATACGCGGAAACGTAAATTCTAGGCTACAAAAACTGCAGGACAACGATTGGAACGGAGCTATTTTTGCCGCAGCAGGTATTGGACGTATTGGTATTAGGCCAGAAGAATCGATTAACCTCGATTGGATGATTCCTGCACCTGCACAGGGCGCCATTATGATTACCGCCTTAGATGAAGACGAGTTTTCAAAACATGCCTGCGCCCAACTTAACCACAAAGAAACTGAAATTTGCACCTCTATAGAACGTGAATTTCTAAATAAACTAGAAGGTGGCTGTTCTGCTCCTATTGGTGCATTAGCTTACATAAAAGACGAAGAAGTGCACTTTAAAGGTGTACTGCTTAGCGAAGACGGCTCTAAAAGAATTGATGTTACGCGTGTAAAAAAACTAGGTGAGCACAACGATATGGGCCAATATTGTGCCAACTTTGTAATAGAACGCGGTGGAAAACGCCTAATGGAAAACATTAAAAACGCTACAAAAAAAGCCAACATCTTTTCTACCAAATCGTTTACAGAAGGCCAACGTTTGCTGTTTCATGAAAAAGTAGTGGCCGAAAGCACCGATTTTATAAAAATCAGCTTAAACAGAATCCCCCCACGCTTACTTAAAAATAAAATAAAAAACGTTATCATTACCAGTAAAAATACGGTAGAATCGTTAATTACAAACTTTTCGGCAAACGAGCTACAATTTAAAAACATTTATTGTGTAGGTAGACGCACCAAACGTTTGGTAGAACAAAAAATAGGCAAAGTGAAGCATACCGAAAAGAATGCCGAAAATTTAGCTAAATATTTAGTTGAAAACATGGAAGGCAACGAAGTTACTTATTTTCGAAGCAATTTAAGCCTAGACACCCTGCCTTCTATTTTAAAAGAAAGAAACATAAAAATAAACAGCATAGAAGCTTACCAAACCAAGTACAACGGCATAAAGGTAAACGAACATGTTGAAGGCGTTATGTTTTACAGCCCTTCTACAGTTGAAAGCTTCGTTCAAAAAAACAATAAAAACGTTATTGCTTTTTGTATTGGAGAAACCACCGCTCAAGAAGCTCGTAAACATTTTAACGATGTAAGAGTAGCCAAAATACCAACAGTAGAGAGTGTTATTGAGCTAGTAAACGAGCATTACACATAACCGTTTAAGGTTTCTGGTTTTTGGTTGTTTATCACCATAAACCATTAGCCAACAACCTAAAACCATATGATAAAGAACGATTTATTTTTAAGAGCCCTAAAAGGAGAAACCGTTAACCGCCCTCCTGTTTGGATGATGCGCCAAGCGGGGCGTTATTTACCAGAATTTATCGCCATTCGTGAAAAATACGATTTCTTTACACGCTGTCGCACTCCAGAACTTGCCAGCGAAATTACAGTACAGCCCATTCGCCGTTTTGGTATGGACGCCGCCATTCTGTTTAGCGATATATTAGTCATTCCACAAGCCATGAACATTGAGGTACAGATGAAACCCAATTTTGGCCCCTATTTGCCAAATCCTGTACGCAATCAAAAAGACGTAGATAATGTTATCGTTCCAGATGCCAAAGTAGCCTTAGATTACGTTTACCAGGCCATAAAAGCAACTAAAGAACTATTAAACGACGATATACCTTTAATTGGTTTTGCCGGATCGCCATGGACCATTTTGTGCTACTGCGTACAAGGCCAAGGCAGCAAAACATTCGACAAAGCCAAAGCGTTTTGTTTTACAAACCCTATAGCAGCACATCAATTATTACAAAAAATAACAGATACGACTATTGCTTATTTAAAAGAAAAAGTAAAAGCAGGATGTAATGCCATACAAATATTCGATTCTTGGGGAGGTATGCTTTCGCCTAACGACTATCAAGAGTTTTCATGGCAATACATCAACCAAATTATTGAAGCCTTAAAAGACCACGCCCCTGTTATTGCCTTTGGTAAAGGCTGTTGGTTTGCCCTTGGCAACATGGCAAAAAGCAACGCTTCTGCATTAGGTATAGACTGGACATGCTCTGCACGCAATGCCCGGTATTTAACCGGAGGAAACATTACGTTACAAGGTAATTTCGACCCAGCACGTTTGCTTTCGCCTCCATCTGAAATCAAAAAAATGGTTCGCCAAATGATTGATGAGTTTGGAAAAGATAAATACATTGTAAATTTAGGCCACGGCATTTTACCCAATATCCCTTTAGAAAACGCCAAAGCCTTTATTGATGCTGTAAAAGAATACCATGTTTAAAAACATACTGTCGGGCATAAAAGCATATTTTGGAGCTTTAGGTTTAATCTCTAAACTAAAACTCTGGAAATTCTTTGCTATCCCGATGGTTATTAGTCTGGTTACGGCAATCATTATTTTTGGATCGGCATATGGCCTATCCGATAATATCGGCAACTTCATTTCTAAAATCTGGATTTGGGATTGGGGCAAAAAAACCTTCAGCCTTATTAGCTCTTTTATTGGAGGTTTTATTGTTATAGCCATTGGACTTATTCTTTTTAAGCACATTATCATGGCGCTTTCGGCTCCATTTATGAGTTCGGTTTCCGAAAAAATAGAAGCCTATTACACCAAAGCACCTCCTCATTCCCACAGAAACACCTCTTTTTTTCAGCAATTATGGCGTGGCATAAAAATTAACAGCAGAAATCTAATTATGGAACTCCTGCTAACCATTCCTATTTTATTGTTAAAGTTTATCCCAATTATCAATATTTTTTCTACAGTATTATTATTTTTGATACAAGCCTACTATGCTGGCTTTGGTAATATGGACTATACTTTAGAACGCCACTATCAATACAAGGAAAGCATTCAGTTTGTTCGAAAAAACCGCGGCATTGCTATTGGCAACGGCATTGTTTTTATGTTATGTCTTTTGGTACCTGTTGTTGGTGTTATTTTGGTGTTGCCACTTTCTGTTACCGCTGCTTCAAATGAAACCATTAAATTATTACAATCTAAAAAAAATATAAATCCTCATGGTTAAAAGAATATTATCTCCCTTTCAAAAATTCATAAAAATCGAAAGCCTTAGTGGGCCGCTGTTACTTTTGGCCACAATTGTTGCTTTAATTTGGGCAAACTCACCATTTTCAGAAGCTTACCATTCGCTATGGCAATATAAAATAGGTTTTACCAGCAAACATTTTGAACTGGTTAAACCTCTCATTTTATGGGTAAATGATGGGCTAATGGCCATTTTCTTCTTTTTAATTGGCCTAGAGGTAAAACGCGAGTTTCTTATTGGCGAACTAAACACACCCAAAAAACTAGCATTTCCGCTTATTGGCGCCTTGGGAGGCATTATTATGCCTGTGTTGTTTTTCTTCTTGTTAAACGACAATCCCGAAACCCAAAAAGGCTGGGGTATTGCCATGGCTACCGATATTGCGTTTTCCTTAGCTGTTCTTAAAGCCGTTGGCAGCAGGATTCCTCTTAGTCTTAAAGTATTTTTAACCGCATTTGCCATTGTTGATGATTTAGGCGCCGTAATTGTTATAGCCCTCTTTTACAGTGGCAACATACAATTAACAATGCTACTAGTGGCCTTCATTTTGTTGGCTGTACTTTATTTTTTATCCTACAAAGGAATCTACTCTAAATTTGTGATGATCTTTTTAGGCATTATTATCTGGACCCTATTTTTAAAATCGGGCATACATCCTACTTTGGCAGGTATTTTATTAGCTTTTTCGGTACCTATTAGACAAAAAGTCAAAACTACCGAGTTTATTGACTATCTGGTTAAAACTACCGATAACATTAAAAAAGCAAATGTTTTAAAATTGCCCGTGCTTTCTAAAGAACAAATTCATGAAATAGATAATCTTAAAGGTTGGACCAACAA
>Ga0055584_100001282_pt1 | contig 24638 bp, 21 predicted proteins | sample OSDHelmetaG_FD_58716 | JGI IMG/M metagenome (GOLD analysis project Ga0055584, IMG submission 58716) | Pelagic marine sediment microbial communities from the LTER site Helgoland, North Sea, for post-phytoplankton bloom and carbon turnover... | ecosystem: Environmental > Aquatic > Marine >...
GAGACTATGATGGACGAGACTATGATGGACGAGACTATGATGGACGAGACTATGATGGACAGCATGATGGAACAAGGCACAGTGACAACAGAAGGTGCGACGCCTGCAGAAGATGCTACGTCTGCCGAATAAGACACCATCACCTGCTGAAAAAACATTTTAGGATAGGCCCTGTATCCCATACAGGGCTTGTCTTTTTTAAGAAACAACAACGTTAAGAGACAACAAGACGATATGCTGAACGGCAAAAACATATTGCTGATTATTTCCGGCGGCATTGCCGCTTACAAGGCGCTGGAACTGATCCGTCTTATCCGTAAAGATGGCGGAAAAGTGCGCTGTGTTCTAACACGCGGCGGCACGCAATTTATAACACCGTTAAGTGTGTCTGCGCTTGCGGGAGAACCGGCCTATACGGATCTATGGAGCCTGAAAGATGAATCAGAAATGGGACATATCCGCCTGTCCCGTGAAGCTGATCTGATTGTTGTGGCCCCTGCCAGCGCCAGCTTTGTTGCCAAGATGACTTACGGGCTGGGTGATGATCTGGCAGCAGCCACATTGCTGGCGGCTGATAAACCGGTCATGATAGCGCCCGCCATGAACCCCGCCATGTGGGCACACGCCGCCACACAAACCAATATTACAACACTGCAACAACGTGGCATACGTATCATCGGCCCGGAAGCGGGTGACACAGCCTGCGGCGAATGCGGTGCAGGCCGCATGAGTGAGCCGGAAGACATTCTGGCCACCATTAAAGATTACTTTGAAAACGGACAACGCCTTGCCGGACTAAAGGCATTGGTGACCAGCGGCCCCACTTATGAGCCACTTGATCCAGTGCGCTTTATCGGCAACCGCTCATCAGGAAAGCAAGGCCATGCAATTGCCGCTGCCCTGCGCGACCACGGTGCAGACGTTACATTGATTAGCGGCCCGGTTGCCTTACCCGATCCCATGGGGATAAAAACCGTTCACGTTGAAACCGCGACGGAAATGCTGAGCGCATGTCATGCTGCACTGCCTGCTGACATTGCCATTTGCGCCGCCGCCGTCAGTGACTGGTCAGCAATGACAATCAGCCGCCAAAAAATCAAAAAGCAAAGCGACAAAACACCTCCGGATATAAAGCTGAAGGAAAACCCGGATATTCTTGCCGCCTTGTCATGTCAGGAAAAGAAGCGCCCGGCGCTGGTTATCGGCTTTGCAGCAGAAACAGAAAACCTTATTGAGTCTGCAAACACAAAAATGAAACAAAAGGGCTGTGACTGGATCATTGCCAATGATGTGGGTAAAAAAGAAAAAATATTTGGCGCCGATAAAAATCATGTTTATCTTCTCTCTCCTGCCGGACGGGAAGAGTGGCAAGGGCACAAAACAGACATTGCGCGCAATCTGACCGCGCGCATCATAGAACATTTTGAATTGAAACTAGAACAACAAGCAGCGGAGTAAAAGATGACTGAAAAAATCCAACCCATTGAAGTCGCATTAACGGCACACGAACATGCCGTGGGGCTGAGCCTTCCGACCTATGCGACGGAACAATCCGCCGGTATGGATTTAACGGCCGCGCTAACAGAAGCGATTGAGCTTTCACCGGGAGAACGCGCCCTTATCCCGACAGGCTTGTCGATTGCCCTGCCGCCGGGATATGAAGCGCAAGTGCGCCCGCGTTCGGGTCTGGCGATCAAACACGGCGTAACGGTTTTGAATACACCCGGCACGGTCGATGCGGATTATCGCGGCGAGATCAAGGTTATCCTGATCAATCACGGACAAGAGCCATTCACAGTCAAGCGCGGCATGCGCATCGCGCAAATGGTCATCACCCGCCACGCCAATGTAAAGTGGGATGTTGTTGAAGCGCTGGAAGAAACAAAACGCGGCGAAGGCGGCTTCGGATCAACCGGACAGAAATAGTGAGCATCTCTTTCGATGATATTATTCGCAATGCGCTGACCGAGGATATGGGCGGCGGCGAAGATGTCACCACCATGGCGACCATCCCTGAAAACACAACGGCGCGCGCCGTCATGCGGTCCCGGGAAGATGGTGTTTTGTATGGTGCCGATATTGCGGCCGCCGCTTTTCATGCCGTCGATCAATCTTTGAAAATAACGCATCACGCCAAAGACGGCGTATCTTTGACGGCGGGACAAGATATTCTGAGCGTTGAAGGTGCGGCCCGCGCCATTATGATAGCCGAACGCACTGCGCTTAATTTTACGACGCATTTGTCCGGCATTGCCTCGTTGACGCACCGGTATGTGCAAACAATCGCCGGCACGAAAGCCGCTATCATGTGCACGCGCAAAACGCTGCCGGGCTTGCGCGCTTTGGAAAAATCGGCTGTCGCAGCGGGCGGCGGGAAAAACCATCGTTTCGGGCTTTATGATGCTGTTTTGATTAAAGACAATCACATTGCCGTTGCCGGTGGCATTGGTGCAGCGATTAAAAAAGCGCTGACCCATACCGGACACAGCATTAAAATTGAAATCGAAGTTGATACGCTGGCGCAACTTGAAGAGGCGCTTGGCTATGATATCGACATTGTGTTGCTGGACAATATGGCGCCCGCCATGTTGCGCCGCGCGGTTGAAATGGTCGACGGCAAATGTCTGACCGAGGCATCGGGCGGAATCAATTTGCAAACTGTGCGCGCCATTGCCGAGAGCGGCGTGGACCGCATTTCCATCGGGGCGCTGACTCATAGTGCGCCCGCACTGGATATCGGGCTGGACATACAAACGCATTCATAACACGCGCTCTTTAATAACAGTATGTTAGCGGCAATCCATCAGTTCGTTCGTCGAAAACAAAGTTTTTAAAAAATACGCCTGTATGCAAAAACGCAAGCGCCGCTGCAAAGCCCTGCATTATCCTGCGGCAAAATAATTTTGTAATCACGGCATAGGAGTGCGTCAATTTAATTATAGGAATTAAATCCTATGATGTCAAGTTAATGTTAAGCTGGCTAGGGCGCTACGGCGCGGGCGTATTGGAGGCTGTTGTCATTCGTAACTTTTGCGCCAAAGAGCGGCGCCTCGTTCCTGAGCTGTTTCAGAGCACGCTGGAACATTTCACTTTGCATTAAAGCCTCACGACGCGGTTCAATCCGGATATAGCGTGTCCAATCAGAACGGTGCGCCTGTGCATCAAACACTTCCTTCAATCGCCCTGTTTCTTTTTTTAAAAAACTTTCCCCACTGCTATTCACCAAACCGGCACTATCTGGTTTCTCTATCACAATATCCAGCCACGACGCATCTTTAGCAACATAGTTAGAATTATGAATGAAAGACAGGCCGCCATGTTTCCGCAAAAATAGGAGTCTGCGCGCCGGATGGCTATCATCCAACGTTGAAAAGGAATGAAACGTATAATCACATCCCCAGGCAACATTTATAAAATCAACCTGCAAGGGACGTCCCTTATAATTTCCCGTCCAGTATTCATCATATTCGTCATGACCCTTATATGTCACTTTACTCCAAAAGCGCAAAAGTGATTTCTTGTATTTTTCTTTTTCACGCGCATCTGGAATACCGAATATTTTTTCAACCGCCGCATCCGGAATAATTTTTTTACCATCTCCTTGGCTGCCACGGACGGTAATGATGACGGGGTCACAACGATCCTGCCAGAACACAGGATCAATACCACCAACCAGAATGTGAGAGATGTCGAAAAGATGCTGTCTTTGCGTCGTAATCAATTTGATGGTGTCATCATCCATTTTAAGCGTCTCTCTCCTTCCTCTGTAATACGCGCTCTAATATAACACACCCCTCATTATTATGTTAACATTTTGCTCTACACGGTCCCAGGGCTGGATTCCTGTTTGGCGGGGCCTATATCCTGTGCTACAAACCGCCTATGGATATTGACCTGACAGGAAAAAGAGCCCTTGTTTGCGGCGCCTCCAAGGGGATTGGCCGCGCGGCGGCGATGGAACTAGCGATGCTGGGCGCTACCGTAACAATACTGGCACGCAATGCAGAAGCCCTTGAGACCGTGCGCGCCGCCTTGCCAACCCCGGCCAAACAGGTTCACAGCATCCTGCCAGCTGACTTTTCCGACCCGGTTGCCCTGAAAGAAATTTTACATAATGCAAGCCTGAGGTGTGGCGGGAATAACGAGAACGGTGAGAATAACGGGAACGACGGCACGAGCAGCCAGCCCTTTCATATCCTCGTTAATAATTCCGGTGGCCCGCCCGCAGGACCGGCGCACACAGCCACGGAAGAGCAGTTTCTGGCAGCGTTTAATCAGCATTTAATCGGCAACCATATTATGATGCAGGCCGTTCTGCCGGGCATGAAGTCAGAAAAATATGGCCGTATTATCAATGTGATATCAACATCTGTTAAGGCACCAATTAAGGGGCTAGGCGTATCGAATACCATTCGCGGCGCGGTCGCAAACTGGGCCAAAACACTGGCGGGCGAACTGGGGCCGTTCGGCATTACGGTCAATAATATCCTGCCCGGGGCCACCGATACCGACCGCATGGCCGAGATCATCAAGGGCAAGGCTGCCAAGCAAGGCAAGAGTCTCGAGGACATAACAGCGGCAGAGCTATCGATTATCCCTGTCGGACGACTGGGCAAACCGGAAGAACTGGCGCAGGCCATTGCCTTCCTCGCCTCCCCCGCCGCTGCCTATATCAACGGCGTGAATTTGCCGGTTGATGGCGGCCGGACAGGATGCCTTTAAGCTCATAACACCACAAAGCTCCCACTGGCCTGCATCGCACCGATTGTGTAGAATGGCGACCTGCGAGGAGGCAGAACAGCATGATATTCAGACGCTCGGAACAACCGGTCGATCACCAGAAGGTTTTTGTTATTTGGCTGTCGGTCATGAATCTCCTCCCGGCTCTGGGCGTTTATTTTTATGACTGGCCCGGCAATATAGTGATTTATTTTTACTGGGCTGAATGTGCCTTGCTCACGGCCTTTACGCTGGTGTTCTACGCGAAACGGCTGATCGTTTTTATTACGCTGCTTCTCACCGCAATATTTATAGCCAGCATGGCAAGCGAGCCGCCTAGCGGCAGCCTGATGATGACCATTACATTCTGGGGTTTTTATTATTTCTGTTGGCTCGGTTATATAGAGCTTAATCATAGATATTTCTGGCATAAGACCCATCGCCTGCATCCCTTGCAACGCTTTTTGTTGTATCTGGTTTTTATGACGCTTGCCATCGCCGTATGTTTTTCCCTGACAATCACGCTTTATGATATGTGGGATGGTGTTGCCAACATACCAAAATCCATCTACATCGTGTTTTTCACAATGGCTGCCGCCGTTCCCACAACGGCACTGGGCATGTTGAAAATCATCGACATGATCGGCGCAAAGCATTTCGTACATTTTCTGCTGGGCACCTATCACCGCCCAGTAAAACGGGAGCGTGTTGTCTTGTTTCTGGATATGGTTGGCTCTACCGACATGGCGGAGAAACTGGGCCCGGAAAAAAGCATGGATATGCTGATACAATTTATTTTTGACGCCAGCGCCATTATCCGGCGGCGCGGTGGTGACATTCTGAATTACACCGGCGACGGGTTGGTTGTGCTTTGGCCTATAAAACAGGCGGAAAAATCAATCGAAGCCACGCAAGCCCTGCGCGAACACATAAACGACACCAGCAACATGTATCAGAGAAAATTCAACATAGTGCCTGACTTCCGGGTTGGTATTCATGCCGGAACGATTGTGATCGGGCAAATCGGCGAGGAAAAGCTGTTTCTGGGGCTTTATGGTGATGTCGTCAACACAGCCGCCCGCCTCGAACAGATGAACAAGGAAACCGGAACGAAGATACTGATTTCCGGCATTGTCAGCGATAAATTGCCCTTACCGCAGCAAGAACAGCTCCAATCGCTGGGCCAGAAGGAAATCCGTGGTAAAGAAGAAAAAATCGATGTTTATACGGTGCGCGAAGCGGCCTGATGAATGAGCCAAACAGCCATGATATGATGTCTTAGACCTTGCCTTTTTCTGGAAATTTATGCTAAAAATGGGCACGTTTATGAGCCCTTGAACAGGCGTAGGATATGACCCGGCATAACGCAAAAATTCTGAATTTTATCAACGGACAGATGGCCGAACCGCTATCCGGTGCGTTCATGGAAAATATTGAACCGGCCACAGGCAAGGCTTATGGCCTGATCCCGGATTCAGATGAAAGCGATGTGAATGAAGCCGTTGCCGCCGCGAAGGCCGCCTTCCCGATCTGGCGCGATACGCCGATTGAAGAGCGCACCGCCATCATGAACAAAATGGCAGACTTGCTGGAAGAAAATGCCGTAGAGATCGCACGTGCCGAAAGTGTAGATCAGGGAAAAACCATTACACAAGCAACAAAGGAAACATCACGTGGCCCGGCTAACTTCAGAGCCTTTGCCAGTGCCGCCACGGAATTTTTAAAACCGAAACAAATAACACAACAAACACCACCGGCAACGGCCCGTGTCCTGCACCAGCCCGTCGGCGTAGTCGGCACAATCAGCCCATGGAACTTACCGTTATTGTTGTTTACGTGGAAAATTGCGCCTGCTCTGGCTGCCGGTAACACAATTGTGGCAAAGCCAAGCGAGATCACACCGATGACGGCTTATATGCTCTCTACGCTGGCCAATGATGCAGGATTCCCTCCCGGCGTACTGAATATCGTACACGGCACAGGGCAAAAAGTCGGCAGCGCACTGGTAAGTCACCCGGATGTTTTGCGTTTATCATTCACCGGCAGCACCGCCACAGGCCACGCTATTAACCTAGCCTGTGCGCAAGCCTTTAAAAAACCGCCGACGCTAGAGATGGGCGGAAAAAATCCGGCGATTATTTTTGATGATGCGGATTTAAGAAAAGCTGTCCCCGGCAGCAAGGCCAGCAGCTTTACCAATCAGGGTGAAATTTGCCTGTGCACATCCCGCATATTTATACAGCGCGGCATTTATAATGAATTCAGAGATGCTCTGGTCGCAACAGTCAAAGATATTAAAATCGGTGACCCGCTGGAACCCGATACGCAGCACGGTGCTATGGTATCCGCAGACCACATGAACAAAGTTCTGGATTATATCGCACTGGCGCAGGATGAAGGCGGCAAGGTTTTAACCGGCGGCTGCCAACACATTGCGGAAGGCCGCTGTGCGGATGGATATTTCATTGCGCCGACCGTGATTGAAGGGCTGGCAAATTCATGCCGTACCAATCAGGAAGAAATTTTTGGCCCCGTCATCACATTGATACCATTTGATACGGAAGAAGAAGCAATCGCACTGGCTAATGATTCAGAATATGGGCTGGCTGCAACAATCTGGACAAAAGATCAGACCAAAGCATTGCGTGTGGCTGATGCTCTGGACACAGGCATGCCGTGGATCAATTGCTGGAACCTGCGCATATTGCAAACACCCTTTGGTGGCTGGAAAAATTCCGGCAACGGGCACCGCGAAGGCGCGCCAGACGCCATGGAATTTTTTACAGAGAAGAAAACGATTACCGCAGCGGAATTGAATATATAGGGAGAAACAATGTCACAATCAGTTGTCAAAAATTCAGACAAGGCACCGGCACCGGTAGGGCTTTATCCGCATGCGCGCTGGGCGGGGGACTATCTTTACTTATCAGGTATCGGCCCACGCGTAAAAGGAAGCAAAGACATCCCCGGCGTTACATTGAACGATGCCGGAGACATCACAGACCATGACATTGAGCTACAATGCCGCAGCGTCTTTAATAATGTGCGCGATGTGCTGGAGGCCTCCGGTGCGGAATGGACGGATCTGGTGGATGTTGCTGTTTATCTGACCGATATGAAGAACGATTTTCAAAAATACAATACGTTGTGGGCAGAGTATTTTAATGAAAATCCGCCCTGCCGCACAACAATTGAAATCCTGTCATTACCGACACCGATTGCGATTGAACTGAAATGCGTCGCCTATAGAAAAGGAGGGCCGAAGCCGTGACTCAATTGTTGCCGCCAATAAATTTTAAAGAGTGGATTGATAACAACCGCGACAAGCTAAAGCCGCCCGTTGCCAATAAAGAGCTGTACGAGATGGGTGATTTTATCATCATGGTCGTCGGTGGCCCGAATAGCCGTAAAGATTTCCATGACGATGCAGGGGAAGAGCTGTTTTATCAGGTCGAAGGCGATATGGTTTTGCGCATACAAGAAGACGGCAAGCCACGTGACATTACGATCAAGGAAGGCGAAATGTTTTTACTCCCCCCTCATATCCACCATTCACCGCAGCGCTTTGCAAACACTATTGGTCTTGTCATCGAGCGCAAACGCACAAAAGAAGAGCTGGATGGTTTTATCTGGTATTGCGAGAACTGTAACGGAAAACTTTATGAAGAATATATCCCGCTTGACAATATTGTAACCGACCTGCCAAAAATATTTGACAGGTTTTGGAGCAACGACAAAAACCGCAGCTGTGATAGTTGCGGCACCGTGATGGAGAAACCACCACAACCATGACTTACCCGTACAAACCAACTGAAAAATGGGATGTTCACACCCATACCACGACATCGCCGGAAACATTTGAGGCTCTGGCAAAATTCAGCAAATACACTGATTTTGTACGCGTACGCGCGCACGAAACATTACCCTGCTGCGCCGAGCTGGTGGATGGCAACGGTAATGTTCAACGCATAATCGAGGATGATGCCTATAACGGTGCAACACGCATTAAAGCCTGTGACGCACACAACGTTACAATGCAGGTGCTGTCTCCTACCCCGATGATGATTCCGGACTATGTAGATCACGAAGAGGATGCAACGGCCATATGCCGGATTTTAAACGATGATAACGCCGCCACCGCAGCAAAATTCCCGGAACGCTTCATGGCGCTGGGTGCGCTCCCCATGCGTTTTCCGGACAGCGCTATCAAAGAAATGGAACGCTTGCGCAAAGACCTTGGTATATGCGGCGTAGAAATTAATTCAAATGTCGACGGCATGGATATCGGCCACCCCTTTCTTTACCCCATTTTTGAAGCCGCCAATGATCTGGGCATGGCCATATTTGTTCACCCCTGGGGCGGCTTTATGAAGCCCGAAGAAAAAAACCTGAAGAACAGAATGAATCCGGGGAGAAATTGGCGCCCTTGGCTGATTGGTATGGGCATGGAAACGGCAATCGCGTTTGATTCCATGCGTTGCAGCGGTGTTCACGAACGCCTTCCCAATTTACGTGTTCTGTATGCGCACGGCGGTGGCACATTTACAGGATTGATCGGACGGCTGGAGCATGGCGCATATTGCCGTCCTGATTTATTTGCAAACCGTTCGCAACTTGATCCCTATAGTACAGTACGTCAATGTGCCATTTACACAGATTCCCTTACGCACAGCCCATGGGGGTTTGAAACGCTTGTACACACACTTGGTATCAACAGGATCGCCATGGGGTCAGATTACCCGTACCCGCTCGGCGAAGTTGACCCATTTGATAACAACACACATAAAGACCCGAAGGGCAATGCATGCCCCTATGAGAAAACCAAAAACATTTACCCCGGCCACATGATCGAACACTTGCCTGAATCGGATGCGGACATGGCAAAAGCATGGGAACATTTTCACTGGATACCACACCGTGATGCTGGCGGTGATCCGCGCATATTGCCTTGCCTTACAGACAAACAAAAACAGCGTATGCTCTCAGGCACAGCAAAGGAATGGCTAGGGATCAAAGAGTAAAATGGAAATCACCGTTAAGATTAATGGAAAAGCATACACGATAGACAGCAATCACCCGCTGGATATTTCAATCCCCGTCCAATTCGACGGTAACGGCATCACAGCATTTGGCGCAGAGCCCGCACAAAGAGAAGCCTTCCACACCGAAGATTTTACCGGTGACACCCGCAAGGGCGGGAGCTGTAATTGCGAACTTTATACACTCTCCCCGCACCTGCACGGCACGCACACGGAATGTGTCGGGCATATTACGGATGAGCGCATTGCCGTACATGATGTGATGAAGAATGGTTTTATACCAACAACACTAATAACAATCACGCCGGAGCCGCCCAGCGAAAGCTATGACCCCGCACCACACAATGAAGATGTTATGATCACGCGTGCCACAATAGAAAAGGCGCTGCGTGTTACGCCGGGCTTCACGGAAGGCCTTATCATCCGCACGCATTACAAGGATCAACCGCCTTACTTTTCACACGAGGCAATGCAATACATCAATGATCTGGACGTACAGCATTTGCTCGTTGATATGCCATCAGTTGACCGCTTGAATGATGACGGTAAATTAAGCAATCACAGGATTTTTTGGGGGCTTGCACCAGGCATAAAAACCGCTGCTCCGCCTTCACCGAAGACCATTACAGAACTTATAAAAGTTCCCGATTCATTAGCAGATGGTACATATGTGATGAACTTGCAAATAGCACCTTTCATGTGCGATGCTGCCCCATCCCGGCCAATATTATATGAGGTAAAACCATGAAGTATGAGCACGGCGTAGAATTTGCAAAAAAAATGGACGCAGAAGATCCCTTAAAAGATTTTCGCAACCAATTCCACATCCCGCAAGACAAAGAAGGTAAAGAGTCTGTTTATTTTTGCGGCAACTCCCTTGGCCCCATGCCCAAAGCATTACCGGATGCCATGAAGGAACAAATGGATGGCTGGGCAAAAATGGGGGTCGAAGGACACTGGACAAAACCATGCGAGTGGATGCCCATTCACGAAACGCTGACAAAGCAAGCCGCAGCAATTGTCGGTGGCAAAGACACAGAAGTCGTCGTCATGGGCACGCTGACCGCAAACCTGCACCACTTGATGATCAGTTTTTATAACCCGACGCCGGATCGTTATAAAATTTTATATGAGAGCAATGCTTTTCCCTCCGACCGCTACGCAATTGCCTCACAAATTGACATGATGGCTAAAAAGTTGGCGCCATTTACGGACAAGGGATCGCATTTAACACCCGACAACGCCATGATAGAAATACAACCGCGTGACGGTGAAGTGACGTTGCGGATGGAAGATATTGAAAAAATAATTGATGAGCAAGGCGATGAAATCGCGATGATCATGATCGGCGGGAATAATTTTTATACCGGCCAAAAATTTGACATGGAGCGCATCACAGAAAAAGGTCATGAAAAAGGATGCCTGGTTGGATTTGACCTTGCTCATTCTGTTGGTAACGTCGAACTAAAACTACATGAATGGGATGTCGACTTTGCCTGTTGGTGTCCGTACAAATATCTTAACTCCGGCGCGGGTGGTATTAGCGCTATTTATATACATGAACGTCACCATAACAATACGGCGCTGCCGCGATTAATGGGGTGGTGGGGAAATAAACCTTCTACACGTTTTGAAATGCGGCATAAGGCTGAGCCTTTCACAACGGCGGAAGCATGGCAAATGTCTAATCCACCGGTATTTTCTATGATTCCGGTTCGTGTATCTCTGGATATTTTCATGGAAGCCGGGATGGACAACATTGTCGTAAAAAGTAAAAAACTAACCGGGTATCTAGAATTTTTGTTAGACAGCCTGGATACAGATAAATTCAAAATTATTACCCCGCGTGACCCGGATCAGCGCGGCGCCCAGCTTTCTATTATCATGAAAGAAAATGGAAAAGAAATATTTGATTCTTTATTTGATGCCGGAATTATTGGTGACTGGCGCCACCCGGATTGCATTCGTATCGCACCGGCACCTTTATTTAACAGCTATCAGGACATTTATAAATTTTCTTTAATTTTTGCAGAAACAATAGGAATAGATAATATTTCAAAGGAGAATGTTGCATGAGCAAGGAAACCATACATATCGTTGGCGGCGGACTCGTCGGCCCTTTAGCAGCTATTTTTCTAGCCAAGCGCGGCTACAATGTTGAACTGTACGAGCGGCGTGCGGATATGCGCAAAGGCGGTGTTGACGCCGGGCGCTCCATTAACCTTGTCGTCACACCGCGCGGGCTGGTGGCACTGGACCGTGTTGGCCTCAAAGAAAGAATGCTCGAGCTGGCCATCCCACTAGAGGGACGCATGCTGCACGACACCAAGGGGGGAACCACCTACGTTCCCTACGGCCACAAACCGGGAGAGGTTATCAATGCGGTATCGCGCGGCTTGTTGAATATTCGCCTGCTTGAAGAAGCCGACAAACATGAAAGTGTTAATATTCATTTCCAGCGCAAATGCACGGATTACGATATCGACAGTAAGGTTCTGACATTCTTGAACGAAGAAAGCGGCCAAACAGAAACAGTGAAGGCCGACATTACCATTGGCACAGATGGTGCCTTTTCTGCGATCCGCCGCGCAATGTTTGATAATGTACAAAACTTCAACTACGCACAGAACTTCCTGGCGCATGGCTATAAAGAGCTTGTCATTCCTCCGGATGAAAACGGTAAACACCGCATCAAAAACGGTATGTTTCATATCTGGCCGCGTGGTGATTATATGCTGATCGGCATTCCCAACATCGACGGCAGCTTTACATGCACACTATTCTGCCGGTATGAGGGCGATGAGGGATTTAACAAAATCAAAACAGCAGAAGATGCGCTGAGCTTCTTCAACAAAATCTTCCCCGATGCTGTACCGGTCATGCCTTCTTTGGCTGATGACTTCATGAACAACCCCATAGGATCACTTGTTACAGTTAAATGCGGTCCGTGGTATGTCGATGGACAGGCCATGTTAATGGGCGACGCCGCACACGCCGTTGTTCCTTTCTATGGACAAGGCATGAATTGCGGGTTCGAGGACTGCACAGCGCTGGGTGATATTCTGGATGCCGGCGAAACAGACTGGTCTGTCATCTTCAAAAAGCTGTTTATCGCACGCAAGGAAAATACAGATGCCATCGCCGACATGGCGATACAGAACTTCGTAGAGATGCGCGAAACCACCGCCGACCCCAAATTCCAGCTTAAAAAGGAAGTTGGCTTTGCGCTTGAAAATCGCTACCCGGATAGATTTATTCCACGCTATTCAATGGTGATGTTCCACCCGGAGATCCCCTTTGCAGAAGCCAAGAGACTCGGCGAGGCACAAGAACAAATGCTGGATGAGCTCTGCGCGAATATCAATGACCCCTCAGAAGTGGATTGGGGTCAGGCGGAAAATCTTTTGAAAAAACTAAACGCATAAAAAACTGAACGTATAAAAAAGGGAAAACTGAACGTATAAAAAAGGCCGCTCCAAAGCGGCCTTTTAATTCTTTTATGATCCGGCAATTACCGGCTGTAAAATTCGATAACCAGCTGCGGTTCCATTTGTGCAGCGTAAGGCACGTCTTCCATTTTCGGCACACGCAGATACGTTGCCTTCATTTCTTTATGGTCGGCCTGAATGTATTCCGGTACTTCGCGTTCCTGTGATTCAACAGCCTGAATAACCATCGGGATGTTGCGCGCTTTTTCACGCACTTCAACCACATCGCCTTCTTTCACGGCGTAGGATGGAATGTTAACGCGCTTGCCGTTCACAAGCACATGACCGTGGTTTACAAACTGGCGTGCCGCAAACACTGTCGGCACAAATTTGGAACGATAGATAACGGCATCAAGGCGACGCTCCAGCAAACCAATCAGGTTCTGCCCCGAATCACCACGCAGGCGCATAGCCGTTTGGTAGTAGCGGCGGAACTGGCGCTCGCCGATGCTGCCATAATAGCCTTTCAATTTTTGCTTGGCTTTCAGCTGCAGGCCATAATCAGAGACTTTGCCGCGCTGCGCACCATGCTGGCCCGGGCCAGTCTGGCGCTTGTTATAAGGGGATTTCGCACGACCCCACAGGTTACAACCCATGCGACGATCGATTTTATGTTTGGCACTTGGCCGCTTCTCACTCATAGTATTTTCCTTTTCTTTTCAACAAGTTGTCCCGATATTCATTTGTCTTGGCGGCAATGCCGTCAATGAGGGCCACAGACCCCTCTTCTCGGGAATGGCCGTAATATACCTATTTCCAGAGATTTGTCAAAGAATTTAGGACTATAGGGCCTCCCCGCGTCAAAAATAGCGCCGTTCCATTTATTTTCATATTATAAAGAGGCATTATTCAGGTGGTAGCATTACCCCCTGATTTCAGCTAAAAATCAGCAATGTTTACCAAGATCCTCATCGCCAACCGGGGAGAGATCGCATGCCGTATCATGCGCACAGCGCAACGTATGGGCATCAAGACTGTTGCGGTTTACTCCAGCGCGGACAAGAAGGCACTGCATGTGCGACTGGCTGATGAAGCCGTTAGCATCGGCGGTGCGGCTTCGGCGGATTCATATTTATGTGCTGATAAAATTTTAAAAGCCGCGCAAGAAACAGGCGCACAAGCCATCCATCCGGGCTACGGGTTTTTGTCGGAGAATGTCGGCTTTGCCAAAGCCTGCGCCGCAGTCGGTCTTACCTTTATCGGCCCTACCCCCGCCGCCATCGAAGCCATGGGATTAAAAGACCGCGCCAAAGATATCATGGCCAAGGCAGGCGTGCCCGTTGTTCCGGGATATCAGGGCAAAAATCAGGATGCCAAAACACTGCAAAAGGAAGCGGCAAAAATTGGCTACCCTGTTTTAATCAAGGCTGTTGCCGGCGGCGGCGGCAAAGGTATGCGCCTTGTCGAAGACGAAAAAGATTTTACAGACGCACTGGCCAGTTGCAAACGCGAAGGACATGCCAGCTTTGGCAACGATCATGTCTTAATTGAAAAATACATTACAAAGCCACGCCACATTGAAATGCAGGTTTTCGGTGACAACCACGGCAATGCTGTTCACCTATTCGAGCGCGATTGTTCCCTGCAGCGCCGCCACCAAAAAGTGGTGGAAGAAGCCCCTGCCCCCGGCTTATCAGACCAAGTGCGCGCCGTCATGGGCGCGGCAGCGGTGAGCGCCGTAAAAGCTTTGCAATACACCAATGCTGGCACGATTGAGTTCATCATGGACTCCGCCACACAAGATTTTTATTTCATGGAAATGAACACACGGCTACAGGTTGAACACCCCGTAACGGAAATGATAACGGGCCTTGATCTGGTTGAATGGCAATTACATGTTGCCGCAGGCGACAAACTGCCTCTCACGCAAGACAAGATAGAGTGCAAGGGACACGCATTTGAGGTGCGGCTTTATGCAGAAGACCCGGCGCATGATTTTCTGCCGCAAACAGGCGAGATCACACACTTTGTTCACCCACAGGAATGCCGCGTCGATACCGGTGTGGAAACAGGTGATGCGGTGTCCATTCATTACGACCCGATGATTGCCAAGATAATTATACACGGTGAAACGCGCAAAAAAGCACTGTACCGGATGAAAAACGCTCTATCACAAACAGTGCTGGCAGGCGTGGTCACCAATCAGGAGTTTTTGTACAATATCTTTACACAAGAAGATTTTCTAAAAGGTGAAATCGACACCGGATTTATAGCACAGCACGAAAAAGACTTGCTGCCAGACACTTATGGCTTGGCAGACAGGGATGAGCTGGCACTGGCTGCGGTATGGGTGCTGGGCGGCCTAGGGGTTTCAAATAAATCCCATGACATATGGGCGCGGCGCGATAACTGGCGGCTCAATGGATTCCTCAAAAAAACAGTTACTTTTATAAACAAAGGAGAAACAAAGGAAATTTCTGCGCAGTGCCGCGGACCTTTTTTTGACCTTGTTATTAATGGCACAAAAGTTGCCGCCGGATTTCACAAGCTGGATGATAACCGATTAACAATTACACTGGACGGGCAAGATTTTGTAACCGGACTGATTGCCGATCACAAACGTAACCTAACAATATTCCGCAGCAAAAAAATTGCGCATCTTCATTTATACGTACATGGCAGCGAAGATGATTCAGCCGGTGGTGAAGGTCGCATCATCGCACCCATGCCCGGCAAAATCATAAACGTAATGGTATGCAAAGGTGATGCCGTCAACAAGGATCAGCCTTTACTGATAATGGAAGCCATGAAGATGGAAATGACAATCCGCGCAGGCGTGTCCGGCGTGGTAGAGGAATTACCAGTCGCCGTTAATGATCAGGTTACAGATGGCTCCTTGCTGGTATCGATCAAAGGCGAGGGCGAGGCCGTAGCGTGAAAAAAGTCCGCATCTATGAAGTAGGCCCGCGCGACGGACTGCAAAATGAAAAGCAGGTCGTGCCTACCGCCGTCAAAGTTGAATTGATCAACCGCCTGTCGGAAACAGGGCTCACGCATATTGAGGCAACCGCTTTTGTTTCCCCGAAATGGGTACCACAGATGGCCGACGCCGCAGATGTGATGGCGCAGATCAAGCACAAAGCAGGCGTGATATATCCAGTGCTGGTCCCGAACGAAAGAGGCATGGAAGCAGCCCTAAAGGCAAACGCAACAGAAATTGCTATTTTCACAGCCGCCTCAGAAAGCTTTAATCAGAAAAACATTAATTGCTCTATCACAGAGAGCCTTGAGCGTTTTCAACCGGTCATGAAAATAGCAAAAGAGCACAACATAAAAGTACGCGGCTATGTATCCTGCGTGGCCGGATGCCCGTATGAAGGTGACATCACACCGGACGCGGTTGCCAATGTAACGCAAAAACTTATTGCGCTGGGCTGTTACGAAATTTCACTGGGTGACACAATTGGCGTGGGCACACCGGAAAATATCACAGCAATGTTAAAGGACGTTGTTAATGTTGCACCGGTGGAACAAATCGCTCTGCACTGTCACGACACGCGCAAACGTGCGTTGGAGAATATTCGCGCCGGGTTGGCATTGGGCGTGACCGTTATTGATTCATCCGTTGGCGGCCTTGGTGGCTGCCCTTATGCAACGGGCGCCTCCGGCAATGTAGCAACCGAATCGGTACTGGAGATGCTCCACGAGCTGGATATTGAAACAGGGGTGAGCATTGAAAAGATCAGAGATACGGCACAATTTATAAGAAACCATCTGGCACATACATAAATAAATATACATAATTCAAAAAAGGAGCTTTTTCTTGACCTCACGCGCCCCGCCCTGTAAATTCCATATTCTAATTCACAGACACAGGAGTACGCGAGCATGAGCACTGTTTCAGGCGATGACGGCAATAAGGGCGCCGATAACAAAGACAAAAACAACGAAGACAACAAAGACAATCAAAATAACGACAACGAAAACGCCCCATCCGATAACGCTGCTGAAAAAGGCTTTTTAGCGCGCGCATGGGAATCCAGCGCCATGGCGCCCATCCGTATCCCGTCCAAGGTTGTAAAGTGGGCAACATCACCGATCTGGTGGCCGCTGGCACTAACAACGCGCGGCCTTTGGCAAGTGAACAAACCAGCCGCCACGCTATTCGCAGCCACGTCCCTGACCGCCTGTTTAAGTGTAGCAGCATATACCGGCACATATCTAACTGTTGCCGCCGGGGATGCTATCGTTCCATACGCACAAGGTATCAATAAAGGCGTGCCGCAAAAAGTACGTGAAAAAGGTGGCTTTTGGCCCTGCAAATCATGGGAAGTCAGTCTGGGTCAGGAAACAATTGAAAGAAACGAATCCGGCAATGTATCAAACCGCTTTAATGTTTCCGTGCGCCGCCCGGTCTGGGATGCTTTCAAGTTTTGGGATGATTCAGAACCTGCTGTTATAACCAAATTAAAAAAAGCATCCGAAAAGGGAGAGGAAGTGCAGGTTAATTATTTGCAGTCCCAGTGGTCGGCACAGAAGTTTAACAAAAAGGCAGACAACCCGAACACAAACACAAACGAGCGTGAAAGCTATTTTCAAAAGCCGTTCGCCTGCATCCAGAAATCCCCTTATATTCTGGACGGCGAGATTATCGAGATTGGAAAGCCAAAAGAAAACAGCACCCGTAGCAACGGAATCAACAATCTGATGCTTGAATAGTTAACAAAACGGCCCTAAATAGACTTAACATTCCCGTAGACTGGCTTATAGTATCCTTTACAACGTTAAATGAAAAAAGGATGGCTGGCGATGATCTCCTACCCTACTCTCAAATTCAATCACCCCGAAGAAATCGAGGCGATGCGCGAAGAGGTTTACAAGTTCGCACAAAAGGAACTTGCTCCGCACGCAGAAAAGATAGATCGCGAGAACGAATTCCCGCAAGACATGTGGCGCAAATTCGGCGATATGGGATTGCTCGGCATGACGGTGTCCGAGGAATGCGGCGGTGCGGATATGGGATACCTCGCACATGTCATCGCAATGGAAGAAATTTCACGGGCGAGCGCATCTGTTGCGCTGTCATATGGCGCGCATTCCAATTTATGCGTCAACCAGATTTACAGGAACGGCAACGACGCACAGCGCAAAAAATATCTACCGAAATTAATTAGCGGCGAACATCCCGGCGCACTGGCGATGAGCGAACCCGGCAGTGGATCGGATGTCGTGAGCATGAAGCTGCGTGCCGATAAAAAAGGCGATCGTTATATCCTGAACGGCAACAAAATGTGGATCACCAACGGGCCGGAAGCACAGACACTGGTTGTCTATGCGAAGACAGACCCCGCCGCCGGCGCGAAAGGCATGACGGCCTTCATCATCGAAAAAGGCTTTAAAGGATTTTCTACGGCGCAAAAACTGGACAAGCTGGGTATGCGCGGCTCCAATACATGCGAGCTGGTCTTTCAGGACTGCGAAGTACCGGAAGAAAACGTGCTGGGTGAAGTCGGCAAAGGCGTGCGCGTTTTAATGAGCGGGCTGGATTATGAACGCGTTGTGCTCTCCGGCGGACCACTCGGCATTATGCAGGCTTGTATGGATGTGGTCGTGCCGTATGTACATGAACGAAAACAATTTGGCCAAGCCATCGGTGAGTTTGAATTAATGCAAGGCAAGCTGGCCGATATGTATACGCAATTATCAGCGATGCGCGCTTACGTTTACGCCGTAGCACAGGCCTGTGACCGTGGCGAAACAGCACGCAAAGATGCCGCCGGATGTATTTTGATGAGCGCAGAAGCCGCAACGCAAATGGCGCTGCAAGCCATTCAAACGCTTGGTGGTAATGGCTATATCAATGAATACCCGACCGGGCGCTTGCTGCGCGATGCAAAACTATACGAGATTGGCGCCGGCACCAGCGAAATCCGCCGCATGCTGATCGGGCGAGAATTGTTTGAGGAAACGAAATAATATCTACTCAAACACCGCCACCGGCCTGCGCCGGGATAACAGACAATAAAGATTTAAGAAACAATTTCTGCCGCATTGATGGACTGTGAATCACCGGTAGTGCTTTCCAGTATAAGCGCGCCGGTGTCATCTATTCCCTTGAAAACACCCATGGTTTCACCGCTTCCCGTGCGGGCGGTGATTTCCTGCCCCAGTGCATGGGCCTGGGCCAGCCAGGTTTCACGGATATCCGCAAACCCTTTGTCCCGCCAATGATTATAATGCGCCGCCAGATGGCCGAGCACGATATCGCGGAACGGGTGGATAGGAACTTGTTTACCCTTGCTGACATCTTGCAAGCAAATAGCATCTTCGGGTGCGGACATGATATTTATACCGACACCGGCGGCAATCCAGTCAACTTTTGTACCCGTCATCCCGCTTTCCAGCAAAATACCGGCGCATTTTTTACCATCAATCAAAATGTCGTTCGGCCATTTGAGCGTTTTTATGTGGCCCTTGGCCAGAATTTCATCCATCGCCGCCGAGACAGCCACCGCTACAACGAAAGACAATTGCCCGGCTTCCTGTGCACTACATTCCGGGCGCAAAAGAGCCGACATATAAAGTCCGCCCATCGGTGATGTCCATGAATTACCGTGACGGCCGCGCCCCTTGGTCTGGGCCAGACATTGCACGAGCGTACCTTCGGGCAGACCTTCATCGCCCAATTCCTTCACGTAGTCTTGCGTTGATGAAAGCTGCGCGTAGGTGTGAATTTTCCACTCAATATCACTCATCTGCGCACTCATCCTGCAAACAGAGCCGTTGCCGCACTGCGGGCTGTTTCCACAAGAATATCCGGCGACAGAATAAAGAACAGGACAAAAAGAATGCTCATAAATATCACGGCACGCAAAGCAAACCCCATATCACCGTCAAAGTTATCGGTCGGCTCATCAAAAAACATGACCTTGATAATTCGTAAGTAATAAAACGCAGCAACCACGGATGTTAAAATACCCAGAACCGCCAACACAATCATGTCAGCCTCTATGGCTGCCTGAAAGATAAACAGCTTGCCAAAGAATCCGGCCAGTGGCGGAATGCCGCTCATCGAAAACATCAGAAAAGCAAGCGACCAGGCCAGCAGCGGTGCCGTACGCGACAGACCGGAAAGATCTTCAATATCGTCACAAGCACGACCGCGAATACGCATGGATAGAATAATTCCAAATGTCCCCGCCGTCATGATCATGTAAATCATCATGTAAGCCAGCACAGCGCCAACACCTTCCACCGTGCCCGCAGCGACACCGATCAAAGCGTAACCCATATTACCAATAGAGCTGTAAGCCATCAGACGCTTGATATTCTTTTGTACAATACCGGCGAACGCACCAACCAACATGGAGGCCAGCGACAAGACCCAGATAACTTGCTGCCATTCCGGCAAAACGGCATGAAACGGATCGAACAGCAAACGCATCAGCAATGCCATCGCCGCGACCTTGGGCACAATGGCAAACAGCGCCGTCACGGATGTCGGTGCACCTTCATAAACATCCGGCGTCCACATATGAAATGGCACAGCAGAGACCTTGAACGCCATACCCACCAGAATGAAGACCAGCCCTACGACCAGCCCCGTCCCGGGTGTGCTGGCTTCCGCCAGCTGCAAGCCAATCACGCCGAAATCAATAGCGCCGGTATAACCGTAAACAAGGGAAATTCCAAACAGCAACAGACCCGACGCGAGCGCGCCCAGAACAAAATACTTCATCCCCGCTTCGGCTGATTTGGCATGATTATGCCGGATCACCGCGAGCACATAGAGACTGAATGATTGCAGCTCCATCCCGACATACATTGTCAGCAAGTTATGCGCCGATATCATTAACATCATGCCCAGCCCGGCAAACATCACCAGTACGGGATATTCAAAGCGCGCCATATCTTCCTGATACAAATAGCGCATAGACAGTGCCATGGCCGCAATCAGCCCCATAAGGACCATAAGTTTTGTAAAGCCTGCAAATTGATCCATGACAAACATGCCGCTTAAGGTCTGGCCTACGCTCCAGTCCAGCCCCATGATAAACATGGCCGTCACGGCAAAGGCACCCATGGCCCCGCGACACAACATCAACGTGCCGTCATTGCCACGCCAAACACCGACAATGAGAAACAACATAGCGGATAGAGCCAGAAACAACTCGGGCCAGACAGGCGTCAGGGATGACCAGGTAAACATACTCATGGGAAGACCTCTTCACCGGCAGCCGGCTCGATCATTTGCACTTCAAGGCCCTTTTGGTAAAGCGCAACAACGCGCTCCGCCGAAGGGCCAACACGATTCATAATAAAGTTCGGGAACACACCCAGCAGCAGCACCATAACGGCCAACGGCACCATGATAAAGATTTCACGCGGCACCATGTCCGGCATAGCAGCCGCATCCTCATTATCCTGTGGCCCGAAAACAACGCGCCGGTAAAGCATCAGCATATATATCGCGCCCAGCACAATCCCGGTTGTCGCAAAGGCCGCAACAGCTGTATTCACCTTGAAAGCACCCAGCAGCGCCAGAAATTCTCCGACAAAGCCACTGGTCCCCGGCAACCCGACAGAACCAAGCATAAAGATCATAAGGACAGTCGCATATTTCGGCATATTTTTGACCAACCCGCCATAGCGCGAAATCTCCCGTGTATGCAAGCGGTCATATATAATGCCCACCGACAAAAACAGTGCGGCAGAAATTATACCGTGGCTGATCATCTGGAACACACCGCCTTGCACGCCTTCTACCGTCGCCGTAAAAATACCCAGTGTGACAAATCCCATATGCGCGACAGATGAATAAGCAATCAGCTTCTTCATATCATCCTGTACCAACGCGACAAGGGATGTATAAATAATAGCGACAACCGACAGCCAGAAAACCATATCGGCAAAATGCGCGCTGGCCAGAGGGAACATCGGCAAGGAAAAACGTAAGAAACCATACCCTCCCATTTTCAGCAAAACACCCGCCAGAATGACCGAGCCCGCCGTTGGCGCTTCCACATGCGCATCGGGCAACCATGTATGCACCGGCCACATCGGCATTTTGACAGCAAAGCTGGCAAAGAAGGCCAGCCACAGCCACATCTGCAAATCTCGCGCCACCGGATTTTCCAGCAACACTGTGATGTCAGTCGTACCAACCACAGCATATAACGCCAGCAGCGCCAGCAACATCAAAACGGAACCGAGCAATGTATAAAGGAAAAACTTAAAGGCCGAATAAACACGGCGCGGACCACCCCACACACCGATAATAATGAACATCGGGATCAGGACACCTTCAAAGAACACATAGAACAAAACCGTATCAAGCGCACAAAATGTGCCTATCATAAATGTTTCGAGCGCCAGAAACGCAATCATATATTCTTTAACGCGATCTTTAATTGATTCCCAGCTCGCCAGAATACAAAGCGGTGTCAGCAACGCCGAAAGAACAATGAAGAATACAGAAATCCCATCCACGCCCATATGATAAGAAATACCAAGTGACGGCAGCCATTCTTTCTTCTCGACAAACTGGAATGCATCCCCTGTCGGATCATATTTGCCCAACATAAAAACAGACAACGCAAAAACAAAAAGAGACGTATAAAGAGCCGCAAACCGAGCATTCCGCGCGACAAGCGCTTCATCCCCGCGAATGGTAAAAATAAATAATGCACCAATCAGCGGCAGCACCGACATCAAAGTCAAAATCGGAAAATCAATCATTATCTACAGCCCCATCCTGATCACAAACCATGTCACAAAGGCAAACACACCCAGCATCATCACAAACGCATAATGATATAAAAACCCGCTCTGGAACCGGCCAATCCCCGCCGCCACATATTGCGAGAGCGCCGCTATGCCGTCAGGCCCAAAGCCATCGATTGTCTTTTTATCACCCCGCACCGAGAAGAAACGCCCGATCCGCCACGCATTCTTAACAAACAACATGTCGTACAGTTCATCGAAGTACCATTTATGAAACAGCAAGCGATGTACCGGCCCGGCAATCGCTGCAATGCGCGCCGCCAAACCTTCGCGCTTCATATAGAGGACCCACGCCATAAAGATACCCAGCACGCCCATAAATGTCGGCAGCAACTTCACCCACTTCGGTACATGGTGCGCTTTTTCCAGCGTATCATTTTCCGGCAGGACTTTAAGGCTATCGCCCCAGAACAAATGACGGTTCCAGACAACATACTCGATTTCTTTTTCATGAGAGTTACTGTGGGATGTTTCATGCACCACAGATTTTTCTACATGAACTTCGCTACCAACAAAGGGCTGATAGAAAATCGCACCCGCCACAATTGCGCCCGTTGCCAGAATTATCAGCGGCGAAATCATCACAGACGGTGATTCATGAACATGCGCCATGACTTTTTCATCAGCGCGCGGCTTGCCATGGAATGTCATGAAGATCAGACGCCATGAGTAAAACGCCGTCATTAATGCCGCCGCAATCCCCATCCAGTAAGCGAACAACCCGACATTACTGTGTGCCGCAAAGGCCGACTCAAGGATAATATCCTTCGAGTAATAACCAGCGAAGAACGGCAGCCCCGCCAGCGCCAATGACCCAATCCACATCAACACATAGGTAACAGGAATAAGCTTGTATATCCCGCCCATCTTCCGCATATCCTGCTCATCCGACATCGCGTGAATAACGGAACCTGCACCGAGGAAGAGCAGCGCTTTGAAAAACGCATGCGTCATCAAGTGGAATATCGCGCCGCCATAAGCCGACACACCGAGTGCAAAAAACATGTAGCCAAGCTGGCTCATCGTTGAATAAGCAATCACGCGCTTAATATCAAACTGTGTCAGGGCAATCGTTGCAGCGACAAAGGCCGTCAGCGCCCCCACGACTGTAACGACCGCCAGCGCGATCGGTGCATATTCAAAAACCGGTGACATGCGTGCGACAAGAAACACACCCGCCGTTACCATCGTTGCCGCATGAATCAAGGCAGATACAGGCGTCGGCCCCTCCATCGCATCAGGCAACCATGTATGAAGGCCCAGCTGCGCCGATTTCCCGCACGCACCGACAAACAGCAAGAGGCAAATGAGCGTCAAAGCATGAACGGAATGCCCCATAAACATGAAATGTACACTTGCCAGCTCCGGTGCTTTTTCAAATATCTCATCAAACTGCACCGTGCCGAAAATCCAGAACATCGCCATCACGCCCAGCGCCAGTCCGAAATCACCAACACGGTTCACAACAAACGCCTTCACAGCGGCCGCATTGGCGCTGGCTTTATGGTTCCAAAACCCGATCAGGAGGTAAGAGGCCAGTCCGACACCTTCCCAGCCAAAGAACAGCTGCACCAGATTATCCGCCGTCACCAGCATCAGCATCGCAAACGTAAAGAGAGACAGATAAGACATGAACCGCGCCTTGCAGGGATCATGGCTCATATAGCCA
>Ga0055584_100001283_pt1 | contig 24628 bp, 18 predicted proteins | sample OSDHelmetaG_FD_58716 | JGI IMG/M metagenome (GOLD analysis project Ga0055584, IMG submission 58716) | Pelagic marine sediment microbial communities from the LTER site Helgoland, North Sea, for post-phytoplankton bloom and carbon turnover... | ecosystem: Environmental > Aquatic > Marine >...
TCGTCGTCGTCGCCGGTTGCTGAGTCGTCGTCGTCCGCGATGGAGTCGTCGTCGTCGCCGACGGGGTCGATGCAGTCGGGCAGGCCGTCGCCGTCCGAGTCGGGCTCCCCATCCACGAGGTCTCCGTCGCAGTCGTGGTCGATGGCGTCGCAGGCTTCGATGGCGCTGGGGTTGAAGGCGGCGCTGGTGTCGTCGCAGTCGCCGGCGGCGGCGGTGAACCCATCCCCGTCGGCGTCGTCGTCGATGCAGTCGGCGGTGCCGTCTCCGTCGAGGTCCGCGAACCCGTCCAGCAGGTCTCCATCGCAGTCGCTGTCGATGGCGTCGCAGGCCTCGGGGGCGCCGGGGAACACGGTGTCGTCGGCGTCGTTGCAGTCGTCCAACGCGAACCCGTCGTTGTCGGCGTCCAGGTCCCAGTCGGCCGTCACCTCCGACAGGTTCAGCCCCTCATACCCGTCGCTCTGGAGGTGCATGCACCAGCCCAGCGAGGACTCGGTGAACGCCGCGACGTTCGCGTCCACCTCGGCCAGATCGTTGGACTCGGCCACGGGCGTCGCCGGCGCCCAGGCTGCGCCATCCCACCACTCATCGGCCCCCGGCGACGAGGTCAGCGTCCAGGTGACCGTCCCGGTCGGCGGCGGCACCACGTCGAACTGCTCCAACCCGGGCGCGTCGAACCCGCTCCACACCACGTCGGCCGGGGGCGTGGGGCCGTCGTCGGCGCAGATTGTCGTGAGCGACGGGTAGGCAACTTCCACAAACTCCATGAGCTCCGCCGGCGCGGGCAGGGCGGCCTGGGCCTGGGAGATCACGTTGGCGTCGAAGGCGACCCCGTAGATGCTGAACATCTGCAGGCGAACCCGCCCCCATCCCCCGCCGCCACCCGCGGACACGCCGACGCTGTTGCTCCCCGCGGCCGCCCCGGCCACATCCAGCTCCACCGGGTTCGGCCGCATCCAGGCACCGCCGGTCACCCAGACCATCCCCCCCGCGCCACCGCCCCCGTCGCCTTGCCGGTACGCCGCCTGCGCCGGCCCGCTGGCCGCTTCGCCCGCCGCGCCGATGCGCCCATCGAAGAACGCCCCGATGAACCCGATCTTCACGACCCCCCCGCCGGCCCCGCCCTCGCGTCCGGCGAACCCGGGTCCGATGGGCGAGCCCCCGCCTCCGCCGCCCCCGCCGCCGAAGGAGATGCGCGTCGTCGAGTCGCTTCCATGCAAGGCCCCGCCGCCGCCGCCGCCGCCGCCGTAGGGCGCGCCGCACGTGTCGCCGCCGCCGCCCCCGACGCCCGCCGAGCCGGCCGCCGCCGGGGCGATCAACCCCACGCCGTAGCAGTGGCTCTCGGTCCCCCCGACCGCGCCGGCCGCCCCGCCCGCGGAGCCGGGGCAGGCCGACAGCCCGCCGCCGCCGGCAAAGACGCCCGCCGCGCCGCCGACTCCGCCGGCCCCGCCGACCGTGTTGCCGCAGCCGGTCCCGCCGCCACCGCCGCCGCCTCCGCCGGAGTGGGAGCCACCGCCGCCGCTGCCCGCGCCGTCGTCGCTGTTCACGGACCCGTCGGCCCCGCCGCCGCCGGCGCTCCAGCCGCCCGATCCGCCTTGGGTGCCCACTGCGTTCGAGGGGCCCTCGCCGCCGCCGCCGCTGCCCAGGCCGTCCGCCGACACTGCGCCGCCCAGCGAGTCGAAGCCCACGACGGACTCGCCGGCCTGGCCGCCGTTGACGCCGGAGCCGCCCAGCCCGCCGCGGTAGCCCGCGCCGTCGGCGTGGATGGAGCTGGTCGCGTCGCCGGTGAGGGTCTGCGCCACGTGAAACGCCAGCACCCCGCCGGCGAGGCCGTCCCAGTCCCCCGGCACGATGTGCGAGTTCGTCATCGTCACGTTGCTGTAGCTGGGGACCCGCTGCGCCACGACCACGAACTGGGAGCCGTCGTGGTCCTGCGTGAGGGGTTCGGTGAGCACGAGCCCACCGCCGTCCACGTCCAGCACCCGCACCTCATCGAAGAGGCCGGCGGCGTCCGGGTCCGTGAGGTCGGCCTGGGCCGTCCAGATCAACAGCTCGTCGCCGATCGCGAGCCCGCCCGTGTAGCCGTTGAGCGTGAACGAGTCGTCGCCCGCCACCAGCGCATCCGTGACCCCCCAGTTGGCGCCGTCGGCGACGGCGCGGGGAGGGGAAGCGTCCACCGAGAGCGTCCACGTCTCGTTGGTCAGGACGAGGTCGCCGTCCCAGCCGGTGCCCGCGATGTCGTTTCGAAGGGCTGCGCCGCCGGCCCCCACGATCCAGTCGGCGGGGTCGTAGTCGTAGGACGCCGGATCGGTGAAGGACCAGGTGGCCGTGCCCGCGTGGGCGACCGAGACAAGGAGCAGGAAGCAGAGGAACCGCATGGGGAGACGATACGTGGGACGGGGCGGGGGCCGCTGTAATGGCGGCGGGAGCCAGCCCTTCCTTCAAGCGAAGCAGCACACGGACCGGTCCCAAGGATGGGCTCTCCGCCGCTTCGCTCGCCCCACCCGGGGCCGGTGGCCAGGACGGCCGCCGAGGAGGTGCCGTGAAGACTCTCTTCTCCCTGCTCGCGCTGGCCTTGCTGGCTGCCCCCGCTTCGGCGGCGCAGGAGCCGCTGCCCCTCGCCAAGCTCTGTGACCTGGCCGACGTCGTTGTTGTCGGCGAGGTTGCCTCGGTGCAGAGCCACTGGGCCCCCGGGGCCCGCGCCGCCATCGAGCGCCACGCCTGGGTCGTGGTGGAAGGCAGCGCCGGCGGGGTCGAAGTCCACGCCCCGGGCGGCACCGTCGACGGGCTCTCCCACCACGTCGAGCATGCGGCCGAGCTGGCCATCGACGCCCGCTACCTCTTGTTCCTGCGCAGCGCCGGCGACCACTGGATCGTCGTCGGCGGCGAGCAGGGCGCCCACGCGGTCCACGGCGACCTCGACCCCGCGGAGGTGTGCCATGCGAACTGAGCTTCTGCTGCTCTTGCTGGTGCCCGCGACCGCGTCGGCCTGGAACCCCGCGGGCCGCGACTGGACCTGGATGGGCGACCCCGCCGTCGAGTTCGAGCTCAACGTGGACAGCTTCCCCGCGGAGCTCGACCCCGCCGAGGTCGCCGCTGCCTGGGCCGCCGCACGCGACGCGTGGAACGAGGCGGGGGCTGAGTTCGAGTGGCTGGACGGCGGCACCACGACGGCGACGTCCTGGGTCTACGACCAGACCCAGATCAGCCAGCACCACGACGGCGCCGCGAGCGGCGGCACGCTGGCCATCGCCAACAGCTGGTACAGCGGCGACGAGCTGGTGGACTGCGACGTCCGCTTCTTCGCGGCCAACGACAACGGGTCCATCGCCTGGAGCGCGGACCCGGCGGGCTCGCCGTCGGGTGCCTTCGACCTGCAGCAGGTGGCGACCCACGAGCTGGGGCACTGCCTGGGCCTGGGGCACAGCGACGTCGAGGCCATGATGGCGCCCACGGTGTCCTCGCACGCGGGGCCTGAAGACCGGGCTCTGGCCGACGACGACATCGCTGGCATCTTGTCGATCTACGGGGCGGCGGTGGAGCCCGAGCCTCCGGTCGAGGAGCCTCCGGTCGAGGAGCCTCCGGTCGAGGAGCCGCCGGTCGAGGAGCCTCCGGTCGAGGAGCCTCCGGTCGAGGAGCCTCCGGTCGAGGAGCCGCCCGCCGAAGAGCCGCCCGCCGAGGAGCCGCCCACCGAGGAACCCCCGGCCGAGGAGCCGCCCACCGAGGAGCCCCCGGCCGACGAACCCTCCCCCCGCGACCGCGACGGCGACGGCCTGGACGACCTCGCTGAGTCCCACTGGCGCACGAACCCGTCCAACCCCGACACCGACGGCGACGGTCTGCTCGACGGCCCCGAAGTGGACCTGGGCACCGACCCCCTGAACCCCGACACCGACGGCGACCTGTTGGCCGACGGCGATGAGGTGGATGCGGGCACCGACCCCTTCGACCCCGACACCGACGGCGACGGCCTGCTCGACGGCCGCGAGTTCACGGTCGGCACCGATCCGCTGAACCCGGACACCGACGGGGACGGCTTCGACGACAACACCGAGGTGCTCGACGGCACCGACCCCCTCGACCCTTTCGACCCGGTCGTGTCCGACGACACGACCCGCCCTGTGAGGCCGGCGTTCCCCCCCTCGCCGGCCCGCCCGGAGCACCCGACGACTCCACCATCCTCCCCTGCGTGGGACGTCGGGTGCTCCGTGGTGGGTGGGGGCCCGGGCTTCGGCCTGGCGCTGCTCCCGCTGCTGCCCCTGTTCCGTCGCCGTCAGCGGCTTGGGTCCCAGATCCCCAGGGTCGCCTCCACCTGACCGTCGCGGTCGATGGCCACGCCATCGGCATAGGGAACCAACCCCGCCGTCCGCACGACGTCGGCCACCGCACCCCAGCGCTCGGCGTCCACCAGCGATGCGACCCGCGCCATCGACCCCGACGGGTCCAGGCCCCGGTGCCGCTCCTGGTTCACCACGAGCAACCCGCAGCAGCCCTCAGGCCCCCAGGCGACGGCCCACAGGTCGCCCAGCCCCGCCAACCGCTGCGCCCGCTGCGCCCACTCGGCGGGCAGCGCCGGCAACCCCTCGTGCCGCGTCAGCGTCTCGATGCGCCCCGTCGCCAGCTCCAATCGCAGCGCCATCGCCGTCATGCCGGCGGGCGTCGGCAGCGCGTGATCCACGTCCTGCAGGTCGTCCAGGTAGAGCGTCGCGGTCTCTCCGTCCGAGTCGACGACCCGTCGCGTGCCTCGCGGCGCCCGCCCGAGGAACTCGCCCGCGCCCGGCCACGCGTCTTCCACTCGCCGCGACCAGGCCTCAGCCTCGCCGGTGTCGGCGACGAAGAAGCGCGTCCGCTCGCCCACGATCGGCCCGGCCTTGAATCGCGCCAGGGCGGCGATGCCCGGCGCACCGAGCAGGGCACGCAATCGAGGCGGCACCGGCTCCGGAAACGCCGCGCCCAACAGGGCTGAGCCCAGGTCTGCTGGCTGGACAGTCTTCGACACGGCGACCAGAGTACCGGCGTGCGAGACGCCTACGATGTGGTGGTGCTCGGAGGCGGTCCGGCGGGGTCGCTGACCGCTGCTCTGCTGCGTCGCCAAGCCCCGGGGCGCACTGTGCTCATCCTGGAGAAGGAGCACTTCCCCCGCCCCCACGTGGGTGAGGTGACGCTGCCCGGCTGGGGGCCGATCCTCGAGCGGGCCGGCGCCTTGCACAAGGTCGACGCCGCCATGCCGATCAAGAAGGTGGGCGTTACGTTTGCGTGGGGTCCGGCGGAGGCGGGGAAGACCTGGACGGCGGACTTTCGCGAGCCCGATGGTGCACCCCTCCCGTCGGCCTGGCACCTGCAGCGCGACGTGTTCGACGAGGTCCTGCTCCGCAACGCCGCGGAGCACGGCGCCGACGTGATCGAGGGCGCCCGGGTCACCGCCCTGGAGGCCCTCGACGGCGACCCCCTGGACGAGGCGAACCCCCCGTCGGGCTTCCGCGTCCGCTGGACGGGCGACGCCGAGGGCGAGGCGACGGCCACCCACGTGGTCGATGCGACGGGCCAGGCGCGGCTGCTGACGCGGCTCCTCCAGCTCCCCTTCCACCGCCACGACGACATGAACAACTACGCGCTGTACGGCTACTGGAAGGGCAGCGCGAAGTTCCACAACGAGCACCTGAGGTCGGACCCCGAGCGCTGGGCGTTCATCGCCACCTGCGACGACGGCTGGCTGTGGCACGTGCCCATCGACCACGACGTCACCTCGGTTGGGCTCGTGACCCGGCAGGAGGTCCTGCGTGAGGCCGGCGGCAAGAACCTGCGGTCGCTGTACGAGCGGAACATCGCGGGGTCGGAGGTGGCCTGGCTGCTGGAGCCGGCGACCCTGTTGGGCACGACGCGAACGGCCGACGACGGCGAGCTGAACGTGGTGTCCGACTGGTCGTACCGGGTGGATCGCGTGGCCGGGCCGGGCTGGTTCCTGGTGGGCGACGCGGCGCTGTTCGTGGACCCGGTGCTCTCCAGCGGGCTCACGCTCGTGGCCAACGGCGCGTCCATGGTCGCCAACGCGCTGTGCACGATGTGGGACGGCGGCGACGCCGGGCTGCTGCGCGAGTCCTACGCCGACAGCTACCGCGACCTCGCCGGCGCCTACCACCGCATGGCGAAGGTCTGGTACGCCCGCAACCACCGCCGCGACACGTGGTTCTGGACCGCGCGGCGTCAGCAGCTGCGGGGCGACGGGCTCTGGCAGACCGACGGCGACGCCTTCGCCGCCATGAGCGTCGGGGCGGTGACGAATCCGCTCGAAGCGGCGCTGGTCGACGACCGCGAAGACCTGTGGGGCATCGAGTTCTTCTCGTGGATCTCCGCCCACCACCTGTTCGCCGACCAGGACCGCGCGGAGTTCGACGGGGTCGCCGACGCCGGGGCCGCGCGGGTGGCGGCGACCCGCAAGATGCTCGACCGTTGGCGGGCCCTGAGCGGCAGTTCGATCCGCGTTCTGCGGGACGACTGGGCCGTGCGCGACGGCTACTGGACGTCGGCGTTCCTGGACCGCTGGAAGCGGCTGCAGTTCGTGGAGTTGCCCGGCGAAGAGCGGGCGGTGTTCCCGCGGTTGGACTCGGCGCCGGCAGGGATCTTCCCGTTGCTCGATGGGACGCGGACGGGTCGCGAGGCCGTGGTGTCGGCGGTGGGCGAGCCGGCCGGCGACGCCCGAGCCCGGGACCGGCAAGCCCGGGTGCTGGCCGAGTCGATCCTGCGCTTGGACCTGCTGGGGATGCTCGAGGTCGACGAAGTCGCGGCTCCGCTGCCCGGGGGCCAGCACCCCTGGCTTCGCGTCCTCCTGGCGAACGCGCTCGCGGCGCTGGACGAGCCCGCCCGGATCGAAGCAACCGTCGACTGGCTGGGCGAGTCCTGCCGGCTGGTGATCGGACTGCCCGACTGCGAGTTCCACGTGCAACTCCTGGACGCCCGCGTCGCTCCGGCCGAGCTCAAGGGCCGCAGCGGCAGCACCGCGGTGAGCTTCCACCGCCCGCCGGATCGGGACGAGTGGGCGGCCAGCTACGCCCAGGGCCTGGTGCGGCGCCTGCTGCGTGCCGAGGCGCGTGAGCCCGAGCTGCTCACGCTGTGGGACCAATGCCGCGAACTCGGGGGCTTCGCCGTCGTGCTCGACCACGAGCCCGGGCGCCCGCCGCGCCTGCAGCGGCTGTGACCCCATGAAGGAACGGGTCCGCGAGCTGGTGGAGGCGCAGCTGGAGGAGGGGTGGTCCATCGCGTCGGTGGACGCTCGGGGCCGCACGGCAACCGTCGATCTGAACACGCCGGCGGGCCCGCTGCAGTTGGTTCTGCGGCCCCTCCCGGCACCCGATGCCCTGGCCGAGGGCTCCGAACTGGCCGTCGTGTCCACGGGCTGGTCGCCGACCGACAAGGCCCAGCCCCTGGAGCTGCGCCGTCGCGCGCTGCTCATCTGCAAGGCCTTGTTGGACGCCGAGTCCGAGCTCGCCCACCTCGATGCCCGCCCTCCGCCGACGAGGAGGTCGGGCCACTGGTTGTGGGGGGCCGCGGCCGCAGCCGGCCTTGCCGCGTTCCAGCCCCTGGAGTGGCTCACGCCCTTGCTCTGGGCAGCGGGCGTGGGAACCGCCTACGTCGTCCTCTCGGCCTGGCTGGGTGAGGTCTTCCCGTTCTCTCGCTACGCCGCGTACGCGCGCACCGCGAACCGGACGGAGGGCTCAGCGCTCGTGGTGCTGGCCGATGGGGTGGAGGCTCGGCTGTCCGACTTTGATGGCTTCGCCGGCTTCGACCTGCAGGAGCTCCGACGGCTCGGCAATCGCTCCTCGCAGGCCTGGGAGCTGCACGAGGTGGAGCGGTGGCTGACCGAACACGCCGGCGATGGGGGAGAGGTTGGCGTCGAGATCGTCGTCCACCGCTACGTCGCCGGGGCGCGAGGCTTCAACCACGAGGCGACCGTCGCGGCGTCGGGCAGAGCGCGGAGGCGCGCGTGATGGCGCTGGCCCTGCTCTGGCTGTGCGCCTTGCTCGCGTTCGTTCGGTCCGCGACGCACCTCGCGACCGTGGGCCAGCCCGTCCACCTCGACGGGTTTCGCCCCCTGCGGGCGCTGGCGGGCCGGGCGCGGGTGCCGATGGTGCTGTTCCTTGTCGGCTCGCTGCTCCAGGGGGTCTGGCCCCAGCAGCCGGTGGCGGGGCTGGCTCTCGTCTTCATCGCCCTCGTCGCCCTGGCCCGGCAGGAGGCCCGCGACTGGGACTCGGGGGTGGTCGCCGAGTTGGGTCAGTACGGACCGACGGCGGCGGCGTTGCTCGGGTTCCTCGTGACCTACACCATGGCTCTGCTCCACGTGCCCGAAGCGGCGCTCGAAGCCGGGTGGCAAGGCGCCTGCGGCGTGGTCGGCGGCGCCTACTTCCTGGCCGGCGTCTCCAAGGTCCGCGAGGCGGGTCTTCGCTGGCTCCACCCGTCGCACCTCGCGCTGATCCTCCTGGAGCGCAGCCACCGCGGCGCCCCCTGGCAGCGAGCGCTGCGGCGCCGCCTCGCCAACACCCCCGTCCTCTGCGCTGCCGGGGCGGGCCTCGCCCTGGCCATCGAGCTGGCCGGCCCCGCGTTCTGGGTTCCCGAGTTCCGCATGCCCTACGCCGTCGCCGCGGGCGCCATGCAAGTGGGGTTCGCGCTGATCCTCGGGTTCTGGGAGCTGGAGTGGATCCTGCTGCTGCCGGCGCTGGCCCTGCTCGCTTCGTGAGCACCGTGAGTCGAGGACTCACGCCTCAGCCCACAAGCCCCAGCAAGGCGCGCTTCGACTCAGGCAGCGCCGCCACCCGCTCCGCCCACGCTCCCGTGATGGGCTCGGCGTACGGCGAGAGCCCGCGCTCCCCCCATCGCTCCCGGTAGCCCGCTCTCACGCCCACGCACTGGTCCCGCGCCGCGCAGTCGCGGCACGCCTCCAACTCCAGGCTTCGCTCTGACAGCTCTCGCTCGTCGAGGTCCTCACGGTCCCGCCACTGCAGCAGGTGCTCGGCTCCGCGGATGGCGCACGCCGGAAACCCGCAGGTCCCTGCCAACAGCAGCAGCACGCCCGCCTCGTCCAGACGGTTCGCCGCCTCGACGACCTTCGGCCCGGCCACGTCGAGCGGCGCGATGTGGTCGGGGTAGGCGCCCCGGTCGAAGTACGGCCCCGGCTGGCTGTAGTTGACCGCCGTGAGCGGGTTGTCGGGGTGCTGGCTCACGAACTCGTCCACCAGGAACGCTGCGTGGGCCGGCAGCTGCTCGACGTTGTCGCGCTCCACGACGCAGTTGAGGATGACGGCGGCCCCTTCGGCGAGCAGCGAGTGGATCCCGGCCACCGTCCCGCCGTGAGTCTTCGGCGCTCGCGTGAGCTGGTCGGACAGCCCGGGGTCGGCCGCGTGCAGGGACACCAGGACCGAGCTCAGCCCCGCGTCCAGCAGCTCCCGGCAGTAGCGCCGGTTGCGGAAGCGGATGGCGTTGGTGTTCAGGTGCACGGCCATGCCGTGAGTCCGCGCCGCGCGCTCCACCAGGCGAGGCAGGTAGCGAGCCATCGTGGGTTCGCCGCCGCTGATCGTGATCCGCGTGAGTCCCGCCGCCGCCATCTGCTCCAGCCAGGCGAACACGGTCTCTTCGGGCGGGTCCGGCCAGCTCCGACCCTGCCAGCAGAAGTGGCAGTCCTGGTTGCAGCCGAAGCCCGTGAGCAGCATGCCGCTCACGCCATTCGTGGACCGTTCCAGCCGGGCGTAGAAGGTGTCGTCGAGGCGCGCGAGCGAGTCCCAGTGCTCCAACGCGGCCTCGAGCTCACGCCCGTCGACACCAGCGTCCAGCCGCCCGCCCAGGTGACGCAGCAGCTCCTTGACTCCCGGCTGCCGGGCCACCGCGCGATCGCCGCTCACGGTCACGGCCAACCCACCGATCGTCCACACCCCGGCTCCGGGCCGCAGAGCCAGCTTCACGTCGGCGGGCCCACTCAGGCTCACGCGCCGGTGGCGGGCCTCGCCGCGCTCCAGGTCGACTCCCCAGCCGTCGACCCCCAGCGCTTCGATCAGCGCAGTGCGCGCCGCCTCCTGCGCTTGCTCCAGCAGCTTCGGCACGAACGGGGTGAGGGCGAGGTCGGACACGGCGAGACGATACCCGTCGGCCTCGCGCCTACGTCGCCTCCCGTGCCTTTGCCGCCAGCGCGAGCCTCCCGGCTTCGTCTTGAAGGCTCAGCTCCCCGCCCGTTGCCTCGGCGACGACCGCCAGGCCGCCGGGCCCGCCCCCTTCGCGAGCCCCGCCCCACGAGCGCCGCCACGACCGCGGCGTCTGGTCGCACGACCTGAGCGGCCTCCAGGGCAATCCGGGGGCTCTCGGCATCGAGCAGCCCCTTGGCCGCGGTCTGAATCGCCTCGTGTTCGGCGGCGTAGCGCAGGAGCCCGACCAGGCCGACGCCGCCCTTGGGGAGCTCGCCCAGCAGCGCCCGCGCGAGCAGGACCTCGACGACGCGGTCGGGGGGCTCGGTCAGGACGAAGACCAGATCCACGAAGTTCTGGGCGATCGCGTTGACCCGCGCGAGCGGTAGCTGCCAGGCCGCGCGGCAGAAGCCGTGACCCCACGGGGGAAGCTGTTGTCGGGGCGGAACAGGTAGTCGGCGAGGGGCTTCAAGCGCGGGTCGACCGTCTGGAGGCGCTGCCGCAGCCCCTTCGTCGGGCCCTCGTCCGGCCACGTCACAGCCACCCGCACCTCGACCCGCGTCGGAGCCGCGCTGGACCCGTAGGAGTCGGTCTGCGGTGTGAAGCTGTCGGCCTCGTCCTGCCAGGCTTCGACCTGCGGGGCGTCGGGTCCCGCCTGCCAGGGTGCCCGGAACGGCAGCTCGATCCCCGGGCGTCCACCCCCCGTTGCCTCTTCCTCCAGGAGCGCCGTTCGCGCCTTGTTCCTCCGCCTCCAGTCGGTCCACGCCGCCCACCAGATCGCGGCGGGCCCCACGAGCAGGACGACGCCCAGCACCAGCAGGTTCCCGTAGACCTCGGGGAGTCGGCTGAACCAGTCCTCCACGCCTACGTCCCCTCCGGCGCCTTCGCCGCCAGCGCGAGCCGCCCGGCCTCGTCCTCGACGCTCAACTCGCCGCCCCCGGCGTGGCCGACCACCGTCAGTCCGCCGCCATCGCCCCCGCCCTCCCGCTCCTGAATGCTGGCCACGGCGACGTCGAGCCCGCGCTGCCCCTTCCGGTCCAGCTTCGGCCGCAGCGCGAGCAGCTTCGCGACCGACGCGAGGCTTCCGGCGGCCCCCAGGATCCGGAGCGCCTTCTCCTCCACCGCGTCCCACTCCGCGGGGAGTCGGTCCAGGGCGATGGCTTCGGCGTCCCGCAGCCTCCGGCGCACGATCCCGTCGACGACCGCCTCCCGCAGCGGCCGGTCGTCGGTTCGGTACCACTCGACCAGCTGCCGGCCGCTCTCGGCGTCGTCCCAGCCCGCAAACGCCTCGGCTGCGGCCAGCCGAACCGACGTCGGCGCCTCATCTCCCACCGCCGTCGCGACGTGTCGCCGCACGGCTTCGGGGGGCTGGGGCAGGGCGTCCAGCACCGCCGGGACCAGCTTCTCATCAGCCCTCAGGAGCCGCACGACCGCTTCGGGCGACTCGGCCAGGCCCAACCGGAGCGCGAGCCGCGCCGCCGCCTCCCGCGTGGCCAACGACGCATCCCCCCGCATCGCGATGGCGGCCGCGGCCGCGGGAGCCGGCTTCGTGAGTGTCGCCGCCGCGAGCGCCACGTCGGCGTCGGAGTGGCTCAGGAACCCCAGGGCCGCGGCCGCCACCGCCGGGTGCCCGCCGGCGTGCCGCAAGATCCCCACCAGCCCAACACCCCCCGGCGGAACGTCGCCCTCGCGGCCTCGCTTCAGCAGGCGCGCAACCGCGACCTCCGCAGGAACCGACAGCACGAACGCCAGGTCCGCGAAGTTCTGCCCCAGCTTGGCGGCCTTCCACTGCGGCAGGTCCGGGGCGGAGTGGCAGAAGCCGTGCCCCCCAGGCGGAAAGGCGTTGTCCGGTCGAAGGAGGTACTCGGTCAGCGGCCGCAGGCCCTCGTCGACGTCCGCCAGCCGCGCCCGCAGATCCACGCCGTCGCCGCGCCAGGTCAAGGCGACGAGCGTCTCCACAGTGTGGGGGTCCCACACGTTGCTCTCGCCGGCCCGCAGCCGCACCTGACTCAGCCACACCTCGACCTGGGGCCCTTCGCCGGCGCCCCACAGCGGGGTGACGCGGACCGGCGTCCTCGGCCCGTCCGTCCAGTCGACGCTGGCGCCGTCGAGCGCCGCCTGCACCCGCGTCTGGCGGACCTTCCAGGCGAGCGCGAAGCAGAGGGCCACCACGAAAATCAGCGCGTCCATGCCCGACGATACGCCCCCCCGACCCCACCCATTGCGCCCTCCCCCTCGTGCGCGGGCCCGACACGCGCGATGATGGGGGTCGTGCTCGACAAGGTCCTCGAAGAACGCAGCCTCGGTCGCTACCGCCTGGTCGAGTTGATCGGCCGGGGGGCGATCGGTGAGGTGTACCGCGGTGTGCTCGACGGAGCCCGAGGCTTCCAGAAGTCCTTTGCGGTCAAGGTTCTGCGGGGTCTCCCACCCGAGCGCCGGGACCGCGCGCTGGAGCTCCTCACCCACGAAGCCATGGTCACCGCCCAGCTCCAGCACCCCAACCTGGTTCAGGTCATCGAGCTGGGCGAAGAGGGCGAAGAGCTGTTCGTGGCGATGGAGTGGGTGCCGGGCACGGATCTGAAGTCGCTCAAGAAGCGCCGCGGTCCCCCCAGCCCCGAAGCGCTGGTCGGCCTCGCCCTTCAGGTCTGCTCGGGCCTGGAGCACGCCCACCGGCAGATCCGCGACGGGGAACCCGCCCCCCTGGTCCACTGCGACCTCAAGCCGGCGAACCTCCTCGTGTCGCCCGCCGGCGTCTGCAAGGTCACCGACTTCGGCATCGCTCGCGTGCCCGGCAGCGGCGACACGCTGGACGGTGTGGTCGTCGGCACCCCGGGCTACATGCCCCCCGAGCAGCTCCTGGGCGACTCGCTCGGCCCCGGCACCGATCTGTACGCCCTGGCCGTCGTCCTCTACGACTGGCTGGTGGGCCGCAAGCCCTGGCCATCGTCCCGCGAAGACACGCCCATCCGCCTCGCGCGCCGCATCGCCGACCGCCTCGCCGCCCCCGAGACCCGCGCCCCCGTCGAGTCCCGCATGCCCGGCCTCTGGCCGCTGCTGGAGTCCATGCTGCAGCCCCTGGTGGGCGAGCGTGAGGACGACGCGGGCACCGTGGCCACGAAGCTGCGGAACCTCGTCCCCGAGCCCATCGCCCGCCTGGCGTTCCGGGCCTGGGTCAACGGCGACGAGCCCAGCGCCGTCGACGTCAGCCTGTCCCTGGACGAGTCGGCCCAGGCCATCGAAGTCAGCGTCGCCGACGTCAGCATGCCGGAGCCGGAGGGCGACGAAGACACCCTGCAGTTCGAGGGCCCCACCCGGCCCGTGATGCACGCCCAGGAGGCTGAGGGAATCCCCGTCCCGTGGCAGGGCAACGCGTTTGTCGGTCGGTCGGCCGAAGTGGAGCAGCTGAGCGCCCGGCTGAGCGCGGGCGACCGCCTGCTGACCGTGCTGGGTCCCGGCGGAGCCGGCAAGACGCGGCTGATCCAGGAGCTGGGGCGGGCCATCGACCCGACCCCGCCGGTGCGTTGGTGCTCCTTGGAGGACGCGCGGGAGATTGGCGCCATCGTCCGCGGACTCGCCACGACGCTCGGCATGCCGGCCCCCCCGGGCGACGATCTGGGGCGCCTGGGCGCGGCCTTGCGCAACCGCGGCGAGATGATCGTCGTGTTCGACGGCGTCGGCGGCGTGGTCGAGGCCCTGGCCCCGGCCCTCACCCGGCTCCTCGCCGAAGCGCCCCAGGCCCGCTTCCTCGTGACCAGCCGACGCAAGCTGGGCCTGCCCGGCGAGCAGACCCTGCAGCTGGGCCCCCTGCCGATCACCGAGGCCGCGTCGCTGTTCCTGGCCCGCGCCACGGAGGTCCGCCCCGGCTTCACCGTCGCCAACGACGACAGTCAGGCCTTCGGCGAGCTGCTCGAGCGCCTCGACTGCCTGCCCCTCGCCATCGAGCTGGCCGCTGCCCGCGCCGGCACCCTGGGCGTCCCGCAGATGCTGCAGCGCGTGGACGAGCGATTCCGCCTGCTGCGCTCCGGGGGCACCGGCCGCCAGGCCACCCTCAAGGCGACCATCGCGTGGTCGTGGCAGCAGCTGGCGCCCGTCGAGCAGCTCGCCCTGGCCCAGGCCAGCGTCTTCCGCGGCGACTTCGACGTCGAGGCCGCCGAGCTGGTGCTCGATCTGTCGTCCTTCGCCGATGCCCCCTGGCCCGTTGATGCCCTGCAGGCGCTGCTGGACCGCTCGCTCCTCCGCCGCGTCCAGCCCGTCGGCGAGACCGAGCGCTTCGCCCTGTACGAGTCCATTCGCGACTTCGCGACGGCCGCCCTGGGCAACCGGGGCTCCGTGAGCCTCGCCGGCGAGTCCCTGACCGGGCCGGACGCCGCCGAGGCCGCCCGCAGGCGCCACCGCGTCTACTACTCGGGCTTCGCCAACGAGGGCGACCTGACTGCGCTGCGCACGAAGCAGCACCCCGAGCACAAAGAGCGCTACCGCCGGGACCGGCTGAACTACCTCCAGGGGACCGAGTCAGGCCTGGAGGTGGGCGAGCGCGACCTCGCCGCGGCGTGCTGGCTCGCGGCCGGTGAAGTGGCCGAGATGCAGGGGATCGCAGCGGACACCCTGGACCTGGGCCGCCGGCTGGTCGAAGGCATCGGGGAGACTCCGAGCCGCGACGAGGTGCGTGCGCAGACGCTGTACGCGTGGCTCCTGTGGGGCGGAGGGTTCCTCGAAGAGGCGCACCGCCAGGCCAGCAGCGCCTGGGAGCGCGCGCAGCGCCGCGACCCCCAGCTGGAGTGCCGGACCATCGCGGTTCTGTCGTCGATCGTGCGGCGCCGGGGCGACCCCCAGACCGCTCTCACCTTGGCGAAGAAGGGCTTGGCGCTGGCTCGCAAAGCCAAGGACGAGGCGGCCGAGGCCCGGCAGCAGATCAACATCGGCGTCACCCTGCAGAGCATCGGCCGCCACCGCGATGCGCTGCCTCCGCTGCGCGCGGGCCTGGAGTACGCGCGGCAGTCGGGCGATCAGCGGCTGCTCAGCAAGGCGTTCGGCAACATCGCCACGGTCTTCGCCTACCTGGGCCAGGAGGAGGAAGCCATCCGCTGGTACCAGGGCCAGGTCACGCTCGCGCGGCAGGCCGGCGAGTGGATGTCGCTGGGCCTCGGCCTCGTGAACCTCGCCACGGTCCACAAGGATCTGGAGCACGACGACGAGGCCCGCAAGACGTTCGCCGAGGCGCTCGACGTCGCCCGGGGCCTGGGCGACCGGCGCACGGAGTCGCTCGTCGGGATCAACTGGGGCGAGCTGGAGCTGGACGCCGGCAACCTGGAGCGGGCCGAGGCGCTGCTGGTGCCGGGCGTGCAGCTGGGCGAGGGCACCTGGAAGGTCGCCGCCGCCGCGGGGCGCGCGTCACTGGGTTGGCTGCGCGCCTTGCAGGGCAACACCGAAGAGGCTCAGGACCAGCTGGAGAAGTCGATCCTGGTGCTGAACCAGACCCGCCACCGCGAGGAGCTGATCAAGGCGTTGTGCCGCCGCGGTCGGTTGGAGCTGATGATGGGGCGCCCCGGCTGGGCGCGCGTCACCCTCGATGAGGTCGTGGCCCAGCGCTACAATCTGGAGCAGTCCACGGACAAGTCCGTGGAGCGCGCCATCGAGACCCTGCGTGACTCGTTCGACGCCCGCCCCGACGAGTCGATGCTGGGCGACTGAGCCGCCCCGGCCTACCAGCCCCAGGAGCCCGGTTCGCCCTTGAAGGGGCCTACGACGTTGGCCGTGACCCAGCCGCCGTAGAAGCCCCCGGGCTGAGGCGCGACTTGCTCGTCGTTGACGAAGCACGCATCGACCCGGCCGGCGTAGAAGCCCACGCAGTCCGCGATGGCCCCGGCGATGGTCGTGGGCTCCGGGTAGCTCCAGGCGGCCTTGTCGGCCCGCACGTCCCCGGACAGCGCGTGCCAGTAGCTGGCGGCGCCCTTCCACTCGCAGTAGCTGGTGCCCGGAGCGCGCTCCAGCACCCCCTCAACGATGTCCGTCCGGGGGATGTAGAAGACCGGCGGGTGGCTGGTCTCCAGGACCCGGACGGCGTTGGTGGTCTCCGCGACCACGCGGCCGCCCAGGATCACCTTCACCGTGCCCACGAACGGCTCGAACCGAGGCGGGCGGGGGTAGTCCCACACCGACTCCTGGCCGGGGCCGGGCTTGATCGCCTTCGGTCGCATCAGGTGCTCAGTCCTTCGTGGCGCGCGCGAACGCCGAGGCCGCCATGGTCGAGCCCAGGGGCCCGGTCAACAGGACGCCGATCATGGTGCTGCTGCCCACGGACTGCAGAAGCCCGTTCACCAGGACGAACACGATGCTGCCGCCCAGGTCCTTCTGCTGCAGCTCCGCCGACTTCTTGAGGCACTCGATGGGGTTCATCTCGCCGTCGGCGAGGAACCAGAAAGCCCAGAAAAAGAGGTACGCGGCGATGATCCCGGGGAGGACCAGAAAGAAGAGCCCGATCGTGATGATGATGCCCATCAGCAGGCTCAGCACGAACGCCGGCACGAAGTCCGAGAAGCCCGAGAACACGTCCCCGACCTCCACCGACTCGCCGGCCTGCGCCTTGAGGCACATCCGGTAGTAGCCCAGCAGCATCGGGCCCATCAGCAGGAACATCGAGAACCCGCCGATCAGCCCAACCAGCACAATGCCCACGATCAACGCCACCGCGTTCTTCGTGAAGACGTTCCACCCCTCGCTCAGCGTCGCTCCCACATCCATCGGACTGCTCATACGGACCTCCGGGGGCGAGCACACCAGACCCAGGGCCGCGACACAACCTGCGTCGTCCGACAGCCCCTTGGGTTACGGGAGGTCTGGGTGGCCTACGGTGACCCGTCGGCGGCCCGGCACGAAGCCGAACTGCTGCGCGGTGCCGTCGGGCCAGATGAGGTGGACGCCGTCGACTCCGTCGGCGTCGCCCAGCCCGAACCGCACGCGCGCCGGGCCCTGGGACAACGCGCGGCTGTTGGAGACCTCCCGCACCTGATTCTCGCCGTTGACCTGGATTCCGACTTGCACGCCGTAGCCCAGGGAGTTGCCCGGCAACCCCTCGAACTCGAACTCGATCCAGCCGTCGTCGCCGCAGTGGTTCATCCAGACCACGGGCTCGCCCTCGTTGCCGGTGCGGACGATGTCGAGCCAGCCGTCGTCGTCCAGATCGGCGGTGACGACGCTGAAGTGTCGGCGCGAATCGCCGAACCCCAGCTCTTCGGTCGCGTCCTCGAACCCTTGGGGGCCGCCCCACCACAAGCCGTCGGGGTAGTCGGTTGGAGACTCCCGCGTGGGCGGCCCGGCGGCGACCACGACCTCGACGAAGCCATCGTGGTCGAGGTCGGCGAGCTCCATGCCGTAGGCGCTCCATGAGGGGTTGCCGAAGACCTCGGGGTGGCTGAGCCCGACGGCGACGTCGTAGCGCACGTACTCGGGGGGGGAGCCGACCGACGCGAGGCAGGCCACGGGGCCGAACTGGGCGATGCAGTAGTCCAGGAAGCCGTCGCCGTTGAGGTCGGCGCTGTCCAGCCCCATCCCGGACACGCGAATCCCCGCCCCGATGAGCCAGGCGTCGTTGGTCAGCAGGAGGCTGCCGAAGGCCCCGGGGTCGTTTCGGTAGAAGGCCGTGGGTTCCGACGTCGTCCCGAACTCGGACGGGACCAGGATGTCGAGGTCGCCATCCCGGTCGCGGTCGGTGAACGTCGCGACCTGGGCATGCCCGGGGATCCCGCCGGGGGACAGTTCGCGGTCCAGGGTGAAGGTGTTGTCGTCGTTGATGAGGAGCAGGTCGAAGCCCCCGGCCGGCTGGCCGCCGCCGGGGTGGCCGACGTGGACGACCGGCAACAGGATGTCGAGGTCGCCGTCGCCGTCCACGTCGCCGAAGATCGCGGTCTGGATCTGCGCTCGCTCAGGGTCGTCGGGGAGCGAGTCGCGAACGGTCTGGGAGTCGCCCCACGTGAGGTCGGCCAGGTTCCAGTGCAGGACCGCGCGGCCCTCGCCGAAGGTCAGCAGCTCCGGCAGTCGGTCGCCATCGAGGTCGGCGACGGTGAAGAAGCCACCCATGCCGGGGAGGCCGAGGTCGAGCGCAGGCGCCTCCGTGAAGACGCCGCCTTCGTTTTCGAACACCCGCGGGGCGTCCCGACCCCAGCCGATCAGGACGTCCAGATCGCCGTCCCCGTCCAGGTCTTCGATGACGTTGCCGCCGCCGGTCGGAGACGGGAGGACGGGCGCCTCGGACTGGTCGATCCCGAACGCATCGACCGGGGTGAATCGGTCCCGGCCCGCCATCGACGACAGGCAGACCCGCTCGGGGCCGAGCGAGACGGTGTCAGGTAGATCGACGATCCGTTCGTCCGGCTCCCCAACCGGCGGGGCTTCACCTGGGGTCGCCAGGCAGCCCGTGAACACGACCATCGCCCACAGATGTGCGCGGACCTCCACCCTGCGGAACTAGCTGCGGCAGGGCCTCGGGAGCAAGGGCAACATGCGAGTGCCCGGCGGAGATGGGAGCCGAGGCCCGCCCCCAGGGGCCCCGCGGGAGAGGGCGAACTGCCAGAGCGCGACGGACAGAACCCTGGTCCAATGGGGCATGCGTTTGCCGCTCATCCTGCTCGTCTGCCTCTTGATCTCAGCCTGTGCCCCAACCGTCGGGGACGGCTCCGTCCGCGTCGAGGGCCCGCGCTTGCTCGACGAGTCGGGGCGGCACCTGCTGTTGCGCGGCATCAACGCCCGGGTCGAAGGCCTGTTCGACGTCACCTTCGACGACGGCCGGCAGGAGCTGGAGCCCATCCCGGCGTTCGGGGCCGAGGACTGCCGGTTCCTGGGCGAGCAGGCGGGCATGAACCTGCTGCGGCTGCCCGTGAACTGGTCCGGGCTGGAGCCCCAGCAGGGGGCGTACGACGACGCCTACCGGCAGCGGGTGGTGGACCTCGTCGCGGCCTGCGCGGAGCACGGCGTCTACACGCTCGTGGACCTGCATCAGGACGCGTACAGCAAAGAGATCGGGGAGGACGGGGCGCCGCTGTGGGCCATCGTGCCCCCGCCCGACGAGCTGCTGGAAGGGCCGCTGGACGATCTGGAGGAGCGGCGCACGAGCCTGCAGGTGCTGCGGGCGTTCGGGTCGTTCTTCGACAACGAGCAGAACCTGCAGGACGACTTCGCGGCCATGACGGCGTGGCTGGCCGAGGGGCTGCTGGGCACGCCGGGGCTGGCGGGGTTGGAGATCTTCAACGAGCCGGTGGCCTTCGACGACGAAGCCCTGATGGCGTTCCACGACCGGGTCGCGACGGCGGTGCGGGCGGTGGATCAAGAGATGCCCCTGGCGTTCGAGCCCGACGCGCTGCGCAACTTCTCCGACACGGACCCGGTCGCGGTGCGGGTGCCGTTCGCCGGCGGGATCTACGCGCCGCACCACTACACCGACGTGTTCGAGGACGGCTGGGCGAGCGAGGACGAGGACGCGCTGCGTGAGGGCCTGGCGAACGCGGCGGGGGAGGGGGTGCGGCACGGCACGCCGGTGCTGATCGGCGAGCTGGGGCACGACCCGCGGACGGACCGGGGCGCGCGCTGGCTGCAGGTGTCCTACGACGCCATGGACGGGCACCGCTTGTCGGCGGCGCTGTGGCTGTACGAGGAGTGGTCCCAGGACTCGTGGGGGCTGTACGACGCGGCGCCGGGGCCGGCGCGGGGTGAGGTGCGGGAGGCGGCGATGGACCTGGTGGCGCGGCCTTATCCGGCGGCCGTGAGCGGAGAACTCACGGGGTTCGACTGGGATGGAACGGTGCTCACGGTCGAGTTTGCCGGCGGTGGCGAGCACCGGATCGCGGCGCCGCTCCACGTGTGGTCGGAGGCGCCGAAGGTCGACTGCGGTGGCGAGCCAGTCGACGCCGTGCGCGAGGGCGGGTTCTTGACCGTGAGTTGCGATGTTTCGCCGCTCACGGTGGGTGGCTGACGAGCGAGGGCGTCCTGTCCGGTCGGCGCCTTCAGGCCACGGCGTCCTTCACCCCCAGCTGCTTCCCGAACGCGATGGCCCGGTAGCTGTTGCCCCGCAGCGTCAGGCCGTCGTGGTGCCGGAGCCGCTCGGCGATGCGCTCCAGCCGGGCGGCGTGGCCCCGCTCGTACTGGGGGATGGCGTTGCGCACGCGGGTGATGTGAGCGAAGTCGACGGGGACCTTCAGTCCGCCGTAGCGCCGCAGTGCGTCGGTGGCCAGATCGATGAGCTGGGCGTCGCTCAGGTCGACGGTGCCGGGGTTCCGCACTCCGCCCATCATCACGCGGACCAGGGCCTGGCCGTCGGGGGCGTGGCTCGGGAACAAGCTCGAGCAGTACAGCCCGCCCAGCACCGGCGTGGCCTCGCCGGGCTCCAGCAGAAATCCGAATCCCTGCAGCGTGGCGGGCAGGTCCCGGGCCGAGAAGCCCAGGTACACGCTGGCCAGCGACGCCGTGGGCACCGCGGCCAGCTCCCGGCTCAGCTCCGCGTCGATCCCCGCCACCAGCTTGCTCGCCGGGCCCGACGGGCAGGCCAGGACCACCTCGTCGCAGAGGATGGAGCCGCGCGCGGTGCCGACCCGCCAGCGGCCCTCCTCCCGACTCAACTCCGTCGCTCCGTTGCCGGCCTGCAGGGAGTCCCCAAGGGCGGCGGCCAGGATCCGCACCAGTCCTTCGACGCCGCCTTCGAAGCTCATGAGCGCCCGGCCGTGGCCTCCTTCGGTGTCGGGGGGTGGGTCGCCCTCGGCCTGGGCCCGTCGCGCCTTGCCGATGCCCCGGAGCACGCTGCCGCCGGCCTTCTCCGCGCCGGCGAGCAGGGGGAAGGCGCTGGCGATCTCGAGTCGGTCGGCGTCGCCCGCAAACACGCCGGACACCATGGCCTGGACCACCGGCACGACCTCGGGGCCGAAGCGCCGAGCCATGAACTCCGAGACGCTCTCGCCGGGCCGACCGCCTTGCGCGACGACCGGCTCCTTGAGGAGGCGGGCCTGGCCGCGAAGGCTGAGCAGGGGGCTGCTCACGAGGCCGCCGGGCCCGCCGGGGGTGGGGATCAGGGCTCCCCCGCGGCCGATCCAGCGGCTCTTCGACGCCGGCGACGCCTCCACCCGTGCGTCTTCGGCCCCCAACGCCGCAATGAGCGCGGCCAGCTGGGGCGTCGGGCGAATGGCCTGGGGCCCGCGCTCGCACAGGTATCCGTCGACCACGTCGCTGCGGACCCAGCCACCGGGGCGGTCCGCCGCCTCGAGCACCGTCAGCGGGGCGTCGGGTTGCTGCTGCGCCCTCCAGAAGCCGCCGGCCAGACCCGCCGGCCCCGCCCCCACGATGACGGTCACGATGCCCTCGCGAGGACCAGGCCCTGCTCGTCCAGGTGGTCCTCGACGAGGTCCGCCAGCGCGGCCAGGAAGTGGGGGCGGATCCCCGGGGCGGGGACCCTTGTAAACGACTTCATTCCGGCCTCCCGGGCCTCGTCTGCGAGCTCGATGTCCAGCTCATGCAGGGTCTCGATGTGTTCGTTGACGAACGTGACGGGCACGACCACGACGTCCTCGACGCCCTCGCCCGGCAGCGCGGTGAGCCGCTCCCGGGTCGAGGGCGACAGCCACTTGATGGGCCCGACGCGGCTCTGCCAGGTCAACTCCATGGGCAGGTCGGCCCCGACCAGCCGGTGCACCGCCTCGACGGTCTGGCGCACCTCGTCGGCGTAGGGGTCGCCGTCGTCGATGACGCTCTGGGGCAGCGAGTGGGCCGTGTAGACGATGGTGGGTCGGTCGGCGGGCGACGCGGCCACGCCCTCGGCGGTCAGCTCGGCCAGGGTGTGCACCCAGGCGGGGTACTCGGCCCAGGACCCGATGGTGCTCAGGGGCGTCTCGACCCCCAGCTTCTCCATGGCTCGTCGCAGGTCCGACAGGCTGCTGCCCGTCGTGGTCCTCGATCGCTGGGGGTACTGGGAGAACGCCACCAGGTGGTCGGCGCCCCACTCCGTCGCCGCCGCCAGCGCGTCTTCTGCCCCCGGTCCCCAGTAGCGCATGCACGGAAACGCCCGCACGGCCGAGCCCGAGTGCCGGCTCTGCACGATGGCCGCGACCCCGTCGCCCTGCTGCCGGGTCCACCGAAGCTGCGGGCTGCCGCCCCCGATGGCCGCGTAGTTCGCTTCGGAGTGGGGTGCCCGGCGCCACACGATGAGCCGCGACAGCAGCCACTGGCCCAGCGGTCCCCCCGGGAGCTTGATGATCTCCCGGTCCGAGAACAGCTCCCGCAGGAAGGGGCGCACGTCCTCGAGCTTCTCGGGGCCCCCCAGATTGAGCATCAGAATCGCGATCTTCACAGGTCCCTCCAACGTCCCCCGGGGCGTCCGCCCGTCACACCGTTCGCGAGAACAACGGCCCCTTCCGGGCTCGCTGCGCCTTGAGGTACGCGTCGAACGGCATCGCCACGTTGCGAACCAGGAAGCGCCCCTGGTCGGTCACGTGGATGCCGTCGGCGTCGACGACCACCAGTCCGTCTTCGGCCATGCCGCCCAGGGCGGCGACCTCGTCGGCGTAGCGGCTGAGGAACGCGGTGCGCCCGCCGTGCTCGTCGAAGGCGAGCTCGAAGCGGCACATGATGTCGAGGATGACGGCCCGCCGGGCCTCGTCGTCGTCGCTGCGGCGCAGCCCCCGGGCGACGGGCAGGTGGCCGGAGCGCACGGCCTCGCGCCACGGGCCGAGCTTCTTGTGGTTCATGGAGAAGGCCCCGGCGACCTCACTGATCGCCGTGATGCCGAACGACAGCATGTCGTCGCAGTCCAGCGTCGTGTAGCCCATGAAGTTGCGGTGCAGCGTGCCCTGGCGGTCCGCGAGCACCAGCTCGTCCGTGGGCCGCGCGAAGTGGTCCAGCCCCACCGCGACGTAGCCGGCCTCCTGCAGCACATCGAGCGCCACCGCGTACAGGGCCAGCTTGTCGGCGCCGCGCGGGACGGAGGCCTCGTCGATGAGCCGCTGGTGCTTCTTGAGCCAGGGCACGTGGGCGTAGCCGTAGCAGGCGAGGCGGTCGGGCTGGAGTTCCAGGACCTGGTGGATCGACTCCCGGAACGACGCTTCGTTCTGCTGGGGCAGGCCGTAGACCAGGTCCAGGTTGATGGAGGAGAAGCCCACGTCCCGGGCTGCGGAGACGAGGTCCCGGGTCATCTCGAAGGACTGGATGCGCTGGATGGCCTCCTGCACCACCGGGTCGAAGTCCTGCACGCCCATGCTCAGGCGGTTGAAGCCCAGCGCGCCGAGTCGCTGGAGCTGCTCGGGCGTGGTCACCCGGGGGTCGGCCTCGAGGCTGATTTCGGCGCCCGGGGCCACGGGGAAGAGGTCGGTCAGGCCGACGAAGAGCTCTTCCATGAGGTCCGGCGACAGCATCGTCGGAGTGCCGCCCCCCCAGTGGTGCTGGACGACGGGCCGCGGGGCGGTCAGCTCGCGACGCGCCAGGGCGGCTTCGGCCAGAACGTCCTGCACGTAGGTGGCGATGCGCTTCTGGTCGTTGGTGATCAGCACGCTGCAGCCGCAGTACCAACACAGGGACTTGCAGAACGGCAGGTGGACGTACTGGGCCATGCCCACGCCGGCCTGGAGGCTGGCGCGCCGCAGGCTCGCGCGGTGGTCGTCTTCGCCGAACGCGTCGGTCCACACCGGGGCGGTGGGGTAGCTGGTGTAGCGGGGGCCCGGCTGGTCGTAGCGGGTCAACAGGTCGCGAGGGGGCAGGCCCAGCAAGTCGGCTCCGGGGACAGGGAGCGCAGCGATGCACCGCGCCCGAGGGCCCCCGGGGGTGCCAGACCCGTGCCAGATCGCGCAGTTGCTGCGTGGGCGGACCCTGCGGACGCCAGCGGAGGCCCGATCGGGCTCGTGGGCACGATCGACGGCGCTCGATCTGTGGCAGCCGGCACAGCGGCTGCGGCTATTGGCGCCGCGCGGGTTCGGTCAGATCGTGATGACCTGCCAACCCTCGGCGACGTAGCGGCCCAGGGACATGTGCTTCGTCCCTTCGCCGGCGATGGGCACGCAGGCGGCGGTGACGGCCTCGTGGGTCTTGAAGCGCTTGCAGCAGAAGTTGCAGGCCACGACGTGGTCGCGGATGCCGTCGAAGTGGTTGCCGTAGTTCTTCAAGAAGGGGTGCGCGGCGTCGCGGTCCGGGGCCAGCAGCTCGGCCAGCCACTCGACGGACTTGCCGGCGAAGACGAGCTCGAACTCCGTGCCCGCCTCCTTGAGCTCCGAGGCGAGGTTGAGCACGTGAGCCATGCGGCCTCGGTCGACGGGGTTCTGGTGCTCGGTGAACGTGATGATGGCGACTTTGCTCATGAGGGCTCCGGGGAAGGGGACTCGTGGATGAAGGAGGCGAACGAAGGCAGAGCCGCCGCCCAGCCCGCGACGAAGCCTTTGACTGTGCCCGTCCAGGCTTCGGCGGGCAGAGCGCCCGGGCGGTGGGTGACGAGCACGCGCGTG
>Ga0055584_100001284_pt1 | contig 24626 bp, 18 predicted proteins | sample OSDHelmetaG_FD_58716 | JGI IMG/M metagenome (GOLD analysis project Ga0055584, IMG submission 58716) | Pelagic marine sediment microbial communities from the LTER site Helgoland, North Sea, for post-phytoplankton bloom and carbon turnover... | ecosystem: Environmental > Aquatic > Marine >...
TCAAGCCTTATATGCTTATTTACAGGACGAGGTTCCAAGTTTAAATAAGTCAAAGTCGTACTTAAAAAATTCTGTTTCAGGCATAGAGAACAACTTCATAACTGTTTTGCTATTCCCAATTGAATTAACGCACTTTTTGCGATCTCAAATGAATCCTGCTGAGAATAAGTATTTGCCGTCTGAGGAAGACAAGCGCGTTTATGCTAACCTTTCGTTCCCAGAGGTGTATGAGCGGTTGGTGCATCATGATGAGATTGCTCATTTCATGAAGAAGCCAGCGCATCGCTGGCAAGATCACCCGGGTGTATTAAGGGCAGTTGCCAATGGTATTCGTAAGGGTGAATTGATGGAGGAATATCTCAGCATCGATAATCCGAGCAAAGCAGAACAAGAAAAAGGGTTTGTCCAACTGTACAAGTACATCATTGAGGCAAACGATGATTTTTCCCAAGAAATGGAAGAAATCAATATGCTGTGGGAGGACGAACGAATTCCTGTCCGAAACGCAGTGCAACAATTTACGAAAAGTGTACTGGCAGAAAAGTCGACCAAGTCTAACCGAAACAACACGGAAGAGTCTGACTGGTTATACGCCGAAGAGTTGCTTGAAAAAACAATTCGGCATTATGATACGTTTGTAGATTTGATTGACAAGTCTGCTCCAAAGTGGGATAAAGAACGTATTGCTAAAACAGACATGGTATTGATGACTATGGCGTTAACGGAGTTGATGCATTTTCCATATATACCTATTAAGGTCAGTCTGAATGAGTATCTGGAACTGGCAAAAGATTACAGTACACCGCAGAGCAGCAAGTTTATAAATGGTGTTTTAGACAAGCTTGTAAAGCAATTAAAAGCGGAGAACAAATTGGTAAAAAAAGGAAGAGGAATGGTGGGTTAAGCCCCTAAATCCTCTAATTTTGTTACCTATAAATGGATACATTGAACACACAAAAGCGCATGAATAAAAGTTGGATTATTGCCCTTATTTGTATTGGGACATTGACAATCTCAAGTTGTAACTCATCAACACAATCAACTGAAAAAGAAGTTGATCCATCAATTGCCGATAATAACAAAACGGCCAGTAACCCTGACGCACAAAATCCTGAACCAATGTTCAAATTTTTGCATGATCAGTGGGATTTTGGAAAAATCAACGAAGGGGAAGAAGTGAAACATATTTACCGATTCACCAATGTGGGTAACGAAGAATTGGTGATTTCAAACGTACGAGCCACTTGTGGTTGTACGGTACCACGTTGGGATAGAAAGCCAATAGCACCTGGAGAGTCTGGCGAGATTGAAGTGAAATTCAATAGCAAGAACAAACCAGGAAACCAGATTAAAAACGTGACCATAACTGCCAACACCAACCCACCTGAAACAATACTTACCTTTAAAGCTCAAGTTTTACCAAGTAGTTAAACAAAAAATATAATGAACTCAATAATTCTTCAAGGAACACCTGCACCAGCAGGAGGCGGCGGATACAGCATGTTAATCATGCTTGGAGCCATGTTTGTAGTGATGTACTTTTTTATGATACGTCCACAAATGAAAAAGAATAAAGCGCAGGTGGCGTTTAAAGACTCAATAAAAAAAGGAGATAAAATTGTAACCACAGGTGGAATCCATGGAAAGATTTCAGAAGTTAGGGATACAACTTTTATTATTGATACGGAAGCAGGAGGCAAGCTTAGAATTGATAAGTCTTCGGTTTCTATGGACTCGACCAACATGTTAAGTGGTCAAGCACCAGCTAAAAAGTAAAAATTAGGTATTGTCAAATCATCTAAAAATTGGTGTGACCGGGGGGATTGGCTCAGGTAAATCAACAGTGTGTTCCATTTTTGAACATCTGGGGGTGCCTGTATATAATGCCGACAACCGCGCGAAACAATTAATGGCCGAAGACGAAGAGCTAAAGAAAAAGCTTCGTTTAGCATTTGGTTGGGATGTATACGACAAGAATGACGAATTAGATAGAGCGTATTTATCTAAGATTGTTTTTAATAACCCTCCTCAGCTTCGAATTCTTAACCATATCGTTCATCCGGCGGTTTTTGAAGATTATGCACAATGGGTTAAAAAACAGATGGATGCTGGTCATCCGTATTCTGTAAAGGAGGCTGCATTATTGGTAGAAGCCGAGAGTTATAAAGAACTGGACAAGCTAATCGTGGTTACTTGCCCTCTCTACACACGTTTGGAACGGATTACAAAACGTGATGGTATCCGACGTGAAGAGGTTTTGAAACGCATAGAAAATCAACTGAGTGACAAAGACCGACTGCAACATGCGGACTATGTTGTAAAAAATGCAACAAACTTTTCGCTAATCAAGCAGGTCTTGTTGCTACACAAAGAGTTTAGTCTAAAATTATCATCAGATTCAAAATCAATGTCATGAGTGAGCTGAAGCAAACATTAATTTTGGACCATGAAGCTATTCAGCAGAAAATAACGCGAATGGCGTGGCAAATTCTTGAGAACAACCACAATGCTAAGAAGTTGGTTGTCTTGGGTATTGAGAAAAAGGGGTGCATTGTGAGCAAGCTTTTGGTTGATGTATTGTCTGGTATTTCTAAGGTTAAATTGTATCAAGGATCAATCACAATTGATAAGGATAACCCCACCATGGATGGCATCTCGATTAGTTGTGATACAGATTTAGAAAAGAGTCATGTGGTACTGGTTGATGATGTGTTGAACAGTGGGAAAACCTTAATGTATGCCACACTTCCTATTTTGGCACAAAATCCATATCAATTACAAACAGCCATTTTAGCCAATAGAGATCATACCAGATTTCCAATAAAAGCGGATTTTGTTGGGATATCTTTAGCAACCACACTGCAAGAGCACATCCAGTTTACCCAAGACAAAAAGGGTAAAATGACGGTTCATTTAATTTAGTTTTTTATAATCTTTATTTCTGTTCTACGGTTCTGAGCTCTTCCTGCCTCCGTGTCGTTTGTTGCCACTGGTTGAGTACTTCCGTAGCCTTTAAATGTAAGTCTATCGGCTGCGATTCCCTTTGAGACTAAGTAGCTGAATACGGCTTTGGCCCTTGCTTCTGACAAAACAGTATTTCTTTGGGCAGAACCTGTATTGTCTGTATGGCCACCTATTTCAATGTACAATGTTGCGTTGCGATTTAGGTATTCAACCAATTGGTTTAATTCGACAAATGATTCCGCTTTTAGTTGAGATTTATCAACCTCAAACAAAACATTCTTCATTACCATACGCACGTCTTTCTTGATAGGCTCAAGCTTAATAATCAAGGTGTAGGGTTCGTTTAAAGCGCTTTCGGTTAAAGAGAAATTCTCAGAATGATAGGCATAGCCTTCAGCACCAGCTTTTAAAGCATAGTCGCTATTAGCAGGAAGATTCAATAAGAATTTTCCATTCGTAGCATCGGAATAGGTCTTGGTAACCATGTCGCCGGTTTTTAAGCTAAATAGTTCAATGTCTGCTTTAAGTGCTTTCCCAGTGAATTTATCAGTGACGATTCCTTTAACATAGCTCGTCTTTTTTGGTCTGGCATCTTCATATAACTCGATGGAGTAAATGTCCATTCCGCCATAGTTTGGTTTAATACCCGTGCTTGAAAAATAGGCCACGTCGCCTTTGCGATTCACAATAAAATTCCACTCGTTTCCTGACGTATTAATGGGGTAGCCTAGGTTCATTGGTGTCGACCATTCATTGTTGATCAAGCGGGTTAAGAATATGTCGGATTTACCCATGCCCGGTAGTCCTTCAGAGGTGAAGTACAACGTCGTTCCATCGTTATGAATGAATGGGAATTGTTCATCGCGAGCCGTGTTTATGGATGGACCTAAGTTTATAGGAGCACCCCACTGCCCGTTCTTTTTCTTTGAGTACCAAATGTCTGTCCCTCCATATCCGCCAGGACGATTACTAGCAAAGTAGATAGTAACCCCGTCTGCAGAAATACTGGGTTGACTTTCCCACTCTTTAGAATTTACAGGACGACCAATGTTTTGAGGTTCAGACCATTTATCGCCAAGTCTGGTGGTATACCAAATGTCGCAACGGCCAACGCCACCTGGTCTTGAGCACGAGGTAAAAAACAAGTATTTGCCATCTGGGCTTGCACTAAATGCACCTTCATTTTCTCTCGTATTTACCGGAGCACCAATGTTTTTTGACTGTGACCATGTCCACTTTTCTTTAGACTGAATCAAGTCGCTGATGTACAAGTCTTCGTTCTGTTCATATAGAGAAAGCGTTGCGTCTCTTCTAGTGAAGTAAAGCGTTTGCTCTTCGATGTCTAAACCAGGAAAATATTCCTCTTGTCTGGTGTTCACTGCTTCACCAAGATTAACCGGGTCAAACGGAACAGGGTTGTTGTAAGATCTTTTCGCAAATTTGGTTCGTTTGATCTCATTCTGTACTTCAGCTCTTTTATCGCCTACTCCTACAATGGGCAGCAGTTGATTCAGGATTCTTAAACAATCATCATACTCATGCAATTGGAAATGAATGCTGCTTAAGTCTGTTAGCGCATATATGTGATCTGGGTTTATACCCAAAATGGTTTGAAAAGTTGTTTTGGCTTCATCAAATCGACCCAGATTCATAAGGATGTTTCCTTTTAAATCATGTGCTTCGATATAACGTGGGTCTTTGACAATGGCCTTATCGAGTAACTCCAAAGCTTTATCATCTTCTAGGAGGTTGTGCATTTTTAGTGCTTCTCCAAACAACATGTAGGCTTTTTTACTGGTTGTTCCTTTGGGTGTAATATTTTTTCCACCACCACAACCAAACAAGAAAAGGGTTAAGAGGGCAAGTACTGGTATTTTAATTGACATATTCCTTGCTAACATAACCCTATTTTTTCAGTTCTATTACTTTGGCATTACTAATTTTTCGTTCCGATACTTCGATAGAAACCATCGTACGGACTTTATGAAACCCATGTATTCCTGCTGCTCCAGGATTAATGTGCAGGTGCTTTAGTTTGTGGTCGTATAGTACTTTAAGGATGTGTGAATGACCAGTTATTACCAATGCGGGTTTTTCTTTAACTATGCGTTCTTTGAACTCGGCGTTATAACGCTTTGGATATCCGCCAATGTGTGTCATAAGGACCTTAACTCCTTCAACCGTAAAACATCTCCCTTTTGGGTTCTCGGAACGAATTGTTTGGCCATCAATATTGCCATAAACACCTTTTACAGGTTTAAGCGCTGCCAACTGATCATACACGTCAATAGTACCCCAATCTCCAGCATGCCAAATCTCATCATGCGCCGTAGCATATTTTAAAATAGGCGCGTCTATGAGGGAATGCGTGTCAGACAGAATTAGGACTTTTTTCAACCCCTACAGTTTGTTAGAATGGCAAGTCGCCTTCTGTTTCATCTGAAGTGAAGACCGCATCACCTGCTGGTTCTTCATTGATACTGTTAAATGACGCTGTATTGGTGTTGTCTGCAGGTTGACTCAATTGCGTATCAATTTTCCACGCCTTAATGTCTGTATACCAACGCTCGTTATACTCTCGTGATTCAATATTGATAGCAACTTTAACCATTGTCCCTGGTGTAAGCTGTTGAATTTCGTCTACTTTATCTCCCCAGCATGTAATCGCAATTTTTTTAGGGTATTGCTCGTTGGTTTCGATAACCATGTCTTGCTTTTTCCAAGGACCACGTTGACTTTGTCCGCTTTGCTCAGGTAATAATTTTATAATTTGTCCAGTGACTTCTAAACTCATGCTTTTTTTTATTCGAATGTACAGAGAAACGTTGCAACTCGAGATGACGTACGGAGGAAGTTCTTCACTGTTTGTGCACTTTTTAATCACAAATTCGGTTGTAATCGTTTTAGCAGTCAACGCTCGTGTATTTCATGTTAAAGTTGCTACTTTTGATTGTGCTAGGACGTAAATATTTGATTCTTGTTAATTTGTTGTGTGTTTGCTCATTTGCTTTTCCGCAACAAAAACTTCCTCATTATAAATGGGTCTCTTTAGGTCCTTTTGAAACACCAATAAGTGCCGTGGATTCAGGCGTTTGGACAGCTAATGGAATTGGCTGGATAGAGCACGTCGTTCCTGGCAATAAAAAAGAAAAGCGACTGTATGCTGGCAGTAACGTCGGCGGAATGTTTGTCTCTAAAAATGCTGGAAAAACGTGGAAGTTTCGATTTGACGTCGACAAAGTATGCGGAGTTTGGGATATTGCAGTAGACCTCAAAAACAAAAAAAGGCTATGGGTTGCCACAGCAACAAATACCTGGGATAATAAATGGGGCCATGGAATATTATATTCAAAAAATGGAGGTAAAAAGTGGAGAGCCACAGGGCTTACGTTTAACCCAACAGATAAAACGCCAATGTACTGCATTGAACAAAGCTCAGTTAATTCAGAACTGTTTTATGCCTGTTCTGCGACTGATATTTATAAAAGCGCTGATAAAACAAAAGCGTGGAAAAAAGTATACGACCGAGATGCGAAAGCACGCGTAAACTTTAGGCACTTAAACATTCACAATATGGAACCCAACAAGGTAATTGTTTCTGGGGCTTCGTTAATGACGAGTATGGATGGCGGACAATCATGGAAAGCGCATCAAGGAAAGTTCACTTTTCAGAAGTATAATAATAAGAAAGACTCTTTACCGAGCCGGTATGCCTATGCATTGAATCCACAAAACAACAACCAAATCATGGTTGTGTATAGTTACAAGAGGGTGAATTATATTGATAGGTCAGACGATTTTGGGCTTACGTGGTATAATGTATTGAGAAATCGGGATTTTGATCGGGTCGATATTAATCATGCTGAAATTGTGTGGCACCCAACCGATTCAAATCAGGTTGTTGTTGGCAGTGTGCGGTTATATAAATCAACAGACCAAGGGGAATCATTTGATTTGGTTTCTGAACCTGTATGGAAATCTCCTCAGTTTATGCACGACGACATTCGATCTTTGATGTACACGTCAAATGGTCACTTACTGGTTGGAAATGACGGCGGCGTTTCAGTCAGCAAAGACGCAGCACAAACATGGATTGGGTTGAACGGATATGGTTTGCAAGCCACTCAGTTTTACGATATAGCTGTGGATAATGGGAGAGTTGTCGGAGGGTGTCAAGACTTATCCTCCATGATTTATAAAAACAATGTATGGCATAATACGTCAACTATTTATGGAGATGGCGGGATGAACCTCATTCAAGGAGAGGACGTATATGTCATGCAAAATGGTATGCGTTTACGTAAAGGAAACTTTTCTAACAAAAGTTGGGAGGTGATTTATACGCCATACAGGCCGAATAGATTCAAATATCCGTTTGTGTTCAGTCCGCGCAATACCGATAAGATTTGGGCGGCAGACCACGACATATGGGAGTTGCAAGCAAGGAAGAACTGGATCAACTTAACGAAAGAGGTGCCCCATGGGTTTACAAAAATTGTGGCGCTCGACGTGTCTGACAATGACAGTAACATCGTCTATTTCGCCAAAGACCAACCCACTTGGAATTCTTCAGAAAATGGACTCGTTGGGAAGTTGTATAAGGGAAAAAGAATGGGTGATGGATATGAATGGAATGATATTACGAATGCGTTACCAATTCTGGCATGGCGAGAAATTACGTCTGTCGTAAGCAACCCAACTTACAGCGATGAAGTATATGTGACACTTTATGGATTTGACGACGGAAATCAACGACATCGCGTGTATAGAAGTGTTGATGGCGGACAAACTTGGACAAACTATAGCGAAGGATTACCAAATCTCAATGCGTTAAAAATGATACTTGTAGGTGAATCAAAACATCAACTTTTGGCGACAGATGAAGGTGTCTATTACCGAAGTGCGTATGCTGGTGATTGGTTGAAATTGGATGGTGACATGCCAAATGCGCATGTAATTGACATAGAATTTGATGCGTATGACAACTCAGTGTATGCAGCCACTTTTGGTAACGGCGTCTGGAAACTGGACTTTTCCAGTTTCTTAGAATAAAACTACTGCATATCAGGTCGTAATATCCACGCGTCTGAAACTGTTTTTCTTGCCTTCCGATATACCGTCATGGCTTCTTTATAACTTGTTCCAGCATATACACCAACTCTATATACGTGCATTTCATCATTTTTAAGGATTTCAATGTTTGGATACATCATGCGACGTTTATCGCATATGGCATAGGCAGTTTCATACTTTTTGGTTGACGCCAAGACGATGTAAAACCTACCTGAATTGTTTACTTCATTAAACGTGCTGTCGTCGTTACTGGGGTGTATAATGCTTTCATTACTGACTTGAGGTTCGGCCGGTATCACGTTTTCAGATTTCGAACTAACGATAAAAATGGGCTCTGGTTCGACAGGTTTAATTGGTTCTAAAACGATGATTAAAGGATTCTCTCCCAGTGTGGTTATGTCAATTGCTACATTGCGTTTGATAAATCCATCTTTATAGCATTCGATCATCCAAGAATTGATCGTATCTGAGATTACGACGGAAAAGGTTCCGTCTGAAGATGAAGTTTGAAATACACCTTGATCTTGAAAAGACTTTGTCAGCAATATACGCGCATTCTGAAGTCCGTTGGATTGGTTGTCGACCACCTGACCATTCAGTGTTTTTAGGTAGTCTACATAATAGGAGACACGTACCAAGTTTATCTTGTTTCCGGCACCACGGAGCAGACTCGCTTTTTCCTTGTCTTTTTGGATTAACATAAATTCGTCAGCAGTAGAATTAAAAGGGTATTCTATACTTTTTACGCGTTGAAATGACCAATCGGAATAATAGATGTCGTAACCACCTTGGCCAGAAAGTCCATTTGATGAATAACCAAATAAGCCGCCATAAACACTCGGTAAAATTTCGTTTTTGTCGGTGTTGATTTGTGGTCCTAGATTGTTGACTTCTATGCTGTTTTTCCCTTGCACTTTGGCGCTATACAGGTCAAACAATCCATAACCTCCTCCTTTGTCGCTGCTGAAAAACAAATTTCCATTTAAGAAAAATGGGAAACAGTAATTTGCGGATGGCTGACCTAAGTTGAGTTCACGCGCCTTAGTCCATTTGTTCTTCTTAAATTCTACATAATAAATTCCGTAGTAACTGTTCGCTTTTTTATAACTGAAGTAGTAGCTACCACTTTTTTCTCCTTTTGTAAATGAGCCGACATTGTTAAAGGATTCAACAGGAAATTGCACGGCTTCTAGATTAAGAAACGATTCACAACTGATGTTTCCCGTAACTGTACCGTGGTCAATATTTAAATTGGTTGATCCATTGGGATTGACGCTTCCATAAATAAAGTCGTACTGCGTTAACTTGCTTTCGATTGGCCTGGTTATTCCTTTACTTGTGGTATTGTCAGAATTCCATAAGGTGTTAAAAGATGTCGTCTCGGAGGTTTTAGTATAGGCTTCGTAGAATTCATTGGCCAAACTGGTTTTTCCATTATGTTTCAAACAAATGGCCAGTGCTTTGTAGTCAAGTGCGGTGCAAACTGGATCGGTTATCACCTTTAAATAGTGTTTCTCCGCCTCAAGGTAGTTGTCTAGAAGGTATTCGTTTCTTGCAAGACTCAACGTATTGTAGATCTGTAATTGCTCATCTGAAGCAGCCTCAGTCAACATTTTAATTTCGGTCTTAAGTGTTTCGGTCTGTTGAGTAAGCTCAGGGAGTTGGCCAAGCGCCTTTTGACAGATGGAAAAAAGCAGAAAAGAAACGAGAATATTGAGTTTCATATTACGTTGGTAGTTACAGTTTTGTTTTGATCAAAATTGAATAAGGTTGAAATCTAGTTTTCTATTTTGGGCATTGTAAGACAAACCAGGCAATGGGAACTTAATGCAGTTCAAGAGCCTTAGGCTAATTCGAAGCGCTTTACTATCTGTTTTTATGCGGGTGAGGTCTATGTCTGGCGCTAAATAAAACTGTCGTGCTTGAGGAATGTGGCGGTAATCGAACATCATGTTGTTTAATTCAAAAAGGTTGTCATCTGCACTCACAAACCCGTCTATTCCATAACCTACGGCTATGTTTAGCCAATCTGGAAAAGGGTGGTCTTCTTTAAGAAACGATTTTATGTTGCCAGACAACCAGTAGGTTTGGCCATTGTAGTCTTTAAATAACCTTTCGACATCTGACTGGCCGAGTAGACTTGGCCGAATGTTCGCATAACGTGTTGGTTGATACGATAGCTTCATCCAAATTCTTTGTTCATCCCACAATAAGCTCTGGCTGATAACCATTCCTGAACCAATGGTGTTGGCGATGATGTCTCCAGTGGAAGCGCCCCATTGTTCAGAAAATCCATCAAAAATCTCTATACCGGTTTGGATGAAAAAGCCATATGATCCACCAAGTATAGACGCTGTTTGATGAGAGAAATCAGCCCACTTTAACATGTCGATGCCAACCACTCCTTCATAGTAACAGCTATAGGCATGCCCAACCTTGTCCATTTGGTACCAGTCTCTATTGTCGTTATGAAAATGGAATGATGTTAATGGATAGTCTTTATACCAGAGGTTGTATAAACCGTACATAGACGCAGAGTAAGCAACCGCATTCCCTGCCAAAACAAAGGTTTTTCTTTGCTTTACCTTATGTGAGGAGTCAGATACTTGTGTTTGTGCCTGACCATTCAAGCGTACCAACAGAAGTATAAGAATGATGGTGTTACCCCAAAATGGTGCTTTTGGTTGCATCTAGAATGTTAAAAGCTTCTTCTGTATTTCCAGCTTCAGCATAAACGCGTAAAACTGGTTCTGTACCGCTAGGTCTAATCATCACCCATTGGTCATTACCCAAATGAAATTTAAATCCATCTGTATCTTCTGCTGATTCTACCGTGTAGTCGCCAAATTTCGAATAGGTTCCGTTCTTACAATTGGCAACAATTGTTTGCTTTAATTTTTCATCGAGTTTCAAATCATAACGTTCAACCGCGAACGAACCTACTAGGTCGTATATTTCTTGGATAAGTTCGTCAAGAGACTTACCTGTTTTTGCCATGAATTCCCAAATAACAAACCCAATCCAAACCCCATCACGTTCTGGTATATGGCCTTTTATGGCGATACCGCCAGATTCTTCTCCACCAATCAGTACGTCTTCTTGTACCATAATGTCGCAGATATATTTAAACCCGATTTTTGTCGTTTGTTGCTCTAATCCATACATCGAACAGAGCTTTTTAATTTTTCCTGTACAACTAAAGCTTGTAACTACTTTACCAGACAAGCCCTTGTGCTTGTGTAAATAATGGATGAGTAACAGGATGATATGGTGGGAGTCAATAAACCTACCTGTAGCGTTGTATAAACCTACGCGATCGGCGTCACCGTCTGTGGCTAATCCGCTATCAATGTCGCCAGACATTTCTATCAACTGGCTGAATTCTTGAAGGTTTTTATGAATTGGTTCTGGCGCTTGACCGTCAAATCCTGGATTATACTCACAATGTAAAAATGTTGCATCCGGTAATAACCGTCTTACGATGTCTTGACCAGCGCCATACATAGCATCGTATGCCAGTTCAAGCTTCCCACTTCTGAGCGTATCCATGTCAAAATTGGCTTCTACATGGTCAAAATACATGGTTTCCATGTCGATGATTTCAATCAAACCATCCGCTTTATGGGCTTCGTATGATTTGCCTGGTGTAGGAATGTCTGTTTGAATCTGATCCTCGATTTTTTGCACTTCTGCTGGCGTTGCCGGGCCACCGTAGGTAGCCTTTATTTTGTATCCATTGTAAGAAGGTGGGTTATGGCTTGCTGTAATCACAATACCAACACCTGCGTTAAGGGTGTTTGCGGCTAAAGACACCATCGGTGTACTAACAAAATGTTCTGCAACCAAACATTTAATACCGTTGGCTGCGAAAACTTCAGCAGTCGCTTCCATAAACATTTGGCCTCCAAAACGGCAATCGTAACCAATAATTGCTGTTTGGTTTAGTTTTGAATCAATCATCCAAGTTGCTGTGGCTTGGGCAACTCGTTTAACATTGGCCACGGTGTAATCTTTACCTATGATTTCTCTCCAACCGTCTGTGCCAAACTTAATTTTATACGTCATTAATTTCTTTTATTCTTTAGGGTTTTTGGTGGTGTGTATTGAATTTTATTCCAATCTTTCGTGTACAACGCAGTTTTAATTTCGTCTGCTTCATAGCCGTATATTGGTTCAAAATTGACCCGCTTGAGGGTGTATTTAAACTCTTTTTCTTTTAAAAACTCAGTAATTGGCCTGAATTGAATTAAAATGCTTTTTTTACTCGAATCGGCAACAGACATCTCAGGCATTGGAACTTCATTGATATAAATCCGTATCCGTTGAGGCGTATAATTAATTTGATTGCGTTCGTCTTTCATCCAAATTTCGCTCACATCGATTCGGGTAACTTGTAGCTTTGTGTTTATGTCTAGATAGTCTACCGATGGCGTTGGTGTCTCGTTGTAGTAGTTATGCCTGTTGTCATTATAATACGACTCTATGGCATGGCACAAATAATAACTACCTGAATTGCTGTCCATATCCGGATAAACGAAATATTCAACCTCTTTCGTTGGTGTAATAACGTATTTATTGGTCTTTATTTTTTTTGAACTAAAAATATCGCGCTTTAAATCGAAAGCATAAGACGGGTTTTTAACCAGATCTACATTGCCAAATTTGGCGATGTTAAATTGATAACTTTTGCTCATTAATGCATGCCAATAACTCAGATTCGTTGATCCGTTAATGTTGGTTGCGATAACAATTCTGCTTAGCAAAGTTTGCACGTCTGACGCATCGATGTAGCCAAAATTCACCTTGTCTCGTTTGTCATTTCGAGCAAAAAACGAAAAACCAATCACTTGGAATTCAAAGTCCTTTTTGTATAGTTTCCAATACTCGTATACAAATAAGTCTTCAGATTTTCTGAAGTCTAAGTCGTTTTGTTTCTCGATCTGTTGTAAAGCCTTTGGTGTAATCTGAATTTTTTTGGCAGGTGAATCCCACAGCTTCACAGATCCGTCTAAAATGTATTTATAAAAAAGTTTGTACGCTCCGTCCACAAGGTTGAAACCTACGGTATCACTTTGTTGGTGTTTGTTGATTTGAACAATGGTTGGCGTATAATCGAACCCCGCTGCAGCACTAGATAGTGCGCAAAGCAAGACACCTATGAAAACAAATGACTTTTTCAATTTGTCTGACGTGTTTCTATGCTTAACTGCGGTAACCATTGTTTAGTACTCTAGGTCTACAAAAATCATTCTTATTTAGACAAATGCGTTTTCTCCGGTAATTTCCATCCCTAAAATGAGTAAGTGAATGTCGTGTGTGCCTTCATACGTGATGACAGATTCAAGGTTGGCCATATGTCTCATAATCGGGTAATCCCCTGAAATGCCCATTCCACCAAGGATTTGTCGTGATTCACGTGCAACATGTAATGCAATTTCTACATTATTTCGTTTAGCCATACTGATTTGCGCTGGCGTTGCTTTTCCGTCGTTCATGAGGGTGCCAACTCTCCAGGCAAGTAGCTGCGCCTTGGTAATTTCCGTTAACATTTCTGATAACTTCTTTTGTTGTAATTGAAAACCACCTATTGGTTTGCCAAATTGAGTTCTTTCTTTGGCGTATTTAACTGCAGTGTGGTAGCAGTCCATAGCGGCACCAATGGCGCCCCAGCAAATCCCATAACGTGCAGAATTTAAGCAGGTTAAAGGTCCTTTTAACCCTTTAACATTGGGTAGGATATTTTCTTTAGGGACACGGACATTGTCAAAAACCAGTTCTCCTGTTGCTGATGCACGTAAGCTCCATTTTTTATGGGTAGTCGGGGTTGTGAAACCTTCCATACCGCGTTCAACGATGAGACCATGTACAATGCCAGCTTCATTTTTTGCCCAAACCACAGCAATATCACAGAAAGGTGAATTGCTAATCCACATTTTGGCGCCATTCAAGATAACATGATCTCCGTCATCTTTGAAATTTGATTCCATGCTTCCAGGGTCAGATCCGTGATTTGGCTCAGTCAAGCCAAAACTCCCTAAAAATTCACCTGAAGCAAGTTTAGGTAAGTACTTCTGCTTTTGTTCTTCACTGCCAAATTTGAAGATTGGATACATAACCAACGAGCCTTGAACACTAGCCGTTGATCTGATACCTGAATCTCCTCGTTCCAGTTCTTGCATAGCTAAACCATATGAAATATAGTCTAATCCGCCACCACCATATTCAGAAGGAATTTGCGGCCCAAAGCAACCAATATCACCAAGTTGCGGAACAATATGCTGAGGGAAGGTCGCTTCTTGGCAGCACGCATCGATTATGGGAGATATCTCTTTCTTCACCCAACTGCGCACAGAATAACGGATGAGCTTATGTTCTTCCGTGAGCAAATTGTCTATTTCATAGAAGTCAGGATGAGTGAAATCATCAACTTGATTGTTCTGTGCTTTAAGAGATTCGAAATCCAATTCCATGACGTGTTTTATGTAGATTTGCAAAGATAGACTTTCAAAGGAAGTCAGCAGAGCATTGACGAGATGAATTCTACACAAACGGTATTAAAAATAAACAACTTGGAAATTTGGGCATACCATGGTTGGTATCCCGAGGAAAGGCTTATTGGTGGGCTTTACAATATTGATATTTCTATTGGACTTGATTTAAATACCACAACCTTACAATTGGCAGACACTGTTGATTATCAGGATGTTGTAGATTTGACCAAATCAATAATGAAAAGGGAATTCAAATTAATAGAAGAGAGTTGCACTGCCTTGTATCATGAGGTGTTAACACTGTCAACTCAAATCAATCAATTGGAAGTAACCGTAACCAAACTAAACATCCCCATCAATAATTTACAATCAACATCGTTTACCATAAGGTCATAAATATGCGTTTAAGTTTCATTGGGAGTATTTGTTGTTTCATGTTTGTTTTGATTTCGTGTAATCAAAAACATGTTGATACTGCAACACAAGTAGCTCCAGAATATATGTCTCATGAAGAAATGATGACCCGCAACCCTGCGACAGGAGAAGTTGAAAGACAAAAACTGTGGGCATATTTACTAAGTCAGAAGGCCACCTTAGGAAGGTCAAATGTATTAAACAAGGCAATTGTCTATCCAAATACTTGGGCACCTGTCGATGATTTTTTTGCTAGTTTGGCTGTACAACGACTGGTGTACGATCCGAATAACACCAACACAATGTATTTCTGTACCGGTGAAGGATGGTTTAACGCCGATGCTGCTAGAGGCGCAGGTGTTTGGAAGTCGACAGATGGGGGAGAGTCGTGGAATCAACTTGCCTCTACCGTAAACGATTCGTTTTGGTATTGTCATGACATGTTGGTGCATCCTGTAACGTCAGACGTTTACGTCTGTACCAGAACTGCCGGTCTGCTGAGAAGTAAGGATGGCGGCAACACATGGGACGCCGTGTTAAATGCCAATTTGGGTTCTATTTCTAATGGGGTTACAGATATTGATATAACTGCCGATAACGAATTGGTTGTATCTATCGGAAATCGCACCACAGACGGAATCTATTTTTCTGAAACTGGTGATGAAAATGATTGGGAAAAAAGAATGAACGGGATGTCAACGGCCAATTGGCGAATTGTCATGACTACAGCTCCAAGTAATTCGAATGTCATGTATGCCATACCAACAAGCAGTATTCGCTCTGATTCTAGCAGAATTCACGGTGTCTATAGAACAGCGGATAAAGGTTTGAATTGGACGCTAACTAGCCTGCCTGGTGGTGATAGAAATCTTGCCAAAAAACAAGGATGGTATGACCTGATAGCTAAAGTGTCTCCAGAAGATGAAGATGTTGTTTTGGTGGGTGGTTTAAATGTTTTCAGAACGAAGGACGGAGGAGATACTTGGCAGCAGATGTTTGAAGGCAGTAGAAGGGTCCAAAGTGATTTGCAATATGTCCATGTCGATCAGCATGAAATGTTGTTTAAAACGCAAGACACAGTACTTCTGGGAAATGACGGTGGAATTTACCGGTGTGATAATATACTGGCCGATACACCATATTTCTACTCCATCAATAAGAATTATAACGTGACTCAGTTTTATGCTTGCGATATTGATGAACAAGCAGGTAGTTCATTTGTCATTGGGGGAACCCAAGACAATGGCTCTTTGGGGTCAGAATCCAACGGTGTTGCCGAGTATAGACAGTTATCTTGGGCCGATGGAAGCTATTGCAACATAGACCATGAAGACGGTGATATATTTTACACGACTACGCAATACAGGCGGCTGTATAGAAACAATCACGGTGTTATTGATACCCTGACCAACGACAATATTGTCAACAACAACACCTTGTTTATTAACCCGATAGAAATGGATCCCAATGACCCTGGACTGCTTTACCAGTTAACGAATAGAGGCTTATGGCGTTTGCCAAACGCACGGACCGCAGTTGCTGAGGATTGGGAAAAAGCGTGCAGGAATTTTGGCGCATTTTCAGCCATTGGTATCAGCAAAAGTGCGCCCAATACCGTGTTTTTGGGACGTACAACGGGAGGTGTGATTTATAGAGTTGACAATGCAAACACGTCTCCAGATAACTTTTTGCCTATAAACTGCGATCCAAGTGGATTTTTACCTGACGGCTATTGTCGCAGTATTTATGTTGATCCAGTAGATGTTGACCATGTTTTGGTGACGTATTCGAACTATGGTGTAGAGAGTGTGTGGGAGACAAAAGACATTATGTCTGGTAATCCGACATGGTTTAGTCATGAAGGAAATCTTCCAGATATTCCTATCCGATGGGCTGTACTACATCCTGAAAATAAAGATGTGTGTTATCTCGCAACAGAAGCTGGGGTGATGCTTACGGAAAAACTGAATGGTACAGATACAAAATGGGTGCTTGCAAACTACGGATTGGCCAACTTAAAAGTGAATATGCTCCGTTTACGAAGTGAAGATCTTACCCTTGTTGCGGCAACTCATGGTCGTGGTTTATATACCGGTAAAATTCAAGCGGATTATACTGTTGACTGGACTGAAAGAGGTCCTCGAAATGTTGGTGGAAGAACGCGTACCTTGGTGTTTGATCCAAATGATCCATCGGGTAAAAAATTATGGGCAGGTAGTGTTTCGGGAGGATTATGGGTAGTCCAGAATTATGATTCTGTGAATTATTCCTATGAAGTTTTCGAATCACCATGGTCAGTGAAAGTGGGACCAAACCCAGTGATTGGAGATTCGTTGAACGTATACGTGACCAGTGATATCCAACGATCTGTTGATTTTGAGATATTTAATGTGGTTGGAGAAAAGGTCGCTAACGTTACAGCAAATCTTGCTGCAGGCAGTCACACAGTTGTTTTTGATACGTCAGTTTTTGCCGGATCTACATATTTCATGGTAGTTACCTCGGGTGATAAGAAGGAGGTTTTTAGATTGTTGGTGATGTAAGCAACCATGAATAAGGTTTATGTATTTTGTCCTGCTAAAATTGTCAGTGGTGGCCCTGAGGCCTTGCATCAATTGGTTGATGCAATAAATTATCTTAGTGGCGATGCTTACATTGTATACACACGTAACAACCTTATATCGGAGAGAAAAGAAACCACTCCAGCGCGATACAAACGGTATAATACACCCGCGGCAACAGGGTCAGCAATTGATGATTCAGGGCAAAATTTCTTTGTAGTACCAGAGTCGATGCCAAATTTATTAGATGCAGTTAAACATGGAGTGAAATGTCTATGGTGGTTGAGTGTTGGTTTTAAAAAAGAAGATTACGATTATCAGGGGCTGAATGACATCATTCACTTGTATCAAAGTGAGCATGCACGAACATTTGTCACTGTGCATATAAATCCGCAGCGCATCTACGGACTTTCGGATTACGTGCTAATAGAACGGTTAAAACCAGTTCGAAAAGAAGATAAAATTGCACTGGTTGAAAGAAAGTTAGAAAGCTCGCTCAAGCCAATAGTAGATCACATTAAAACGCATTACAAGGTTAAGGTTATTAAAGGTTTGTCGAGAATGCGATTAGGGTATCTATTGTCTAAGACAAAAGTGTTATTTGACTTCGGAACGCATCCCGGTAAAGATAGACTGCCACGTGAAGCCGCTTTATATGACAATGTGATTCTTACATCTTCATTTGGTGCTTCTAGTAATCAAATAGACGTCCCAATACCTGCTAAGTATAAAGTCTCAAAGGCTACAACCATCGAGGAAATAAATGCATTGTTAGACCACTGTTTATCGAGTCATGAACAAAATTTGTCAGACTTTGAATTCTATAAGAAAGGTATTCAAAAAGAGAAGCATGTATTCTTTACTGAAGTAAATTCTGTGTTTGAATTAAGAAATTCAGATGACGCCATAAAAGACCTCACTGAAAGCCATCAGGTTGCAGGTTCGAGTTTTTCTGAACGATTAATGGAGTCGACAGTGCTACTATATTGCAGAAGAATTATTGAATACATTCGTATAAAGGTCTTTAATAATTGACTTATCCTTAATCCCTATGCTGCATTGTATCGTTGTTGGTTATTCTACTTGGGACAAAGTGAAAACTTTGTTGTCTCAGTTGACCGCGCTTCAAGGATTAGAGCATCAAACTCATTACGTTGATAATTTAGGCGATGAAACGGTTGAGCTAGAGATTTCAAGTCTAGCGCAATGCAATTATTACGCATGGGGTAATGTGGGATATGGATCTGCTATCAACGCAGTTTTAAAGGAATTGATATTGGATTCAAATGATCAATATTTAGTCATGAATGACGATGTCTTATTTCGCGGCAGTTGTATTGAGACATTGATGGATGCCTACTTGGGGTTAAAAAAAAATCACGAAAGGATTGGCATAATCAGTCCTATTTTTGTTGCTAGCAAGCCACACGACGATTCATCTAGGTATTTCAAACTAGCTGGAGTTAAGGCCAAAAATCATACACAAATGTCGTTTGGTCCTGCTGCATGTTGGTTATTAGATTATTCGTTTTTGGAGAAAGTAGGTGGATTCTTTCCGAGTTTTTTTATGTATGGTGAGGACTTGGAGTTAATCAATCGAGGGAGTTCAATGGGATATACACATTACTTGATTCACGATGCCTTTGTGACTCATGACTTCAAATATCCGCCCGCCAACATTAAACTAAGGGTGATGAAAGAAGCGAATATTATGTCGGCATATTTTTTAAACACAAATAGAGGCAAGCACTCCCCTCATGTATTTGCATTGACAGGCTTACTCGTGTCGTTTTCTCGAGGTCAGTTCGCCCGATTCAAGTTTATCCTTCTTGGGTATTTCGAGTTTATCAAACGTTACGCGGATCTAAAAATAACTAAATCAAGTTATAAGCCTGATGAGCATTTTAGATTTTTAACGTAACTATCGAGCGATATATAGTTTGCCAAATCCGTTGTTAAATAAGTGATCTGAGCTTGTTTCAGACAAATCAACCAGTTCTCCGTTCGATCTTATTTCAGCTTTGTACAGATAAACGCCATTAGCGAGTTTGTCGCCGTAATCGTCTGTACCATCCCAGCAATAATCAGTTAAGTTGTTCCCAATTCGAATTGTTCCCAATTCGTCTTGATCTATTTGTTTCACTAGCCTCCCAGTAATCGTGTAAATATTAATCTTCATTTGATCCGGTAGCTCATTACCAGTGCACGTAAATACAAACTTGGCACAAGTTGTAAACGGATTAGGGTATGGGTAAATATTGGTAATTGTCTGTTTGCTCTCAACTTTAAAGTTAATCGTATAAGCTGGGTTGTCCGCTCCGTTGCCAGATTTATCCATTAGCTTTACTTTCAGCGTATAGGTGCCGTCTGGTAAATTTTGGGTTTGATAGTTTACTACTGCTTTTTCTTTTGGTCCAGATGACGGATTAAAGGAAAACATAGGGTCTAGGATTGTAATTGGTGTAAACGTATCAACGCCAGGATATCTTAAACCAATATCAAAAAGTGCCGGATCATCGATATATAAAAACTCATTTTCATCAACCGCTGTGATGGAAATTAAAGTATTGCCACTCACTAAATCATTGTTCAGGATGTGATACGCGTCAAACGTTACATCAAACAATGGGTCTCTAACATCAGTTGTTACCACAAATCTCTTGTAGAATAGATTATTCTTGTATTCGTTTTCTAAAACTTCTTGATCATGATTTGCATTGACAAATAATTGATAATTACCGGACAACTCAGTGGTGCTTATCGTGTCGCTGATTTCAACGAATCTTCCTGCATCAATGGCAGTTAAGGGTAACGTATCCACAATGGTTTCAGTTCCACTTTGGTGAATCAGTTTGACTTGAGCATTAGAAGGGTCAAAAGTCAAGTCAGAGATATTTTCAAAAACGGTGGCAAAGCTTATTGACTCACCTTGAGCAACAGTGTCTTTTGATATGAAGTCTAGCGTATCAATGTTAATAGTTCCCTCAGCAATTCCCGTATAATGCACCGTCCAGCGGTTGATATTCATTGGAGTAAAACCTGCAGCATCAAAAAGGTCTAATTTCATTTTGAGGTATGGATACTGATTGGCACTGATGTTTGAAATATCAAAGTCGGTACTATCAGAGTATCTGAACAGACTTGTTTCAGAGCCATTGGGTGCAATTCCGATTACCGAAATGGTGAAACTATCTCGGTTTGTATCTATATTCTTCAGGTCTAACTTAACTCGGCTCCAATCACTTGATGGTCCAACTGCTTCTGTGGTAATACTTCCTGCTGTAGATCGAGGAAAGATGTTAAAGAACATCTCATAGGTTTGATTAATAGGAGGTACCACTGTATCGGTGTAGTCGGCATACTTTTCTAAACTTTGTACAGGGTCTCCTTTTGTGCCAAATAGAGCAAATGGCTCCTCTTCTTTAACACCTTTCAAACCTGTAATTCCAAATTTGGCTAACTCGTCAAATATGGCTTGATCCCACTTTTCAATACCCGTAATCCTATTGTTGTGCATCAATAAATGATAACCTTCTGGGATACTTTGTAAATAGTTTAAGAATGAATCTCTATTGGCTGCAGTATCTGTTCCAAACAAATATAAACCAGTGGCTTCACCAGCGTTATAGTATTCTTTCTGATTATCTGGAGGATTCCCAACCCAATAAGGGTTAGATGGATACATATGGTGATATTTATTACTTATTGATTCGTGGATATATCTTTTTTCAGTATCAGGATGCATAGCCAATACGTGTACACCGTTTGGCTGATAGTTGTAGATCACGTTGACTTGACCGCCAATTTGCATCCAATTCCAGTTGAATCCTGCAACAGGGAAACGTCCATTGGTTAAAATACTTAACGAGTTGCCAGCTTTTCTAGTAAAATTAAGCAGATGTGTGGCAGAGTCGTATGTCATAAAATCAAGAGACGTGTTTTGTAAATTGTCAAAATGACCTTGACTCCATCCGGAATTTTGATTGTATAAGTATGCAAATGAACCCACACTCCATTCACTTTCTACGGTGTCTTGTATAGTTTTGATACGATAAAAAAGATCAATGTTGTTGTCAGGTGGTAAGGCAGTCGAATACCTTAATACGTTTTTATCTGAAACGAAGTTTTTCCGAAGCTTTAAACCACTATTGAACTTCGGCGTTGAATCAATTTCCAATACAATTCCTATATCTGTTTTGTCTGCATTGGAGATTTGGAAGACAAACTCAACATCGCTTGTATTCAAAATTGCATTCGGCAACGGGTAAATAATTAATGGCTTCTTCAGCTCAAACAAATGGTCAAAAGGAACTACATTATTTGTCTCTCCAAGTGGGGCATTTTCATTTATCTCATTTTGTTGGTCAATAATAAATGTAAAGGTGATTAAGCCACTAAGGAAGCTTGATTTCTCTATTGTTATTTGGCGCGCTTCAATGTAGTTGGGTGTGCTCACTTTAGCACTGTATACTTCCTTGGTCTCAGTACCATTACTTGCAGTTACAATAATGCCCACACTATCCTTAGTGGTTCGACCTAAGTTTACTATGTCGTAATCTATTACGATATCGTTTACCGCACTAAATCTATTTGAAACAGCTGGGTTTTTAACTGTGATGTCTGGGTCAATAGGGGTATGAATTTTTAATGCTGGATCTCCTTGGTATACTAACTGTCGACAATTAATTACGTTTAGATTGTCGTTCGGGTTTTGATACCTATCGAGTGTGGTTTTTATTGAGCTGCCAATACTTGCTCCATATTGATTTTGCAGGAGTTCTTCGTGTAAAATTTTGGTATAAGAAAGTAGTGGGGAAGTATAGCCTAATCCCGTACCTGCAATCCAAGTAATGGCGCCTTTATTTTTTGCGAAAATGTATTTTTCTCCTAGAGAGTTTTGGACGAAAGAGTTACCTAAAGCACATCCATTGAAGATAAATAAGGGGTATTTACCGCTGTTTTGCAAGTCCTCAACTTCACCAATGTTTACATCTAATATCTCTGCCGATCCATGGCCGAAATAATTAAGGATGTTGGCACCTTTATTTATCTCGGTTTGTATGCCATCAATTAATTCATCCGTCACCGTGCTAGATTCGTTTTTAGAAAACTTTACCCGAAATGCCCCCAAAAAAGTGTCTTTGGCAATATTGTAATATTGGTCGACATACCCATTGAAAGTACTATTCTCATTAGCATCCTTGCCTCCAACAATTTGGATTATCTTTTTATGCCATTCTTCATATGTCGCACTTTCGTGGTCTTTTACCTTGTCTAAATAGTTTGTGATATCTGTATTAGATTTAGCGGCTAAACGGCCAATGGGCACACGTAGCGACAATGTTTTAGCGTCTAGGCTACTTACAAATAGGTAGTCCGATGGTGGGTTGCCAATTGCAGGGACCAAATCAAAATTATCTCTTAGTGATCGGTTGAATCTGATGTTCGTATACACCTGTCCTTTGCCAAGTAATAGAACGTTTTCAAGCGGTTCTTTTAACTCGTCAAGTACGTAGTTGAGTGCATTTTTTATGGCAAGTGGGTGGTGATAGCCGTAATAAAACAAATCATACAGATCCTCCGAAAATATGGTTTGAACAGTGTGTCCGCCACCCGTGATTGATTCCCGATATGATTTGTACTCAGCGGCACCAGTGCTCAAGCTCTTGTGCGTGACGATTAAGTAATTGGCTGATTGAGCCGTTATAGTTGCAAACTGTGTTTGCTTTAGTGACGAAATCGATATAACGTCTGTAGCGTCAAATATGTGCAAATCTTGATTTGAACCACCTTTTGTGTTAAAACGTAAGGTATTCGACTTCAGGTCTCCACTAATTCTATTGTCATTCGTGAGGTCATAGATTATTGGTGCTGATTTGCTAGATGCATAATTCGCAAATTCAAAATATGAGTTACTAGAGGGTGAGATAAACGCAAGCGATGATGCATTGTTAAGGTCAAATTGCATTGGATACCTCACTTTGAAATAGGGTATAGTATGGTAGGATAGTGGTCGGTTAGTTACATCGGTTTCTCCCATAAAGAAACGCGTGACATCGGACATTTTGCTGGTGGCAAATGTGATGTCCGCGAATTCAAATTTTATTGCAGCATATCCATTGTGTTCGCTAGCCTTGAGCAAATCGTTTGGATCTTTAATGGCCACACCAAAACTATGGTTAAAACCGTTGTGCGATTCAGCGGGATTATTTCTGCTTATGGCCAATACTTCAAGTGCTCCATTTGGGCCGCCAAGGTATACTCCAGGCGTGTTAACATCATACGCTCTAAAAGTATTGTCTCTACCTCCTGTAAATCCCTCTCCAAGAACGTATTCACTGTATTGTTGTTCCAAGTTGTTGTTGCTTGGAATGCCCTCGAAATAGTCATTTTTGTAACTAGTTATGACGGTATGAAAGAAATAATCGTCTTTATTTTTGCCAACAAAGTTCGGATCGTTATAGGATTCGATGTGATTATCAGATGTAGTCGCATCCCATGTTAAAAAGTAAACTGAGGAATCAGCATATAAGCTTTCGTATGGGTTGGTGTGTTCAGATGGATTGCTGTATAAAGCACGATCTAAGCTTCCGTCATTCTTCTTCCCTACAAACTCTATGAAATCCGATGCATCAAATTTGCCGTCCAGTTCACCTGAAACAAATATTTTCACTTCTGACCCGTTCAAATAAATGTCGATGTTTCGAGGGTCGATAGAAGCAACTGGAACTCCAACGTTGTTTAACGTGTTGTAATCAATGCGATAAAGGCCATCAGATCCAATTTTAAATTTGTAGTATGACTGTCCATCTTCAATCCATTCGTTTCCATAGGTCTGGCTAAATGAATAAAAAGAACAAATAACAAAGGTTATAAGTAAGGAGAATTGCTTCATCTTTCAAAAATGTAGTTAACCTACCAAATATACGAAAGACAAGAGGTTAAGCTACACTCAGCTCGCTACATTTTGTCTAATATTATAGAAATATGATTGAATTTGGGAATAGAGAAATATTGTCCATTTCTTGGACAATATCTTTAGTATTTTTGCCTCAAAGGTCACCCAAATGGAAAAAGTTGTTGCAAACGCAGATATCGCAGTTCAAAATATTGAAGATAACGC
>Ga0055584_100001286_pt1 | contig 24602 bp, 19 predicted proteins | sample OSDHelmetaG_FD_58716 | JGI IMG/M metagenome (GOLD analysis project Ga0055584, IMG submission 58716) | Pelagic marine sediment microbial communities from the LTER site Helgoland, North Sea, for post-phytoplankton bloom and carbon turnover... | ecosystem: Environmental > Aquatic > Marine >...
GCCGCCACCGCACGCGACTTAGACACCGGGCGCGGTTGCCTGCTGCTTAAGGGCTTGGAGCTCGGCCAATATCAAGAAGATGAAATCCGGGATATCTACTGGGGCATGGGCCGCTATCTTGGCACTCCGATGATTCAGAATGCCGCTGGTGCCCTTATCGGTAGTGTTCGCGATTCCGGTCGCACCATCGGTGAAAAGAATGTGCGCGGCTACACCACGAAGAACCGGATGTTGCCGCACTGCGACCCGATGGACGTCGTCGGGCTGTTGTGCATCCACCCAGCCAAGCGCGGTGGGCAGAGTTTGATCGCCAGCACCGGTGCAATCTATAACGAGATTTGCCGCAAACATCCTGAATACCTACCGACCCTATTACGCGGTTATCACTATGATCTCCGTGGAGAGGGTCCGTCTGGCAACTCCGATGAAGTAACGGACAATCGCGTGCCGGTATTCAGTTGGTGGCAGGACCGGATGAGCTGCCGCTTCCACGGGCGCTCGATTCGCGAAGGCATGAAGAAGGCTAACGAACCACTACAAGGGATCGACGCCGATGCCGTCGATTATGTTGAAACGTTGGCCGCGGACGACCGTTTTCGCTTTGACATGGATCTCGAACTAGGCGACATCCAGATCTTGAACAACTACGCTGTGTTGCACGCGCGCGATGGTTTCGAGGACTGGCCTGAGCAAGCTAAACGACGTCATCTACTGCGCCTGTGGATCAATCTTGATGCGTCGATCGCGCGGCCGCTCGATCCAGTTTTTGCGGCGAAGAACAACACCGGTCCGCGCGGCGCCATTCACGTGCAATCCGATCATTCCGGATGGGTTCCGCAGTAGCGGGGCCAACTTAGCTCGTGGAATCCAAGTGGGCCTGCAGAGAGGATGATCAAAAACGACCCGACTGTCATACAGCAGGTTTGGGCGTACCCATCGCCCATTGAAGTTAGGCTTGTTGGCGTAACAAGAAGCGCTGAATCTTGCCGCTCGGCGTTTTCGGCAGTTCCGCGACAAAGCTAATCTCCCGTGGATACGCGTGCCCACCTAAACGGTGCCGGACGTGCAAACGTAGGTCTTCCGATATGGCCTCGGATGCTGCGTAACCATCACTCAACACGACAAACGCTTTGACGATATGTCCACGCTCATCGTCTGGCTTACCGACCACGGCTGACTCCCGCACTGCCAGGTGCTCCAGCAAGCAGCTCTCTACATCAAATGGCCCGATGCGATAACCCGCTGAGCTGATGACATCATCAGCGCGTCCGACGAAACTAATCGCGCCGTCCTCACCTTGCTCAACCATATCCCCGGTCAGATAGTAATCACCAAGCCAATCTTGCCCTTCGCGTCCGCTGTATCCGGGAAAAAAGAACAACGGCGATTGGCTGCGCACAACGGCGAGAATGCCGTGTTGACCGGCAGCGACAGGGCTACCCGCTTCATCAACGACGGCAAGTGCAAACCCTGGCATCGCTAATCCGGCACTGCCCAATCGCTCTGGATGACTTAAGCCGTGGTGGTTCATCAACATCATCGCCATCTCCGTCTGACCGTATTGGTCTTTCAGCGTACAACCGAGCCGCTCGGCAAACCAACGCACCACTTCCGGGTTGAGCGGTTCGCCAGCGCTGGACGCCACGCGCAGTCGACCGCGCAATTGATTCGGCACCTCGTCGCCTGCGGCGATCAGCATTCGGTAGGCCGTAGGTGCGCCGGCCAAGTTAGTAATGTTGTGTTTGCGGATGGTTGCACAGGTTTCATCCACCGAGAACGGTGCTTCATGAAACAACGTGGCGTGGCCAAGCAACAGCGGACCAATAACGCCATGATAGAGGCCATAGGCCCAGCCCGGGTCCGCGATGTTCCAAAACTTATCTTCAAGTCTCAGGTCGAGCCCATAGTGCATGTACACCCAATTAGCGCGTAGCGCCGTGAGCGGAATGCCAACCCCTTTTGGTACGCCGGTGGTGCCGCTGGTGAACAGCTTCAAGAACAGGTCATCACCACGACGCATGACCGGCTCGAACACCTCGCTTTGCTCATCTAAAATGCTCTCCAACTCAATGTCGCCCGGTATCGCACCGCCTCCGGCTACCGCGACTGGAGGGCACGCCTCGACATCATCCAACTTAGAACGGTTTGCAGCGTTCGTGACGATGAGCTTTGCGCCCGAGCCGTGCACCCGTTGCGCAATTGCCTTCGGGCCAAAGGCAGTGAACAGCGGTTGATAAATCGCCCCTGCCCGAATGGTGCCAAAAATGACGGTAAGCAGTTGTGGGATACGCGGCAAAAGACCGGCCACACAATCCCCGGGACCAATGCCTTTTGCTGTAAGTAGGTTTGCGAACCGAGCCGCACGTTTTTGTAGATCGTCAAAGCTAACATCTCCGCTCGATCCGTCAGCAGCTTCCCAGTAGAGCGCAATACGCCCATCACCGGTATATCGGTCACAACACTCAATGCAGGCATTGATGCCTTGGGCAAAGTTGCCAACAAACTCCTGATCCAACTCGGCTAGGTCGAATTGCTCGTGGGCGGTTGTGTAGTCGGCTAGTTCGGGTTTACTCATGCGGGAGGCCTATTCGACGAGTATCCGAATCGTAGCTGAGGCAAAGGTCGAATGGCTAACTGATGTTGCTACTTGGATACCCCTTGAGTTTAGGGTTTTGCGCAGAGCTGTAAGCGCTGACATCGCAATATGCGTGGGAACAGTGGAGAAATGGGGACATTCTGGTGTGCTTAACCTTACTCAATAAGCGCGGCGCCGTGTCGACCGTCACCGGCCACAAACCGACCTGCACCGGACTGAAACCCCTGGGTAAACGCGGCCTTACCGCGCTCGACTTCATAGAGAATGGCGTCTTCTTCGGCCAAGTTCCATTGACGTAGCGATGAATCGCGGTCTGCCAACATTGCAGCTTGAGGGAAGGATGCAAGTTCGTGCGCCAGCGCGCGCGCTTCTTGCTCCGCCGTGCCGGGTTCAACTAGTCTGTTGATCAATCCCATGCGGTAGGCCTCTTCGCCGTCGATGATGCGCCCCGTCAACAATAGATCCAGCGCATGACTCTGTCCTATCAGTCGTGGTAAGCGCACTGTCGCGCCGTTTGGCATAGGGCCGCCAAAGCGGCGACAAGAAACGCCAAACTGGGCGTCACGGTCCGCCACTCGAAGATCACACCAGACCGCCAGTGCGAGGCCCGCCGCCAGCGCCGGCCCTGATATGCCTGCAATCACCGGTTTGGTGAGATAACGTCGCGTCACCCCTTGATCCGCCCCAGCCCAACAAAATCCCATCGCTGTGCCGTCGTGGATTTCTTCTAAATCGGCACCTGCGCAAAAACTTCCGCCGTTGCCCGCCAACACGGCAACCTTGGCCGTAGCATCTTGCTCAAACAAGGTGAATGCTCGATGAAGTGCGCGAACCATATCGACCGAGCAAGCGTTGCGGGTTTGCGGACGGTCGATGACAACTGTGGTGACAGCCCCCTCGCGCTTTATTTTTATACATTCGCCATGTGGCATAAGGTGTCTCGCTCTGCGTGCCGCTGATGAATTTGGGCGTTAGCCGTAAACCATGGCAGTCTAGTCCAATGACTCACATCCGTTCTTTGTCCGAGATGTGATAGCGTGTTTGCGCGAGCTGGGGCTCGCGTCTGAGAGGACTAAAAAGTATAAGAAACGTTTGAGTGTGCTCTGGAGGCCACCGAGATTTTTCCGCTGCATGGGACAATCGAGGCAGGAAAAAATTTGGGTGTCATCTCTATCGTTTGCGCCACTATGCTAGATTCGTCGCGCGCCGAAGATGTAAGGCCACTCGTGAACGCGAACCAATTCTTAGTATCTCAAGACTGCAAACTGTGGCCGTCTCATCAGGATCGATAATGTTGGGACTCACTGGTAAATAGGTCACGTTCCAGTACGGGTATTGTTGAGTCCTAGCAGCGGGCCTACCTGCTCAATGTTGTAATTACCTACGTCTTATGCCCTTTCATTCATGGGCCTAATGTTGCTTGGCGAATAATTTTTATGTCCATGATCGAATCGCGCAGGCCTGCTAGTTTGCTTGGAACCCTTGCCTGGTTGTGGGGCTTGGGCGGCATCGTGGCACTGTTGGTGACGTCGTCAGTGCGTTTAGCTGGCATTGGCTGGGATTCATTCAATTACGATTTCAATTTTTGGCATTGGCTGCTGCTGGTATTGCATACGCTATTCATGGCTCATGCTGAAGGCTATCGCGGATTTCAGACGAGCTTTTCCCCCCGCGCTGTTGCGCGCGCGTGGCATCTGCGCGCACATCCTACCTGGTTCACCACGCTACTGGCGCCGCTGTTTTGTATGGGATATTTCGGCACCACTCGGCGGCGTATGATCAGTGCTTACGCTTTGACAGTAGGGATTGTGTTGTTGATCGTCGCATTCCAATATTTGGCACAACCGTGGCGCGGCATTCTTGACGTTGGGGTCGTAGTTGGCTTGACATGGGGAACTGCCAGCATCCTAGTGTTCGCGCTGCGTACCTGGACGACTGGTCGTGCTACGACCTCGCCTGAATTGGACTAATCCGAAAAGATGACCGACGCGGTAACTGCGCCAGAGTTATTTAAGGGTATTACCAAAATACTGACCGGCAACCGGTCGTTAGACGAATTCACTTTTGTAAATTTTGAGTTGGGAGTTTTTGATGCTGCGTGAAGTCCTCGATACCATCGATTTACTAGATGACATGAACCACGGTGTGGCCGAGTTTCTCGCGTCGCTTGCGCCTGGCAACTGGAGCGCCACTACGGATGAGTACAGTGGCGACAAAGGCAGAACCGAGTTCGTCAAAGTATTGTTTCCAGGTTCTCGGGGGCGATCCGTGGGAGGAGATGCACCTACTGTTGGCATCATCGGCTCCAATGGTGGATTGCGATTGCCAACCGAACCGCCTGGTTTTGTCTCCGATGCAGATGGTGCAATTGTTGGTGTCGCGTGTGCGCAACGCCTCGCACGAATGGCATCTCGCGGACAATTTCTCGCAGGCGATGTGCTGGTTTCCACGCATATTTGCCAAAGCGCACATCCGGTGCCGCACGACCCGTATCCCTTCGTTATGTCGCCGCTGCCGAGCAGCGAGAAGCATCCGCGGCTCGTTGATGAGCGGATGGAAGCGATACTCACACCGGAGACTTGTAAGGGTAATAAGCTGGTGAGCCCAACGGCTGGGTTCGCGATGACTCAGCCAGTTAAGGAAGGCTTCATCATGCGCCCGCACGAAAGCGTGCTGCATTTATATGAAATGACGACGGGTAAGAGCCCGGCGATATTTCCGCTGACGATGCAGGACATCACGCCGTTCGAGAGTGGCGTGCATCACGTCTGTGGCATGGCCTTGCCGAGCGTGTTTTCGCGTGCGCCAGTCATTGGCGTACCGCTGTCGATGCAAGTGCCGGTCATGCCCGCCGCAACTGGCACACAAACGGCGACCGTGCTCGAAACTGCTGGGCGATTTTGTTTGGAAGTAGCCGCTGCATTCGGACGCGGTGATTGCCAGTTCTACTACGCAAGTGACTACCAAGGTTTCCTCAAAGCGTACGGCAACATACGTGGCTGGCAAGCGCGTTACTAGGAGCTTAAGAGCAATGCGCTATTCGTTCTCTTTGGTACCAGACTCCACTCGCTTTGGGCAGTTTGAAGACGTCATTCGCAATGCCGAGGCGGATGGCTTTGACATTGCGTGGACACCCGATCAAGGTTTCATGGTTGATCCCTTCGTAGCGCTTTCTATCGCATCACGGATTACCGAGAGGATGCATCTCGGGGTCGGTGTTACCAGTCCATACATGCGCCATCCCATTCAGCTGGCGCGCGCCGCAGCGGCCTTGTCGAACTTAAGTGATGGTCGTTTTATTCTCGGTTTAGGTGCCGGTGAGAAGGCGCGGATCCGTGACGCGACGGGTGCTCGGGAAGGGCGTTTTGTGGATGTCATGCGCGATACCTGCGTTGCTTTGCGCACGCTCCTCAATGGTGAACGACTGAGTATTTCTAACAGCGTCTATTCATTAACGGATGTTGGTCTGGAGATGCAGGTCAAGCACCACGTGCCGCTGTACGTCGCGACCACCGCGCCGAGTGTGTTTCGACTCGCCGGCGCGCATGCGGATGGCGTCATTGTTGGTGACGTCGCGGACGCGGAGGTCATGGCCGCCATTGTCGCTTGGGTGGAGGAGGGCGCCATTTCTGCGGGACGGACGCTGGCTGATATAGATATTGTCGCTTGGGTTTCCACGGTGGTGACACCTGATCGGGATTTGGTCTGGGAGCGTTTGCGTCGGCGCGTGGCGACCACGGCTTTGGCGGCGATGAGCAAACCAACGCGCAAACTGCTGGGCATCAACGAAGCCGACATTCCTGAACTGATGGCGGCGCGGCGCGATGACAGCGCGCCCTTGTCCAAGTCCGCGTTGTCGGACGCGCTGGTGGATCGCGTCACCATCGTTGGGAATACGCAGACCGTTTTGGCGCGCATTGCCGCGCTATCCAGTGTCGGTGTTAACACCATGGCGTTTCGTATGCCGGTCGCGTTGCAGGACCGTGTGTCATTCGCGGACAACATCGAGCAGCTAAAACGCGGCGTCATGGACGCGCAAGACACGAAGGCCGTCGACAATGACTAACAACATCCCTGCACGCCGCGAATGGCGCCTCGCTTGCGCGCTTAGCATGGGCGTTTCCACTGCGCCGTGTGGCGATGCGCGCAAGCTGCGCCCGGTTACACGCGAGTGGTGGGCTACGCACAGCGCAACGCTTGGCACCAACACGCGTGAGTGGCTCGAGGTGCAGGGCTTTAATGCGGCCCCGGGAACGCATGGCTATGCGCCGAATGATGCGCATGGACCGGGTGACATTTGGTTTGGCGTATCTGAGCTTGCGACACCCGCAGATTTCTCTGCGTTGAGCGCCGTGCTACCGCCCGGGGACTATTGCCTCGCGTCACATGAATCGTCGCCGCTGCTGGACGCTGGCAGCGCGGCATTGGGCTGGGCACTGGGTCAGTACCGTTTTGCGTCAAGCCATGCACCGACGCCCGCCACTGCTAAGTTGTACCTTACGGAGCAAGCGGAAGTTACTTCCGCCACGCACAAAGCGGGGGCGATCTACTTAGCGCGGGACTTGGTCAATATGCCGGCGCAGGATTTGAGTCCGGTGGGGCTTGCGGCGGCAGCCCGCAATGTCGCTACTAGTCTTGGCGCAGAGGTCACCGAAATTTGCGGTGACGACTTGATTGAACAAGGCTTTCCTGCGGTACATGCGGTTGGCCGTGCCGCGGCGGAGCCACCGCGCTTAATTGACATTCATTGGGGCGATACGACACATCCCGCTGTGACTCTAGTCGGCAAAGGGGTTTGTTTTGACACCGGCGGGATTAACCTCAAGAGCATGGCTGGTATGCGCCACATGAAACGCGACATGGGTGGCGCGGCCGTGATGCTCGGGCTCGGAGCGCTCATCATCAGCGAAGCACTGCCGGTGCGCCTACGCATTCTTTTGCCAATCGTAGAAAACGCGATCGCCGAAGACGCCATGCGTCCGGGCGATCTTATCGCTACGCGTGACGGCGCCACCATTGAAATCGAGAACACAGACTGCGAAGGCCGAATCATCTTGGCTGATGCGCTGACCGCCGCGGTCGAGGCGGACCCGGAACTGATCATTGATTGCGCCACCTTGACGGGCTCGGCGCGCACCGCGTTTGGCGGCGAAATCCAAGCTCTGTTCGCCTCGAACGATGAATTAGGCGCTGCGCTGCAAGCCGCTGGTAAGGTTACTGGTGATGCTGTTTGGGCCATGCCGCTTTGGGCTGGCTACCAAGGGAGGATTGCGGCGCCGACTGGTGATTTGTTGAACATGGCTCCAGGCGGTTATGCCGGGGCGATAACTGCCGGGTTGTTCTTGCAGCATTTTGCCCGTGATGCAAAAAACTGGGCACACTTCGATATCTCGGCATGGAATGACAGCGCAAAGCCCGGGCATCCGGTCGGTGGCGAAGCCACTGGACTCAGTGCAATTTTTGAATATGTGCGTCACCGTTTTGCGTAAATGGACGGTATGTTCAGCGCAGCGCCGTGCAACTCGTGAGTGTTATAACTGTGAGTGAGTTTTCGGTCAACGGCCAAAGTTATGACGTGTATTCGCGGCCGGATACACCGCTGATTGAAGTGCTGCGCGAGCTAGGCTTGAAAGGCACGAAGTTAGGTTGTGGCAACGGTGAGTGCGGCGCGTGCACAGTCATTGTCAATAATCTCGCCGTGTGTTCATGCCTGCTGCCGCTTGGTCGAATCATCGGTCAAAACATCGAAACAATCGAAGGGCTAGGGACCCCGGCGCAACCGCATCCATTGCAACGCAAGCTGCATGAGTCCGGGGCGTTCCAATGCGGCTTTTGTACGCCGGGCATGGTGATGTCGCTGTTAGCGCTGCTACGTGCGGTACCGCAACCGTCGGAGACCGATGTCAGGCGCGCTGTGCAAGGTAACGTCTGCCGTTGTTCCGGTTTTAAGAAGCTTATCGACGCGGTGCTGGAATACTCCGCTGGCGCGGGCGAAGCAATCTAATGGCTAAGCAGTATCGTTCCATTGGCCAAGCAATGCCGATGACCGATGGACTTGATAAAGTTACCGGTCAGGCTGTCTATACGCACGACATTGAGCTGGATGGTATGGCCTACGCGGCCGTTGTGCGCAGTCCGTGGCCACACGCGGAAATTGTTGATGTCGATGTTTCAGCGGCGTGGCAGGCGCCAGGCGTGTGCGCCGTGGTGTCCGGTTTTCATGACTTGGAGCGCGCTTACTTAAATTATGGTCCGGTGTATGCGGATCGCTTCCCGCTAGCTCGCGACCGGGTACGTTTTGTCGGTGAAGAAGTGGTTGCCATTGCTGCGCAGACGCAAGCCCAGGCGCGTGCCGCGGCCGAGTTGGTTATCGTGCACTATCGACAACTCCCCGCCGCGTTGAGCGTGGACGAGGCGCTGGCCGAAGGCGCACCACAGATCCACGTGCGAGAGAATTTGCCAGTCAATGTCGCCCAAGTTAGCCGCGCGACTTTTGGTGAATTGGAGGCTGCCTTTGAACAAGCGCATCTGGTGCTGGACGCGGTCTACGAGCACGGCCAGGTGGCGCCGGTGTGCATGGAAACTAATGGTGCGGTGGCTGACTACAACGCCGCCGACAACAGCATCGATATTTGGGCACCAACACAGGCGCCATTTTTCGTACGCAAAGAGATTGCGCACATCCTTGGACTAGAACGTGATCAAGTGCGCGTGCGCGCTGTGACCATCGGCGGTGGCTTCGGCGGCAAGTCGCAATGTCCAGAACCGATCGGCATCGCAGCATTGCTGTCGATGCAAGCCAAACGCCCGGTGAAGATGCAGCTTAGCCGCAAAGAAGAATTCATTTCAGGCAAGACCGACCACGGCAAGCGCATGCGCGTGCGCAGCGCGTTTGACGCGAACGGCGCTGTGTTAGGTCGGCATACAACATTTGTTGTCGATAACGGTGCTTATACACACATGGGGCCCGCGTACATTTCAGGCGTGCGCCAACGCACCTGCAATCTTTATCGAGTCGGCGCTGCAGGTTTCGATGGCAAGTTGGTACACACCAATAAAGTTTCTGGCGGCTCGTATCGAGGGATGGGTGCGCCGCAAATAATCTGGGCTATAGAAAGCCAGATTGAGCAGGCTGCCAGGCAACTTGGCAAGGACCCGCTCGCTTACCGCATCGAAATCGCGAACCGGCCTGGCGACCAAACCCCGCTTGGTTGGCAAATAGGCACCTGTGCGTTGGCGGAATGTCTGGCCGAGGCTGGCAAACTCATCGGCTGGGAGCACCGCAAGGCGAATCCCATCCCGAATCGCGGAATTGGTTTCGCGAGCATGATCAACCCAAGCGTCGGCGTGTTGTACCCGGAAGGCAACTTTGCCAACGTTTCACTTGAGCTGACCGCGCAAGGACGATTGTTGTTGGGCACGCAAGCCGCAGATGCCGGCACCGGACAAAACACCGTGCTGGCGCAATTGGCTAGCGAAGCGTTGGATTGCGATCCAACGCTGATTGACGTTGTGCACATGGATACCGAGCTGGCGCCGGATGATCTTGGCAGCGCAGCATCAAGAGTGACGTTTGTGACTGGCTCGGCTGCGTTGAATGCCGGCGAAATGTTTCGGGCTGCTGTGTTACAACGCGTCAGTGAGCGCTGGGAAGTCGCGTCAGAAGATCTCAGCTTGGACGATGGCTGGATTCGCTGCGGTGGTGACAATGAGCGGCAACTGACTTGGGCCGAACTGTATGCACTCGATGGTGCCATGCGGGTTGAAGGTCACCACAATATTGACTTGCCTCGACCCGATCCGGCCACTGGCTATGGCCACTATGCGGCTACCTATGGATTTGGCGCTCAGGCAGTGGATTTGGAAGTAGACCCGGTAACTGGTCATGTGCATGTGCACAAAGTTGTTGTTGTGCAAGACATGGGTCGAGTAATCAACCCGTTGACGCTCGAGGGGCAGATGCACGGCGGCATTGTGCAAGGCATCGGCATGGCATTGCGCGAAGAGGTGGTGTTTGACCACGGCCAACCAGTCAACGCGACGATGGTCAACTATCGGGTGCCGCGTAGCTTGGATGCGCCGCAGATCGAATGCCGCTTCATCGAAACCAACGATCCAACAGGGCCGCACGGCGCGAAGGCGGGCGGCGAACATTCCATTAATCCAACGATTGGCGCCATCTCCAATGCAATCTCGGATGCCACCGGTTTGTTCTTGACCTCGTTGCCTATGACACCCGCAAAAGTATTGGCGGGCTTGGTCAAACAGTCCGGCGCAACGCTTGCGCGCAAACCGTGGAAGCGACCTTTCAACGTTGAAGTTGCAACGGTACGGGCGATGTATCCATCAACTGTGTTTCCGTTGTTGAAGAAATTAGGCGCGACGATAAGTCGCGGCCGACCGAGTGTTGAGCAGACCGAGTTTTGCCAGGCGCAATCGGTCGACAATGCGCTTGAATTACTCGCGACAGCCGATGGTCAAGCCATGATCGTGGCCGGCGGTACTGATGTGTACGTCGGTACGCGCCAAGGCATCTACGCGCCCGCCCGCGTTGTTGATATCAATGCGATTGCGACGCTACGCGATATCCATATTGATGCGGGCGAAACGCGCATCGGCGCTGGTGTTACGCTTAATGAGATTTGCACACACGCGCGTTTGCGCGAACTGCATCCGGCGCTGTGTGACGCGGCACAACTCATCGCCACCACGCAGATTAGAAATGTTGCGACCTTAGTTGGGGATCTATGTCAGGAAAAACGCTGTTGGTTCTTCCGCTCAGCGTTCCCTTGTTACAAGTTTGGCGGCGCTTCATGCCCTTGCTACGCAGTGACGGGCGATAGTCGACATCACTCCATCCATGGCGCTCGACGTTGTGCAGCTCCGTGTATTGCGGATGCGGCGCCAGTGTTGAACGCCTTGGATGCTAGAGTAGTTATTTGCGCGCGCGGCGTCGGTACACAAATTACGCAACGCTCAGTATCGCTAGATGAGTTTTATACCTGGTCCGGCGAAACAGTGGTCGCGGCCGATGAAATCATCACTGAGATCGTCATTCCGCACTCGCCATGGTTTTCGAGTCAGGTGTTCGAGAAATACGCCCAATGGGAAGGTGATTTCGCCGAGGCATCAGTGGCCGTAAATGTCGCATTTACAGGTCAGCAGGTGACGGGAGCGCGCATTGCATTTGGGGCTGTATCACCCTTGCCTATTCGAGCGCCTGGGGTTGAACAAATATTGCTCGGAGCCATACCGGACGCGAAGACCATCCGCGCGGCCGCCGAGACCGCCGCTCACGGCGCGCTGCCGTTACGCGACAATGCGTATAAGGTGGCACTGCTCGTTAACTTGACCGAGCGTGCGATACAGCGGGCCATCGATGCTAGAACGTAAGCTAACTGGCGCGCTGACCGGACTGCGAACCGGGCGCTCTCAATGCACTAGAATTTCACAGGACTCTCACGACTTATGACCAGCGAACAGCAGCCGCGCAAGACCTTGATATTGACCGGCGCCAGTCGCGGCATCGGACATGCCACCGTGAAGCGATTTTCGAGCGCCGGGTGGCGGGTGATCACCTGCTCCAGGCAGCCGTTCCCGGAGGATTGTCCGTGGGAGGCCGGACCTGAGGACCATTTGCAGATCGATCTTAACGATCCCGCGGTGGTGGAGCGCGGTACCGCAGAGCTCCGCGAACGCTTGGATGGCGCGCCTATTCACGCCTTAGTGAATAACGCTGGTATTTCACCCAAGCGAGAGGATGGAGCGCGACTGAATACGCTGAATACCCCGATGCAAGATTGGCAAGAAGTGTTTCAGGTCAACTTCTTTGCACCGATGATGCTGGCGAGAAGCCTGCTACAAGAGCTGCAAGACGGGCAGGGCGCTATCGTCAACGTAACCTCTATTGCCGGCAGTCGAGTGCATCCTTATGCGGGCTCAGCTTACGCGACCTCCAAAGCTGCATTGTCATCGCTGACTCGCGAGATGGCGGCGGATTTTGGTCCACTCGGCATTCGCGTCAATGCCATCGCCCCAGGCGAAATCATCACACCGATATTGTCGTCTGGCTCGGAAAAGCTCGCAGTGCAGATCCCAATGCGCCGATTGGGCGCACCGGAAGAAGTGGCAAGCACGATCTATTTTCTGTGCTCGCCACAAGCGAGTTATGTGAACGGCACCGAAGTGCATATCAACGGCGGGCAGCACGTTTAGATAGCGCGCTTAGTCACGTGTCCATTACTCGCAGATACGACCATACATCCAACTCGGTTATCGAAGCGCATGGCCAAAAAATCCTATCGAGGCCACTCGCCAGCGTAGGGCTGGCGCAGGGCTCTCGCGACCATCTCGAGTCGGTCCTGTCCGTAGAACATATCGCCGTCGATGAAATACGTTGGTGAGCCAAAAACAGAACGTTCAATGGCCTCTTTGGTATTCGCCTGGTATTGGTCTACTACTGCATCGCTGGTCGCTGCTTGAACGAGCTGAGCACCCTCCAGGCCCCGCTCGTTTGTTAAGCTAACTAGAGTCTCTGTGTCCGCGAGATCCGTATTATCGACCCAATGCGACTTCAGCATTGAATGTGCCAGTGCGTCGATGTTGGCGCCAGTGTTTTGTGCCGCTATCAGCACACAATTTGACAGAGTAATGTCGTTCGCATGATGCGTCGGCCACGCGAGCATTGGGATTTGCCGATGCTCTGCCCAGCGTTGCATTTCTCTACCAAAAAAATAGTCTCGATGATTGTCTGGTCGGCTGCGCATTTCGCTTGAACCAACGCCCACGACGGTGCGGCGAAGGTCGAAGGGTTTGTGCTGAACGGAATTACCGCTTGCGTGCGCAATCTCCATGAATGCCGCGGAGCCGAGATACGCATAGGCTGAATGCGCGGCGTAGAAATATTCGATAACTGCCATCAATAGTCCTTAAGGAGGCGAGCGAGGGGTTTTAAGCGCAGGTTCTGATATTGAAAGAGTCGGTAACTTAAGTTAAGTGGCTATGAGCTTGCTGCTCGTCGTGTCACTACATGTAGCTGATATTTATGACTTTCGTTGCAATGTCGATTGACGGCGTCATGCAGCGTACTTAACCGACGATCCCATGGTGTGTCGACATTCGCATAATTGCAATCGAAGAACCGGTGATGCAACTGGTGGTGAAAAGCTGCAGCCTCGGTCTAGCCCTCAATGCTCCGCGTGCGGTGTCGTCGCCAACATACCCACACTGCTCCCGCGGGGTGACGAATTCTGACTGTGTGCGGCCGTGTTGGTGCGCGCGGCGAACGCGCGCGCTTTGCCAGCGCGTAGGCGAGCACAATCACGGTCGAGGCGCATCGGCAATCAATGCCGACGAAGACCCCTTAAAACACCCGATCGACTGCGCGCCGGGGTATGTTCTCGCCTCATCTACCGGATTTTCCGGGTAGTGGCCGTGTCCGCAGCAAGGTCCGCTATGCCGCTTCGATGCGGCGGGTTATCTGCTTCGCCACACCATCGGAAACATCTCACGCCAACATTGTTAGGCGCCTAATACAACGTTGGGCAACACCAGGTTTCGAATCTTCCGATCGTTGAGAGAAATTATTCCCCGGTTCGCCCGCCGATTTGGATGCCCAGTTGTTTCTCCCAAACCGTCATCATTTTTGACCAATTCTCGCCGCCGAGTCCTTCAAGCTGATACCACGTAAACAGCGAGTTTGCCTGTTTCATTAGGAATAGAGGTGTACCCGTCTCATGGGCCATTTCCATCGCTAGGGTTGAGTCTTTGTGCAGCAGATCCAGCTTCATGCCGGGCGCAAACTCTCCGGTTTCGATGTAGTGGCCAAAGCGCGCTGGCAAAACCCAACTATTACCGGAACTGTTGGTGACAACATCGTAAATGACCTTGGGATCTAGGCCACTCTTAACGCCCAACGAGAACGCTTCGCACACGGCCAAGGCGTTAACGTGCGCAAGCGCGTTGTTCACCAGCTTCGCGGCCATACCATTACCCGTTGCGCCACAGTGAACGATGTGACTTCCCATTGCCTCCAAGGCCGGGCGCACGCGCTCCAACAGCGTCTCTGCGCCGCCAACCATCAACGCCAAGGTGCCCGCCTGCGCAACCGCTGGCCCGCCTGACATACCGCAATCAACGATGTCGATACCGCGGTCGCGTAACAGCGCCGCCATCTTATGTATGAAACCGGGCGATACCGTGCTCATCTCGATGACAACTGAGCCTGAACTGAGGTTCGTTGACAGTTCGGTGATTACAGCTTCTGACGCGGCCGGCGATGGTAAAGACATCACAATGACATTGTTTTCTTTCCCCAACTCGCTCAAGGACTCCACGGGCTTTGCGCCAGCATCGACGGCTGCTGCCAGTTGCGCTGCTGACAAATCGAATGCTTGAACATCAAGCCCTGCTCTCACTAAGTTGGAACACAGGGGCAAGCCCATCTGTCCAGTGCCTACAAATCCAATCTTCATGTCTTCCCCCAGATAAATGATGTTTTCTAAGGCGGACAGTATATTGCACCTAGCCGGCTTAAAGAGTTGCAGTCAGCGAGTGACAAGTGAGGCCCTTCGAGTCGGCAGCAGTCAGCTTTGAAAATTGAAGCTGACTGTTATCCCTGCCCAGGGTTGAACGACTTTGAGGTAGAGGCCGGTACGCTGCGTAAGCCTGACACATTGACGACCCTTGTCGCCGATTCAATCAGCTGCATCTGAAGTGCGTTTCAAACAAGCCCAGATACAATAACGCTTTGGTATGCCATGCCTCGTCGCCAAGTTGCTGGGCGAGGCTTTCGGCTTGCTCCAAAGTGGTTAGCAGGCGGTTATGCTGACCCAGAGGCCACAGGACCCTGCGCAATAAAAATCGCAGGTCGATAGCCTCGCGCAGTATCGCTGCGGTTTGCGCCTCCTTGCTGATGATGGATATACCTTGTTCAAAACACGCGCTCGCTTCCATTAAGGGCGCCTGGCTGGCGTAGCGCTTATCTGCTGTTCGCCAGTACACGATGGCCTGCTCAAATTGTTCAGCTTCAGTAAAATGTCGGGTCAACACCTCAGGCTGCGATATTCGGATTTTGTCAAAATCTGCTTCAATACATGCTGCCACTCGCGCGTGGTGTTCTCGTCTTACCGAATTGAGGAGTGATTGATAAGCTACGTCGCGCACCAGCGCATGTTTGAACGCATATTCATTGCGGTTGCAGCTTAACGTTGGTCGTCGGATTAACAATCCGATGTCGACTAAGTGCTCGAGTGAGTTGACAAAATGTTCGCCATCACCGGCAATGGCTGCAAGTAGCCGATAGGAAAAATCGCGCCCGAGCGTTGCGGCCAATTGGATTATTTCGCGTGCTTTGCCGAGTCGGTCCAGGCAAGCCATCAACGAATCGTGCAGTGTTTCGGGGACAGCTTGCAGTTCACCTGGATTTTTGTGTCCGCTGTCACCTGCCTCGTGCAATCGCAATGACTCCAGAACACTACGGGTCATTTCCTTGGCGAACAGCGGTACCCCGTCTGACTTTTCGATCAGCTGTTCTGTTAGTTCGGCCGAAAGTGTTGTTTCGGTAAGCAGTGAAGCGACTAGTGCGCGCACATCACTCTTCCCGAGCCGGTTCAGTAAGATGTGGGTGACATGAACGTGCGCGCCCCAACCGGGCGAATACTCAGGGCGATGAGTAACGACCATGAGCAAGGGCAACATAGAAATTTGTTCAATTATGGATTCGAACAGCTCATGCGTGGTCGGGTCCATCCAATGCGCGTCCTCAAGGAGGATTAGCCCTGGCTTTGGCGCAGAGCATTGCAACAATAACTTGCCCAATGCACGGATCGTGTCGGCTTTTCGCTGTGCTGGCGATGACGTTTCCGTTACAGCAGGTTCTGCAGAACTTGACAGCAATGCGCCGATGAGTGCTCGTTCATAGTCGGAGAATTTGCTCGGCAGCCACTCGTGCAACGCGTCCAGGCCATTGGGCGCTCCTGGCGCGTCCGATATTCCGATTGTTGCTTTGAGATGTTCGATAATTGGTATGAAGGGGGAGTAGGTGTGATACGGCGCACCTTGGAATCTCAATATTGTGCGCTTGTGGTTGGCCGAAGACTCTACCAGTGCTTCGGTCAGTCGACTCTTGCCAACGCCAGCTTCGCCGCCTATCAGTACCACACCTGGCTCTCACCGCCCGCCGCCAGTTGCCAGCGGCGCTCTAACCTGGCTAGTTCTTCATCGCGACCGATGAGCGGTGTGAGTTGGTCGCCCGCAGCGGCTGCAAAGCGTGTGGTCTGGCGCACGCCGAGAACGGTCAGTAAGGGCATCGGTTCGTCGATACCTTTCAATGGGCGCGGCGCAGATTGTGATACATCGAAGCGACGATTCACTAGGCGATAAGTACTGGGCGCGATCACGACTTCGTTGAGCCCGGCTTCGCCTTGCAATCGAGCGGCGACGTTTGGTGTTTCACCGACGACGGCACGCTCCATCGCTGATCCTTCTCCAATCAGATCACCTACGACCAGCGGGCCGGTGCGATGCCGATGCGCACCGCTAGCGTCTGGGTAGTGGCTAACGCGGGCACAGCTCTTGCCCAATCAAGTCCAGCTCTAATCGCGCGATCCGCGTCGTCTTCGTGAACAACTGGGTAGCCAAAATAGGCCAGTACACCGTCACCCATGTAGCGCGCGATGTAGCCGCCGTACGCCTCGATCGCTGTTTTTGCGGCATCTTGGTAAGTGCGATTAATCCCTCGCAGCTCTTCAGGGTCGATACGCTGCGAAAGTGCCGTAGAGTCGGCCATATCGGCGAACAATACCGTTAGCTGCCGCCGTTCAGCGTTAGCGGTCTCTTGTGGGGCTAATGGGACGTTATCAGCGATATATTTTAACGCGCGTTGCAATATCAGCGCGGAGTTGCCGGTGACGTCGAATCGCTTCATTCGACATTGGGCCATGAGAAGACTCTAGTATCTTGAGATTAAGGTGCTGCAGGTTAGGCAATCAATGTTCAGGTTGCGGAAGCTGGCGAAGGCGTCGCCGGCACGCTGTATTGGAATCGATACCAGCGAGTGCGACAAGACACTGACAGTCAATAGTTACAGCTATTCGTCTTCTAAATCGCTGACGCGAGAGTGGCAATGGACGAAGCGATATCCAGTACCACTGGAAATTCTGCGTTACCTGAATTACTTCGTTGATAAGTTCTGTCTGAAGCGCAGCACTTAATAGATTGTCGCTCGCCATTGTTGGCAATTGCGCCAGCGTGCCTTTGCGTCTTGGGCACAGGCGGTAGTCGTATAAGACGGCGCAAGAATCAGGATGCCTGTCCTCAGGAAGCCAACTTGTTATTACCCTTAACTAGGCATTCAATGACACTCGGCTGCACTTAAGCGTTACTCTTCGCCATCGAATGCATACAATTGCTTATCTGCCCCTACGTGCCCATGGAGTAACGCATCTTGAGTGACTCATTGCATACCAAAACCATTACTGAACTGGCGGCAGCGATTGGCAGCGGCCAGCTATCTCCGGTGGAGCTGACCGAGGCATTGCTGGCGCGCATCGAGCGATTCAATGGGCCGCTCAATGCTTTTAATTTGGTGACCGCCGAGCGCGCCCTTGCCGAGGCGCGCGCGGCCGAGTCACAGATCGCTGCGGGACGCAGTGTCGGGCCGCTGCATGGTGTGCCGTATGCGGTCAAGGATATCTTCGATGTTGGCGGTCTGATTACCACGGCCGGGTCGCAGCTACTGGCAAACAATCTGGCGCGGGAAGATTCTTGGGCGACGCAGCGTCTGGCGCAAGCCGGTATGATCGTACTCGGCAAGACTATTACCGTGGAGTTCGCGCGCGGCATCATCGGCGTCAATAACATCCAGGGCACGCCGCACAATCCTTGGCATCAAATCGCGCACATTCCAGGCGGCTCAAGTGCTGGATCGGCGGTGGCGGTGGCCGCCGGTCTTGCGCCGATGGCGCTGGGTTCGGACACCGGTGGTTCGGTACGTGCTCCCGCTGGGCTATGCGGTACGGTGGGCTTGAAAACCACCGTCGGGCGCATCAGCCGCTACGGCGTTTTCCCGATCTCCGAATTACTGGATACGGTCGGCCCACTGGCACGTTGCGTAGAAGATTGCGCGTTGGTGTACCAGGCTTTGATTGGTGAAGATCCGCGCGATCCGAGCACCGTCGGAATACCTCAGCACGATGTGCTCAGCAGCCTAAAAGTCGGTGCGAAGGGTTTGCGCATAGGTGTGCCGAACAATGTCTTTTTCGATGATCTCGATGCGGATACGCAACGAGCCATGGCTGCGGCCATCGAGGTCTTCAAGTCCTTGGGTGCGCACCTGTCGTATATCGACATCCCGCAAGCCGCACCTGCGGCACGCTTGGGGGCTATTCTGAGCGGCGCCGAGGCATGCGTGGTGCATAAAGATCGCCTCGATCAGTACCATGTTGCGCAGATGGATCCGGTCGTTGGGCCGCGCATGCAGGCTGACCAGAGCATATTGGCAAGCGAGTACATCCTTGCCGTGCGCAGCGCTCGGGCATTGCGCGCATCGCTAGCGGACACACTTCGCGATATCGATGTGCTGTTGATGCCCACCACAGCGCGCCCGGCACTCCCGGTGGCGGAAGTGACGGACATCGATGACTACAATGCCCAGTCGCCGGTTTACTCACGCAACACCCGTATCGGCAACGTGCTGGATCTGTGTGGCCTGTCGCTGCCCGCTGGCTTCAGCGCCGATGGCCTACCCATCGGCTTGCTGTTGTGTGGTAAACCTTTCGCAGAAGCGACGGTCCTGCGCGCCGGACACGCTTATGAACAGGCGACCGATTGGCATCGCAGCGCCCCCGACCTGAGTTGGGCTGATTAATTTGAGCTGAGGCCACTCAGATGCGGACCAGGATCAGTTACGGTTCGGAGCAATTGCAGTCCAGACTTCTAAGCTATTGAGACCAACAATCAAGGGCGCCGCTAGCATGAACCTCAGCGCGCCAGCCCGGCGGCACCACCGTAGTGCCGCCAGCTTCTTCCACGATGGCCGGTCCCTCAAAGCTAAAGCTAACCGGCAGGGATGCGCGCTCGTAGATTTTCGTGTCATGCCATTCACCGAACCAAACTGAGCGCGTAGCGGCTACTGGCTCTGCTTCTTCCGGCGGTGAAAAATCCAAGGTTGGTTTATCGACTAATCCAACGGAAACCAAGCGCACGTTAACGATCTCCGTGTCGTTCGCGGTATCGTCGTAGCCGAAGGCCTCGATATGGCGCTCATCGAATGCTGATCTCAGCGAGTCAAAGCCAGATTGGTCCGGATCCCAAGAGATAGGCAAGGTAAAGGACTGACCTACATAGCGCATGTCTAACGAATAGCTGTGCCGATGGCGTTCTTTGGCAACGCCATCCTCATTCAGTGCCGCTTCTCCGAGGCTGCGCAGTTCATCGGCCTTGGATTTGAGTTCTTCCGCTGAGAGCGTAGCCAAGCGCCCACCCCAAGCTTGCACAAAGTCGCAGCGTTGATCGGCCAACATTTGACCCAAAGCTGACAAGTGACCAGGAAAGCGTGGCACCATCACATGGCGCATACCCAGCTCTTGCGCGACTAAGAATCCATGCATAGGACCCGCGCCGCCAAAGGGCACCAGCACAAAGTCTCTAGGGTCGAAGCCACGATGCACAGACACCTCCCTAACCGCACCGGCCATTTTGGCCACCGCGACGGCAAGTGCGCCGGCGGCAAGTCCAGTCACATCATCTGTTTCCAAGGCTGCGGCGATCGGCGCGAAAGCAGTCTCGGACAGGCTCTTGTCTAACTGCAGGCCCCCAGCTAGTTTGCTGTCGGTAGGCAAGCGACCAAGCAGCAGATTGGCATCCGAAATCGCTGGTACAGTTCCACCGCGTCCGTAACATGCGGGCCCCGGCACCGCGCCGGCACTTTGCGGCCCTATTTGTAATGTACGGTCCGCTCCAACCCAGATTATCGAACCGCCACCTGCGCCAATCGTATGAATATCCAGTTGCGGCATCTGCAAGGGATATGCGTCTATTTGGTTGTCGTGAGACATGCGTGGGGTTAGGTCTTTGACCAGCGCCACGTCGGTGCTGGTACCACCCATATCAAAGGTGATGAAATCGCTTTCGCCAGTGAGCTCCGCGACTTGCAATGCGCCGTTCACGCCCCCTACAGGGCCAGACAAGAATGTGCCCACGCAACGCCCCGATGCGACCGGTAAGCTCATGGCGCCGCCGTTGGAACCCATGATATTGATCGGCGCGGTAATTCCGCCGGCTTCCAGTTGGGCGGTAAGCGTTTGCAAGTAGGTTTGCATAACAGGGGTCAGATACGCGTTCAACACGCAGGTCGATGTCCGCTCAAATTCACCGCGCTCGGGGACCAAGGCCGCAGACTCAGAAACCGACACTCCCGGCATGTGGTTTCGCAGGACTTGCGCAGCCATGCGTTCGTTATCGGGTTTTAAGTAGCTATTGACGAAGGCGACAGCGACAGCATCGACTTCCAGTTCCATTAACTGCGCTGCTAACTCAATTAAGGCGGGCTCGTTGATAGCCGCCAAAACACTACCGTCCGCGGCGATGCGCTCATGCGCTTCAAAACGATGGTCGCGCGGGACCAAGGGTTTGGGTCTTTGCCAGGTGGTATCAAATAAGCCACCAACCAAACGACGCCCTTTGCCAATTTCCAACACGTCGCGAAACCCACGTGTGGTAAGCAAAGCGGTGTTCGCACCCTTACGTTCAAGCAAGGCATTGGTGGCGATAGTGGTGCCGTGCACAAAAGCACGTATGCCGCCTGAGTCGATGCCAAGTTCAGCCAACGCGCCTAGAACTCCGCGCCATTGTTCGCCGGGTAAAGACGGTACTTTGGCGGACAACAGTTTCCCTTCGTCAGCGTCGAAGGCCAATAGGTCGGTGAAGGTTCCGCCTACGTCGATGCCAATTAGATAGCGTGTCGCAGTCATTTGTTAAGTCTTCCTCGCCGCAGCGCTTTATGGATTATCAGAAACACGACGAAGTTCAACCGAGTCACCGGGTTCCGCGCCCAGAACGGCGAACCCTCGCGGCCCCAGTCGCAAGGCATCCAATTTGTCATCGAGACGCACCCAAGCTCTGAGAGATGCACCGCTTCGTGCACACGTAAGCTCGATCAGGTCCGACTCCGAGACCGTCAAGGCCTGCGCCAATGTGTTGGGGAGCGTGATGCGTCGGCGTGGCCCCTCAACATCGTCCTCGTTGGCTTGTTGTAACTCAGAGGTAACGCGCGCAGCGTGCAGCTCCTCGCGTTTCGATTTCGTGCTCGATTCATCAACGCCACCGTGCGCATCAAATACCACGCCGTAGCGCTCAGCCGCTTGTTCCGCCGAGATATACGCGAGCTCGACATCTTTTTTTACCCGCTGCACATCTCGTCGCAGTGGGTCGCCGTAGCCGCCGCCACCAGACGATTGCATGCGCACAATGTCACCGCGCAACAGCGGGAATCCACCGACTTTGCCAGGCACCGGCGAAGGTTGAATTTCGACGCCGTCTCGTTCAACTACGAAACGGTTGGTGGCACCATTTTTCCCGGTAGCGACGCCGAACGGCGGTATCACCGCATGGTCCGCCAATACCGACAAGCTCGCGCCGTCGCCCAGGATGCGTATGTCTCTATGCATCCCACAGCCGCCTCGAAACTCGCCGTCTCCACATGAACCATCACGTAAGCCGTAACTTTCGATCCTTACAGGACATTGCGCTTCGGCAATCTCAGCTGCTTGCACTACGTTAAAGTCGCCTTCAGGAAAGGCGCGCACTGCATGGTTGCCATCGGTCTCGCGAGTCGCACCAGTGCCACCAGCCGGATATTCGTAAAGCAAGAAAATGTTGTCGCTGTCGGGCTGCGGCCCTGACATGTAAACATGATTCGCACCACCCTTAAGGTCGCCGACCAATTTTTTCGGCAGCGCTTGGCCGAGCGCTGAAACCATCAACGCTACCATGATGGCGCGGCATTCCGCCATGCCACCGCAAGGTGCGGGTAGCGTTGCATTAAGAAAGGAACCCTTTGGATTGACGACGTCTATGGGATTGAACGATCCATGATTAACCGGCGTGTGTGGGTCAAGATAAGACTTTGCCAAACTCGCAACCGCGTTCAAGGCCATCGCGGGCCCAGCATTGATCGGTCCCATAGTTTGCGCGGAAGTGCCGGTGAAGTCGGCGATCATCCGGTCGCCAGTGATGGTGAGTTTGAGTTTGGCGGCTAGTGGATCTGGACTGTGACCATCACTATCCATATAGCCTTCGGCAAAGTACTCACCATCAGGGACTTCGGCGATGCGCTCGCGCATAACTGTCTCTGAGCGCGCGATAAGTTCTTCGACCGAATCAAGAAAAGTAGTACCGCCAAAACGATGGAACAAACGTTGTAGGTGTTCCGCCGCTTTCTTCGACGTACCGAGCATGGTGTTGAAGTCACCCTTACGCTCATGGGCAATACGCATATTGTTAAACAGGAGATCCAGGAACGCCTGGTTCATTCGCCCTTGTTCACAAATGCGTGTTGGCACGATGCGCAAACCTTCCTGATAGATCTCCTTAACCCGCCCCGACAACGACCCGGCTGTCATACCGCCGACATCGCCCCAATGGCAGCGAGTGGCTATGAACATCACCAGTTTACCGTCGTGGAAGAGCGGATCGAGCATCAATACATCGTTTAGATGCGTGCCGCCGCTGTAGGGGTCGTTGTGCAAAAATATGTCGCCTTCATGGATATCATCCTCGAAGGCTTTAACCACTTCGGCCGCTGAGTACGGCACTGCGAAGATATGAATCGGGTTGTCTGCCTGCCCTTGTGCTACCAATCGGCCATCGGCCGTCACTAGTGCGCAGGAGAAGTCATGCCCTTCATAGATAATTGATGAGTATGAACTGCGAATGACATTCGCCCGCATCTCGTTTACGACCGCGACTAGTGATTCGCGGATAAGTTCTAATCGCCCCAACTCATTCATTGCGTTCCCTCAACTTTGGGATTTGGTGTCATGCTCAGGCCTTCAACGATTCAGGCTAGCGATCGCGGTCTCGCGCCAATCTGAACCTACGTCTTCAACCCAAGCATTAATTAGTTTCTCGGTGATAGGTCCTGGCGCACCATCAGCAACGTCGACGCCATCAATGGAGCTGACTGGCAACGCACAAATAGAGTTGGCGCTAAAGAATGCCTCGTCACAGGTCACTAGGTCGTAGGGCGTCAAATTGCACTCACGCACTGGTATGCCAAGCGTGTCTGCAAGTTCAAATATGTAACCACGGTTAACGCCCACTAGGCAGTTGGTTGCGTGAGAAGTGAAAATTTCGCCATTGCGCACGAAGAAGCAGTTATAGCCGGGTCCTTCCGCGACAAAGCCTTGAGTATCCAGCATGATGGCCCACGCGCCAGCTTGCTTCGCTTCAAACTCGGCCTGAATGTGATTCATCTTGCCGCCAATTTTGGCACGGGGTTCTACACATTCAGGTGGTGTGCGCCGAACCGAGGTTATGATCGCAGGCACGCCTTCTAAATAACCGTGCGCAAAACGTTGGTAGTCCATCGGTAAGGTAAATATGGCAACGGTGTGTGGGTCATCAAGTAAATCGGTATCAACTGAAACACCACCGCCACGCGTTACCCAATGGTTTATACGAAACTCCTGCCCGCCCTTGTACACCTCACGATTGCGTTCAATAAGTTCCACCGAAATTTCTTCCATCTCATCGGCACTCATACCCGGGCTCAAACGCGCATAGCGACAAGACAAATAAAGCCGGTCGATGTGTTGGCGCATGCGCCACGGCGCGCCACCGAAGGTGCGAGAAGAATCGTAAACACTATCGCCGAATAGGAAGCCTCGATCCAATATCGAAACTTTCGCCTCGGACTCAGGTACAAACTCACCGTACAGATATGCTATTCGTTCACTCATCTGAGTTGGGTCTCCTGTGATGGTTGCCGACAAATTCCCAGCCTAGC